>SDBV01012274.1_pt1 | contig 10989 bp, 9 predicted proteins | sample 2277081 | NCBI WGS metagenome assembly SDBV01 (sample SAMN10402039, study PRJNA504765) | marine sediment metagenome | isolation source: marine sediment core GS10_PC15, 223 cmbsf | place: Arctic Ocean: Southern Knipovich Ridge | collected 2010
CTTAGCGGAAGCCGGGACTATCGGCATACTCGGCGGCGCCGCCGGAGTAATCTTCGGATGGTTGACCGCCAAGGTGTTGGGCCTGATCACCGGATTCTACATGGGCCAGGCCGGCGCCGGGGCCGACGCGCAGATACTCAGTTTCGTCGTCCCCTGGTGGTTGGCCGCGTTCGCCATGGGTTTCGCAGCCATCATCGGCGTGGTGGCAGGCATCTATCCGGCCCTGCGGGCTTCCCGACTCAACCCGCTCGACGCGTTGCGGCATGATTAGGGGCCTATCTATATATTCAACTATCAAGGAGGAGACATGACGGCATTCGTTGATTTCTTTCAGGTTCTGTGGCGCCCGCGGGCGGTCTTCGAGAGGCTGACGGAGAAGCCCCGCTGGATTGCGGCGACCCTGGTGATCCTCCTCGGCATTGGCTTTTTCACGGTCTTGAGCGCCCCGGCCCAGACTGAACAAGCCTTGGCCGAACTCGAGAAGCGGGCCGACACCATGGAGCCGGGGCAGCTGGAGAGCGCCAAAGCGTTCATGAAATCTCCGGCAATGGCTATCATCGCCGCCGCCGGCGCTCTCGTTGGCGCGGTCTTTGGCCTAGCAGTCAAGAGCGGTCTCTTCCATCTAGGAGGCACGTCTTTCGGCGGACGGGCCAACTTCGCTGGAGCGCTGGGGGTCGTTATGTATAGCTCGGCACCGCTGGCGATCCGTAATTTCCTCGGCGGCGCCGTCGCCGCCGCCACCGGAGAGCCGATGGCCGAGGGGATGTCGGCGCTGCTGCCGATGGCTGATAGGGTGAGCGCCCTCGGCAGTTTCCTGGCCGGAATCGACCTTTTCGTTTTTTGGAGCCTGTTTCTGGGCGTCGTCGGGCTCTCGGCTGTCTACAAACTTGACCGGAACAAGGCGCTCTTCGTGACCGGCGGCTTCTGGCTTCTGACGACCGTCCTCCGGGTAGGGGCGGCGGCCGTAAGCAGCTCATTGGCCGGCGTGTGATAGAATCAACACGCTACGGTCCACACTTGGAGCGAAGATGTCAATGGATATGAAAGACCAGAAAAAGAATCGCAAAAAAGGGGTGCCGCCAGCGGTCGTCCTGGTAGTCGCGGCGATCATCATCTTCGGGCTGATGTTCGGCTTCCTCTTCTTCGAAAACATCAACGCCACCTGGCTGCGCCCGAATACCTAGAACCGCGGCCGAAAACCCCGCTCACGGCGTTATCCGATACTAGACCGAAGCCCGCCCTACCTTAGTTGGTTTGGTAGGACCGGCACCGGCGTCAAGACAATCAGCTCGGTCGTGTACTTCATGTACACTTCCCTCATCTCGTCGTTCGTCTGCCTGGCGCCCGGCGCCTTGGGCCGCGTTCTCCAGCTTTGACCGGCCTGACCACTTTTCGGCCGGACCTCTAGGAAGTCTCTTGGGCTTGCCGGCCGTAAAAAGGGTTCCGCGCCAGGCCTCGCCCCAAGCCGACGACCGGATGCGCCTTTATCACCTGTGTAATGAAAGTCCCCGACGCCTTGCGGGCGTCATAGATGCAGAGCATGCTGCACGGTTGGGTCAAGCACTCGAAATCCGCCCGGAACTCGAGCGCCAGCCAGTCCCGCTCACGGGCTTTATCCAGCAGCGTGGATGGATCGCTGACCGTCGCCAGCCGCTCCCATCCATCGCTAAGAGCCGCCTCCCAGGCTGACTGCACCCGGTGAAATATAACGTCAACATCAAAGGGGCCGCCGGCGAAGAAGAGGTCTTCCGGCTCCATCGCCACCAGCTGTCCTGATTTGACGTACGAATCGACGCTCAGGTCGTCTTCCCGCATCGACTCGAAGACTTCGTCGACAGTCTCTTTCGGCAACACCAGCAGGCATCGGTGGCGCTGGACCAAGTGCGAGAGGATAAACGGCTTGATGACCGCCACCTTGTCGTCATCGTTATCGTAGACCCAACAAAGATGATTGGCGTTGGGGATCAGGTCTTCTTCTAGAGTGTCTTCGGTGATGTTTAAGTCCATAAGGGCCTTTCTTCACGAGGCTTCTATTTGTGAGGCTATTAATAAAGTATACAGACTTGAGCGGAAAAGCTAAACCCCCCTCGCCCCCACTACCACCTGCTTATTAAGCTGACAAGCGCCGTTATTGACCCTCCAAAGCCACCCTGCTATTATCTACCGGCCTTGGCTGAGAGCCAAAATCCACACAAAGGAGGACGTGCATATGAGGCGGATAATCACCACCCTGGCGGCCGCGACACTTTTGCTCACTTTAACGGCCCCGGCCGCATTCGCCGCGACCTCGGTCACGGGGAAAGTAATTATGCTCGACGCCGGTCACGGCGGCTACGACCCCGGAGCTGTCAATCCGTACAATGGTGTGGCCGAGAAATGGATCAACCTAGCCATCGTCCATCGGCTTAAAGATAAGCTCGAAGAGGACGGCGCCATCGTGCAGGTGACGCGAATCGGCGATTTATTTGTCGGCTTGACCCAACGTGCGGCCATCGCCAACGCCGCGCGGCCGAATGTCTTTGTCAGCATCCACCACAATAGCGCCGGCAACCCGATCACCAACGGGACTGAGACGTACTACACTCACGCCAACTCGCGCGGACTGGCCGAATCGCTCAACTTGTTCATGGTGAAGAATATGGATACGGCCAACCGCGGCGTCAAGCAGCGCGGCCTGGCCGTGACCCGATTAACACAGGTTCCGGCCGTCTTAACAGAAGCGTCGTTCATCACTTCGAACGCTGAATCGAGCGCCTTCATCAATCTCGACCGCGTTGAACAAGAGACGATGGGCCTGCAACAGGGTTTGCTTAACTACTTCGCTCATCACTAACTTTTAGAGTTTGACTACGCGTCATTCGCAGTCGCTACACAGCCGACGCGTCCGGCCCGCCCCGCTCTGTGGGGGCGGGCCTTTCTGATAGAATGGGCGCATGGGTCAAGACAAGACACGAGGCATTACTTATAAAGACGCGGGCGTCAAAACAACGAATGTCACTACAGGCATGGAAGGGCTGATTGCCGCCGTCCGCGAAACGATGAAAATCCGCCCTGCCGCTCTCGACCTGGGCTTCTACGCTAGCGTTATCGACATCGGCGGCGGACAGGGTATCGCCATCGCCACCGACGGCGTAGGGACGAAGATCCTGGTGGCGGAGGCCTGTGAAAGATACGACACTATCGGGATCGACTGCGTCGCCATGAACGTCAATGACATTATTTGCGTCGGCGCCCGACCGCTCTCAATGGTCGACTACATTGCCGTGCAGGAGGCCCGTGAAGATCTGCTGACCGAGCTAGCCGCCGGGCTCTTGGCCGGGGCGCGCCTGGCCCGGATAAATATCCCAGGCGGCGAGGTCGCTCAGCTTAAAGAGATGATCACGAGCCTAAAGCCGGGGTATGGGTTCGACCTAGTCGGTACCTGTGTGGGCACGGTCGCCCTCAATGAGCTGATAATAGGCGCCGACGTCCATCCCGGCGACGCGATCATCGGCGTGGCCTCGAGCGGCATTCACAGCAATGGCTTAACCCTCGCCCGCCATGTCTTGTTCGATCGAATGAAGCTGACCGTCGACTCGCATCTCCCGGAACTTGGCCGCACTCTCGGCGAGGAGCTGCTGGAGCCGACCGCCATCTATGTCAATGAAGTGATGTCGTTGATCGAAAGCGACATCGCCGTAAAAAGCCTGGCCCACATTACCAGCGACGGTTTCTTAAATCTCGCCCGCGCTCAAGCGTCGGTCGGGTATCGCCTGACGAATCTACCTGAACCGCAACCCATCTTCGACTTGATCGCCGGTGGTGGACCCGTTGAACCGGCCGAGATGTATCAGGTCTTCAATATGGGTATCGGCCTATGCGCGGTGGTCAATGCCGCCGATGCCGACCGGGCCGTGTCCATCTTGGAAGCGGATCGCGAGGCACGAATCATCGGCGAAGTCGTCGATGATTCCGAAGAGCGGATCGAACTGACTACTCAGGGTCTAGCGGGCCGTCCCGGCGGCCATTTCGGGCCTCTCTAAGACTTTTTCTCCGGTTTGGCTCTAGGCCTCACCAGTATCCTGCCTGAACCCATATCTATACCCATTCTTGACCGAGACTGTTTGACATCTCATCTCAGACCGCTATACTGGCCTCTGCCAGTGAGAAGAACCTGCAGGTAACGACTGGTAAGAGGGGTAGCAACCCCGAAAATAGCGGCCCGTCATTTACACACGGCGCCGACCGCTCAAGTCCCTTTACGGGGCAGGCAATCCACAAAATCTTTTCTTTGTTGCGGCTTGCCTTGGAGAGCGGGTGACTATGTTCCAACTTTCACAAGGAGTGAAGAGCCATCTTACAAAAGATCTCACGGACTTTCCGCCGGATCCCGAAGAGGTACGGCTCCCATGGGCTGACTTTTGCCCTCATGATGATGTTGGTGGGCACAGCGGCATTCGCCAGTCCATCGAAACTGGACGACACAGAGAAGAAAAAACCGGTCAAACTAGCCGTGGCGACCAAAGGACCGGAAACGGTCAAGGCGGCCGTCAAGGACGAGAACCGACCGTCGATGCTGACAGACAAAACGAATGGCCTCAGCCCTGAGCTACTCAAGAGGTTCGACGCCTTTCGGACCCACACGTACCAGAAGCACGGAGTGACGCTCGAGATCAACAGTGGCTACCGGAGCACTGAAAAGCAGGCCTATCTCTATCGGACCCTGCCAGGCGGCATGGCCAGCGCGCCCGGCACGTCGCTGCACGAAAAAGGCGAGGCCATCGACTATCGACCGGCCTCCCCAACGTACAACCAGGACCTGGCCCAGTTCGGCCTGAAAGCCCCATATCCAGGTGTCGAGGACTGGCACGTCGAGACCAACTAAAAAGCTCTTGAAAACTTGAAATCTCCGCGACCTCTGATGGGTCGCACGCAGATAGCCCGGCCGCTTGCTAGCGGCCGGGCTTTTCTGTTATAAGAAGTCTGTGTCGAGCGTTTGGGTAATAACATAGCGATGAAAATACTACCGCAAACGACCGTCTCTCGCCGCGAGCGAAGATTGCTCGCGCTTTCGGTTTTCCTCGTCTTCATGTTCGTTCTGGCCGCTCCGGCCGTGGCCGCCACTATCCGTGGGAACGACGAAGTGCGGATCGATAAGGATATCTCCGACGACGTCTATGTCTTCGGCGGCAACCTCGATATCTCAGGCGACATTTCCGGAGACCTTATAGTAACCGGCGGCAATATCACCGTGACCGGAAGAGTAGGCGGGAGCATCATGGCCGCCGGCGGACAGATAACGGTCGACGGACCGGTCACCGGCACGATCCGGGCCACCGGCGGCTCCATTGTCATCAACGGCCGGGTCGGCCGAGACGTCCTGGTCGGAGCAGGCACACTGACGCTGGGGCCCGATTCCGTTGTCGCCGGCGACCTCATTGCCGGAACGGGACTTCTCCGGGCCAACGGCATCATTGGCGACGATGTCCGGGGAGGCTTGGGCTCGGCTGAGTTCGCCGGGAAAGTGGGCGGCAACATCAAGATTTCCGTCGACGATTTGACTCTCCTGGACGGCGCCCGGATAGGAGGCGATATCGTCTATCGAAGCGACCGGGACGCCGACATTTCAACAGGGGCTGAGGTCCAAGGTGAGATCGAGAAAAAGCCTCCTTTGAAGCCGCAAAAACGCTCGCCAGCCTGGGGCGCTCTCGGTTGGCTCTGGTCGCTGGTTGGCATGATTCTGACGGCCCTTGTAATCACGTGGCTTTTCCCCAGCACCCTCAAGAGCACGAAGCGGGCGCTGACGGAGAGGACCGGCGCGACCTTCGGACTCGGCGCCGTAACCCTGTTGCTGACGCCGATCGCGGCTCTGCTCTTGATCATCTTCACCATCGGCCTAGCCCTGCCCATTGCCCTCATCGCTCTGACTGTTTACGTTATAGCCATCTATGTCGGACAGATATACGCGGCGGCAGCGATCGGCAACGTCCTGCTCAAACGCGAAAACGGTGTGGGGGCGGTCCTGGGAGTTATTGGTTTCGGCGTTCTAAGGCTCGTCCCTTATTTGGGCGGTTTCGTGACCCTGATCCTCATCATCATCGGGCTCGGAATCGTGTCGCTGGCGTGCTGGGAGTCGTGGCGTCGCCCGCCGGAGTCGCCCGCCATCCAGAGCAAAGAACCCGCACCGACTACTGACTGACCACAGTACTTTTACTTACCGGCCCAGACGGCCAAGCGGTTATTGCTCCGATCAGCAATGAATATCAAACCGGTCGCTTCGTCGATCGAGATCGAGTTCGGAAAACGCAGGCGGGCTCCGGCTGTCTCACCCTGACCGTAATTGAAAAGATATTCGTGGTCCGCGGAGTAAGCATGGACAAGTCCGCGCAAAGTGTCGAGAACGTGTATCCGGCCAAGCTTGTCAACCGCCACCGACCGGGGGTGGAGTATCTTGTCTCTATCCGAAGCAGGCTGAGGTAGGGTTTCCAGATAGTGATAGTCGCGGTCGAAGACCTGAACGCGTCCGTTGTTGGAGTCGGCAACATATATCTTCCCGTCCGGGGCTACAGTGACCCCGTTAGGATAAGCGAACTTGCCCGCCGCCGAGCCGCTACCCCCGAACTCCTTTACCAGCTGCCCCTCAAGATCGAATATCTTCACCTTGTGGTCACCGACATCGGTGACATAGAGATGGTCCTGATGGTAGTCGAGACCAACCGGCTTCCGCAGTTCGCCACGGCCGAAGATCGCCCCTATCGCCCCTTCCTTCTCGCCGCGCCCGAAGACGCGGACCGTTTTCCCTTGGACGGAACTGACATAGATGCGCCCCTCATCGTCGACAGCTATCGAGGTCGGAGGCGGCTTACCTACCAATTTCGCCGCAACGCGATATTTCCGCCCCTCCCGGTCGGTGACGATTATCCGCCCATCGGCACTAGTCGAATAGACCCGCCCATTATCCGCGATGACGCCCATCGGCGAGATGAGTCGCCGGGACCCATCCCCTTCCAAAGGATAGAGCCAGCGCGGCGGGTCCGTCACTGATGTTGGCTGGTAGACCTGACGGTACTCCCGTTCTCCCTGGACATATCGGTAGATACTGAAACTCGTTCCAACGAGGACAATGAGTAGAGCCGCGACAATGAAGTGTTTCTTATTCATCCGCATCCGCCAAACTACGTCCGACCCGCGCCAGACCGCCCTCGGCAGCCTCAAAGTCCGGTACATAGCGGAGGGCCTCCTCGTACTCGTCGATTGCCTCTCCCGGTCGACCGGTCTGTTCAAAAGCCCACCCTAGTTGAAAATGGGCATCTGCCAAAGCGGGTTTAAGAGCGACCACTTGCCCCCAATAGTCGGTGGCGGCCGGAAAATCCTCAGCCAGAGTAGCCAGCCGCCCCAGTCCCGACCAAGCCTCGACATCCTCCGGAGCGCTGTCGGCGGCGAGCTGATAGTATTTCTTGGCCCGGAGCCGCGAACCGTTCGCCTCATAGAGCCGGGCCAGTCCCTTCAGGGCCGCGATGTCGCGCGGCTCAGCTTCCAGCACTGTCTTGTATTCGCCGGCAGCTCGCGCGTTAAGGCCGGCCCTCGCGTAGGCCTCGGCTATTGCCAAGCGCGCGGGCGTATCGCCAGGGTCCTCCGCCAACACCACCCGGGTAGCGGCGACCCGTCTTTCGATAACAGTCGCCGGAGAAGGTGGGCCGCCGAACCCATTCTCGACAGCCACCACGGCCATGGCGGCTGCGGTCGTCAAAACGATCAGGACGATGCTCGCCCAGAAGCTATTGACGCGCCCGTGGTTTTTAACCCGAGCTCTAGAAGCGGGTTGTGCTGGTTGAGTCATCATTGGCTCCATGAAAATGGCAGGATGTACAATCGGTGTTCGGATTATGGGTGGTCGTGTGGCAGGCGCGACAGAAGCTGTCGATCTGGTCCCAATCCGCCGCAGCTGTCGACTCCACCGATATCGAACTCGTTCCGTTAACAGTGGTCGGAATCCACAGAAGATTGCCGGTCCCATGAGGGCTATGACAGATAGAACATTTTATCTGTGGGTCCCGATAATCATAGGGCGGCAAGAGGCCCGGGCTTCCGGTCGTCTGGGTGCTTTCGTTGGCGCCGTGGATATCGCCTATCGGTGTCGTGTCGTTATAGGCAGCAATCTTAGCTTCCTTATGGCAAGCGTAACAAACCGAGTTATCGTTGCCGGTCACGACGCTGCCCGATATCGTCGACTCCAGTAAGACCGGCAGGTCGGAGACGTGCCATTCATGACAAGAAGTGCAGGCAATATCGGCTTTCGCGCCGGCCGGCACGGTGTCCGTACTGTCATGCTTCGTACCGCCGGCATTATAATAGGTAATGAGGTCCCCGCCGGGCAACGTCGAGCCGGGACCGTGACAAGAGGCGCAGGCGTCATACGCTTGTGCCAGCTTGCGCTCTTCGGGAACTCCGAAAATCAAGTTCGCGGGCTGCGGAGTATCCAGCCACGTATTCGACTCGACGACAACGAAGCCCAAGTAAGTGCCGAAGTCCGACCGGAGGAGGCGGACGACCTCGTTCGGGTCATGGGAGGCGTCCCAGTTTTCGCTCTTTGCATGCGGCGAGTGGCAGTCGCTGCAGAGGATGGTCCCATCAGCAACCGGGTGACTTGAAACCGGCGTCGGAGACCCGGAAGTCTCCGCAAATTGGGTCGAGATATCATAGGCACTTCCTGTGCCGTCATGGCAGACATAACAGACTTCCTTCTCATCGTCGGCGATCAACCCCATGTCTTTCTCTTTGGAGACATCAAAGGCGTCGATCTCGACCGCGAATCCGGTCGAGCTGGCATCCTTCGTCCCTAAAACCTCGACCGTTATCGTATGGTCGCGACCGATCAACGCCGGGCTCTGAAAAGAGAGGGCCTGATAACGATCGACCTCGCTATAGAGATCGATATCGGCCTGGACCGTGCCGTCGATATAGATGCGAGCCCGTCCCGAAGACGAAGTCTCGGTAGCCCGCAAGAGAATGTCCCGGCCCTTAAAAAACAAGTCCACCTTATCGCCAGCCGTTGAGGAGACCGTGGCCGCTCCCGAACTACGACCCGCGCCCGCGACGGCCGACCAGGTGCCAGTATGGGCCGCAAAAGCACTGTCCTCCTCGGCTCGAAGAAGACGGCTGTCGCGCTGGAATCCGCTGAACTGCTCTCCATGGAGCGTATGGCAAACCTGACAGAAGGTCGTCGAGGCCAGGTAGCTGCCATGAGGCGGTGTAAGAGAGGACTCAGTTACAGTATAGTGGCTGAACTGGTCGATGCCATCAAACGAGATCGTCTGTGAGGCGGAATTGTAGGAATAGTTGCCGTCGCCCAGGATCTGCCATCCGCTGCCCCGATTGACCGATATCTTTAGGCCGGCGGGATCACCGGGTGTCTTAAAGGTCACGGTCGCCGACGGATCGAGCGTCATGCCGCTCGGTTCGAATTTATAAACGAGGGTGATCGGACTTATGCCCCCCGGGTAGGTTGGAGGTGAAACGATCGTCATGGTAGTCTGGGCGCTTTGGGCCGGCACCGCCAAGGAGATCAGGTCGTTGGCGGAAATCATAGTGGTGGTCGTGGCCATGCTCGTCACCTGCATCACGTCCGTATCGCCGGTGTCGTCGACCGCGGAAGCCGGACTCTCGGAGCCGTCAGCATCGACAGCTGTCACCCGGTAGAAATAGATACCGAGCGGCAGAACCCCGCCGATCGGCTCGCTAAAAGAATTTGCCGTAATAGTGGTCGCATTCACTTGCGCCCACGGCCCCGCCTCGGTCGTACTTCGATAAAGCATATAGCCGCCCTGCGCCGGCGGGTTAAAGTCGTCGCCGGCGTCGCTCCCAGGATCGACCGCCGTCCAAGTGGCGACGTTCCTCAAGTGTCTGGCAATAACGCCAAAGCCAACCGGCGTGTCCGGCGCATGTGTTGTGTCCTCCGTCGTGAAAGACCAAGTGCGCATTGCATCAAGCGGATTGCCCGCACCGTCGAGCACGCCCGGAGTCATATAGACCGTATAGGTCGTCTCCCAGGCCAGCGGCGCCAAGGGGGTCAGGGATGCAGTCTTGGTCCCGGGATTGAAGTCGACGGTTGCCGCTTCCCAGGCGGCTCCGGCCTTCATGTAGAATGTCGAGCCGGCTTCGGTGCCGGTGTTGATAACGGTGGATGTGTCGATCTCATTGGCCTCCGTTAATTCGATCCAGACAGGCGTATTGATCGAAACGCCGGTGGATAGATCCGACGGATAAACGGTGGCGGAGACCGGCGCAATCGTATCCAATATGATCGAATCGAAGGTACCCACCTCGCCGATGACTGTCGGATTGCCGCTGCTGTCGCGGTATTGGCCATATACGGTATGGGCGCCGTCACCCGCCGACAGCGAGAACGATGTGGTTGCGGCATAGGGCCCGTACGACGCGACGGCCAGAGCGGCAGTCGTCTCGGCAAATCGCATCTCGGTGGCGACACTGACCGAACTGTCGAGCGTCACGGTTGTCGTAGCAGTGTACGTAGCGCCGGAGCCCACGGCGAAAGAGGCGACATTCGGCCCGGCGTTGTCAACGGTCACCGCGACCGTCACCGGAGAACCATCGACATTTCCAGCGCCGTCTTCGGCCCGGCCTTGGATCGTATAGGCCCCGCCGTTCTCGGCCGGCAACGACCAGACGTACTGCCAGGAAGCGGAGGTCGTGTCCTGACCGGCGGTTATCGTGGCCCCGTTCCAGACCACGCCGACCGTCCACGTAGACGTCGTCCCGTTCCAGTAGTAGCCGTCGGCGTCCCTGGATATCGAGACCGTCACTGTGGAGACGGACTGGTCGTCAGTGGCACTACCAACGATAGTCTTGCTTGAGCCGGTCAGAACGCCGCCGGTCGGGTCGGATATGACCGTGTCGGGCGGGGTTGCCTCATCGATCGTCCGAAACGAGAAGGTGAGCGCACTGGCCAGATTGTTGCCGGCTGAATCGCTGACGCCGGTCGTCATGTAG
>SDBV01012275.1_pt1 | contig 10989 bp, 21 predicted proteins | sample 2277081 | NCBI WGS metagenome assembly SDBV01 (sample SAMN10402039, study PRJNA504765) | marine sediment metagenome | isolation source: marine sediment core GS10_PC15, 223 cmbsf | place: Arctic Ocean: Southern Knipovich Ridge | collected 2010
GGTGGGAACTTGACATTTGTAATAATAAGCCGGAAAATGTGCTGATGTTTAATTATCGTGATGCAAAGATTCATGATTTGAAGGCAGTGAGCCGATTCACTGACTTTTGGCTTTCTGGTCGGGGTAAGCGTGTCAAAGCTCCTGGTGCTGTTGATGATTGTTTTATATCGACCTCTCAGCACAAAAAATATATTTGTAAGTACAGGACCTTTTTGTGCATCGATGCGCTCGCGATAATTGGTTGGGCCGTTGTCGAACCTTCATCGACACTTATTCATTTGCTTGTTGCCGGCAATCGTCGAGGAATTGGAATTGGTCGCAAGATGATGGTTTTGCTTTCACCGGAGTTTGTTCGTTCGAAGTTAGATCAATCGAGTGGTAATCCGATTGGTTTTTACGAGCTGCTTGGTTATTGGAAAGTAAAGACTGTTCGAAGTCGTTCTCGATTGGACATTGACGTTGTTAGGCCGTCTCGAAAGGCGAACATTGACATTCTTCAACGGTTGGTAAAACCAGTTTCATAAAGTTCATTTCCGAGTTTCACAAAGTTCGTTTTGGTCTGTGAGGTAAATGTTCGGATTCAATACGTGTGTCGTTTTGGCCCTCAAAGTGAGTCGATTTTGGGTAGTTTGTTCTTTTAGACGAAAAAAAAGCTTCTTGACAGCACTGTAACGATTTGTTACAATACTAAAGCAGTTGCCTAGTAGTTCGAGCGAGCCTGTTGAAATCTGTGGGTGCACTCCGGACAGGAGCTCACGAACGGCACTGCGTTTTTGTAAAGCGTAAAGCCTGCCAAGGATGGCGGGTGAACCCCGGCAGTGTTGTTCTGGCGTGGGGCAATGAAAAATAGTACCCCCTGCTTTCTTGCGAAAGCAAGAAGGGGGCACAAAGTTTGGAGGTACATGTCATGGCGTTTATCAGGTCTATCGATGAAATTTCCAAGAAGTGGGCGGATGTAACCCCTCAGCGTGCTGGTGATTATGCGAGTGGGATTGCGAACCCCCGGCGGTCATGGGCACAAGCGACAACGAATGCAGCTGATGCTTATAAAGCCGGCGTTACTGCTTCGATTGCTCAAGGGACATTTCAAAGGGGAGTTCGCAAGGCGGGTGATGAGAAGTGGCAGCGTAAATCACTTTCCCGTGGTGTTGCCAACTGGGGTCCGGGTGTGGCTGATGCTGAAGGCGATTACAAAGCCGGTTTCTCACCGTACCGTGATGCAATTGAGAATTGTACTTTGCCGCCTCGATACGCACGTCGCGACCCGAGGAACATGGCGAGAGTAACAGCGATTGTCAAATGTCTCATCGAAGCCAAGGAAAGGCAGATAACGGCCCGGGTGTAAAGACGTTGCAGGCTATGGCAGCAGCGGGCTTTTTTACAGGTGCACGAAATCAAACAGAAAGAAGGGAGTGTTTAGAAAATTATGAATTACAGAACAGCAAAATTATTGGCAGAGACGAACTTTACAGCCGCGCAGACAAAGACAATCGACATCAATGTTTCGGATCCGATTAGCAGAATCATCATTGCCTGGCGAGTTACGCGGGCAGGTGAGGGCATGGACAGTTATCCTCACACGGACATCAGCAAAATTGAGCTGGTCGATGGCTCTGAAGTTTTGCATAGCCTCAGCGGTGGAGAAAATCAGGCGGTCGCTATTTATGATCGTAAATCGCAGACCATGAACCACGGACAGCATTTAGGATCTAATTCCGAGTACTCCTCGTACGGCATCGACTTTGGCCGATGGTTGAATGATCCGATGTTTGCATTCGACCCGAAACGATTTACGAATCCTCAGCTCAAGATAACGTTTAGTCATTTGATTTCAGATACCGGGGCATCATCCGGTAATCTGGAAGTCTGGGCCTGTATGTTCGACCAGAGAACGATATCGCCGGTTGGTATGCTTGTCACCCGGCAAATCAAGGACTACACAGTGGCAACTGCAGGCGTTTTCGATTACATCGATTTGCCGGTGGACCGTACGCTTCGCGGCTTGTTCATTCAGGGGTACGCCTCCGGAGTCGAGCCCTGGGCACAGGTCATCGAGGCAAGGTTGAACGAAGACAATGATAAGCGAGTGCCGTTCGACTGGGACCTCGAGGACTATCATCGAGTCCGCAAGGGCTGGGACCATGCCATTGAGGAACAGTGCATCGGCAAGGCCACGACTTCAAGCAGAGTATTCTACGTTACGCCCAGTGACTTTTACACTATGCCGGTCATGTCGGCAATGGAAGATGACGGCACTGTTCATTCGGAAGGTTGGGCCAAGGGCGGCAAGATTACCGTGCAGTCGGAGAATATTAATCCGTGGTTCTGGTGCAATGTACGTGGGTGGCTGCCTAATCATATGTTCCATTTCGCGTTTGGCGACCCGATGGACGTTGACGATTGGTATGACCTTTCACAAGTCGGGTCCCTTGAGCTGAGACTTAAGACAGGCAGCTCGGGTAGTGGCAACATTCGCACGAGTGTGCAGCAGGTCCGGATTTATTGAAAAGCGGCGGCCCTGCAGCTGATGTAAGGCGTGACCTCTGAGTAGGTGCTGCTAAAGTAAGCACCTGTTTGTTTGAGCTCTCTGTCGACGAAGCTGGTGGCTTGTAGTGGTGTCCAGCAGCGTGGCATGGTGGTAATGTTGATTTGTCCACCTGTACCCGCGTTTAGTTGTGCGGGGCAGCACAGGTGCGGGCACCTGTACCCGCGTTTAGTTGTGCGGGGCAGCACAGGTGCGGGCACCTGTACCCGCGTTTAGTTGTGCGGGGCAGCACAGGTGCGGGCACCTGAGTATTGAAGGGTTGTGTTATGGCGAATCCATCTGTGTATACGAACAAGAGCCGACTGATATTTACGGGTCCTTGTGTTGTCAAGTCGATATTACTGTCCAACGCCGGTGCAAATGGGACATGTGAAGTTTTTGACGGTTCGAATACCAATGGGACTGTGAAGGCAAAATTAGCGGTATTCAGTAAAGACTCTGTTACTTGGAGGCCCGGGGATGGTACGGACTTTGACCAGGGTATCTTTGTCAGCTTAGCCGGAACGAACACCAATGTCACAGTGACATTCGAGCCGAAAGCACGCAAGGGCCATATACCTGAGTGAAATGATGAGCGGAGAAAATGACCAGGTACTGTGGCGGGGCGTTCGTCCGGTGGAGGGTATTAGCGGCGTATGGCCGGCCCGCAATGCAACCCGGCTCAATAAATGGGCATTACAAAGCGGAGCGGCCACTAAGACTATTTACACAGTTGCGGCGGGCAAGACGGCGTTTGTTACTGCGGGGACGTTTACCAGCAGACTTTCGGCAGTCGGTTCACAGCGGGGGTATATGGCATTGTTAAATGATTCGTCCGTGCTTCAGTATCTTATCGTACAACATTTGTACGAAACAGCAGGTCAGCTGGAAACCCCTTTGTCTTTTATGCCGGCCCTGGAGGCTGCAGCAGGATGGGAGATTGTTATTACTTCGTTACATGCGGACCTGGATGTTTTCGGGTCGTTATTCGGCTGGCTGGAGGACGCGTAGGCCGATGATTTACACAGCGAACATCACAACGGTTGCGAACACAGCCAAGACCGCCCTCAAGAAGACAATCATTCGAGTTACCAAGGGCCTGGTTTACAAAGTCGAGTTTTATTTCCCGGCCGGCTCGGCGGGGCTCATGGGCCTGGCCGTGTTTGACGGCCTTTTTCAGGTATGGCCGTCGAGCGTAGGTGAGTTTTTCCTGGGCGATGACTTGACCATCGCTTTCGATGATTTGTATTTGAAAGAGTCTGGGCCGTTCGAGTTTCAGTGCTACACTTACAATACCGATGATACGCATAATCACCTGGTCATTCCGAGGATTGGCCTGGTGAGTAGTGAGGTGTTTATGGCACGGTTTATGCCGACTCGTGACCGTCAATACTTTAAGCGGCTTCGCCAGAAGATATTGAGCGAGCGTGCGAACAGGCTCAACGTACAGCGTGAATTGATTGCCGGTGAATCGATGGAGTGGCTTCGTAAGCAAGGGTTTGGGGGTTAATTATGTCATCAGGATTGCCCGACTTTTATCGTGGTATTGACGTTGCATTTCAGTCGTTAGGCCAGATTATAAACCGGCCGAAATATGGTGGAGCGGACGTGGTTGACGGGACTGTGATAGTTACGGCCACAAGCGGTACAACTTTAGTTACGGTAACAGGCAAGGGCATGATATATGGCGGATATATGTATTTGGACTCGGCAGCGTCTCAAAAAACGGGTTCACCTCTATTGAACGTTGACGGGAATTTGTTGACAGTGCTGGATTTCGAGGAGATGAATAAGTTTGGGCTCAGCCGGCAATGGAGTAAGCCGTATAGTTTGGTGAAGTACAATGAAGTTGATTTTGTTTATGCAGTGCAGTTGTATTATGGAATTACATTTGAGACGAGCTTTTTCCTCTCATACAGTGAAAGTGAGGGTGCTACGCCTTCGGTCAGGTACGCGGTAGTGTATGCGTTAATTTGAGGTTTTAGATCATGATTGAGCTGCGAGGGATCATACAGGCGGGAAATAACGGACATACGGAGGTTTTCGTAGTCGTGACTGAGCATGTCCCGGACAAATACAAGCGTCATCGGCTCGGTATTGACATCAAGGTGAACCGGGGTAGAATACTGACATTTCTGGGTGGGCTTTACGGAGTTCCGCCCGGGGCGATCGTGTGGCCGGCCCATATTGAGCTTTAAATGACTATATAAATGATGTCACTGTCTCTGTAATGGACGAACTCGGGCCGGCCAGTGCAATATGGTCAACGCGGGCGGTTTGATGCCTTAGTTTGAGGGTCAAAATGATGGTCGAAGCCGTATTACTTGGATGTCACCTGGTCATAACGCTGGGTGCGGTGTTCGCGATTGCGGTTCGGAACGAACATCGCCTGACAAAAATCGAGACGGACCTGTCGTGGTTGAAGCGGAATAACAATCAAGGTTGCGAACTGGAGAAAACAAATGTCGAAGTTAGCTGAATGGATTAGGCACAACCAGGGAATGGCGGTAAGTGTTATAATATTGATTGGGGTGGGTATCTGGACTTTCGGTTGTGAGTCGATGGTTACATCGATAATTGATTCAGAGCTCAAGGTCAATCGACAGGAGTTGGCCTTGGAAATCACAGCGGAGCGGGTGCGTTTGGAAGCGAAGCTCGATGATTTGATACAGAGAGCTGAGCTCAAACACCAGAAGTTAGATCGGATGGACGCGGTAAAGCAAAAGTTGCTTAACTTTGCAGCCATAACTGCAGATGCCGGGACTGTAAATCCTGCAGGTGTGGTCGGGTTGTTGTTTAGCGTTGTGGGGATGGGGGCGGTGATCGATAACCGTCTCAAAGATAAGGTCATAAAGAACCGGCCGTTAAAGGTGGGATGATGGCAGTACTCGGTGATGGCCAAAAGCCGATGGTGATGCCTCACTATCCGCATATGCTGCAAGGTGATACTGAAGTCTGGACGAAGTTTCTGGAGTCCGGGGTTGTCGAGATACGACGTGTTTGGTACGATGTGCATGTTGGATTCTCTGTGCTTCGGATGGTGGAACCACCAACAATAGAGTCCCGGATAGCGGCGGGACTTACTCGTAAACGCATCGATGTCATCGCCTCGGTCGGTAATGACTTTTGGGTAATCGAGGTCAAGCCCCGGGCAAATATGCATGCGGTTGGCCAGGTTTTAGTTTACACCAGGCTATTTGGTCAAGAGTACGTTTCGACTGGTCAAATCATTTCTGTCATAGTCTGTGCAAATTCAGATGAGGACCTCGAAGATGAGTTCGATGATTTCGGGATTGTGGTTTTCGAGACTGACTGAGCTACTATGATGACTATTAATATTTAAACAATAGTAGTAGTAGTATGCCCTGTTAGATTGTTAGCAACTCTCTAAAATGTCGATTTAAAGCTTTAAATGCAGCTTTTCAAGCCTGAAACAGTCAGCTCAATGTCACTATATCGGCCCGGGCCTGTTAGATTTGTAAAGTATTGTCCAGTAAGCAGTTGGTTCGCTGGCACGTGGATTGCGTGCGTGTGTGCGTGCGTGCGTGCGTGTCCGCGTGTGCGTGCGAGGCTAAGTGCCGAATCGGCCTTGTGGTTAAGCCGATGGGTCGTTAAACGGCTTGCTGAATTGTTAGCAAAATTGTTAGATTTGGGGGTGGTTGTTAACAGTTAAGCGATTGTCAAACTCGGCATTGTTAGATGTTGGCAGTTGCGCACAGGGTTGCGCACCGGTTATGCACCTAAAGTAACAGGTATCTAACAGGTATCTAACAGGGGAGATTGCTTCGCTTCGCTCGCAATGACAAGGGGTGAAGCCCGCAATGACAAGGGGTGAAGCCCGCAATGACAAAGGGAGTTTGAGAGAAAATATATTATTTGGTGGACGGGGGCAGCCCCCCACCTGTATTATATGTTATTCATGTGTATAACCTGTTAGTAAGTGAGGTGATATCGTGTTGATTGTGAAGCTACATAAACAGCATACATCTGTGGTTATGACAGTACCAAAGCTCCTATGCAAAGCACTTGGCTTATGTGCAGGGGATTACGTGGTCATCAAACAGGTTGACAGTTCCAAAGCCGCAACGCTGCAAAAGTTCATTCACAAGGACATTCGAAATGTTAGAGAGAAAAGAAATCCCGATCGGAAAAATAAAGATAGCTCAGCATGAGCAAAGACTGGAGCTGCTTGATGAAGAAATTGCTGGATTGGCTAACTCTATTGGCCGTGTTGGTCTGCTTTATCCTTGTATTGTTCATCGTGAAGGTGACACTTATGTTTTGGTCGAGGGACACCGACGTTTGGCGGCTCATAAGAAGCTGGGCCGTGAAACAGTCCCGTGCGTTGAGGTTGATGGCGAGAAATCTACTGTAAGCGAGATAGCGTTTGCAGGCAATTAGTTTCATAAGAATTTGAGTCCGGTCGAACTTGCTTCGTCCATATCGGATGTGTTAAAGTCTGGAACAATGACAATTGAGGACCTTGCGGCCGGATTCCAAAAGTCTGTGCATTGGGTACGGTCGATGATTGCGATTTGCGACTGGCCTCAAGATGTTTTGGAGGTCTTACATGTCAAAGGGTTATCGGTTTCTGCGGCCCATAACCTGGCACTTGTGACTGATGATGTTTATAGAGAATACCTTTTGCGCAACGCGGTAGAGCAGGGAGCAACCGCGAGGACCACGTCCGCCTGGCTGCAGGGCTGGAGGAACATGGAGCCTCCAGAGGAAGCGATTAAAGCGGAGCCAGCGGGAACGCATGCGCCAATAACGCCGTTAGTACCGCAATCTCCGTGTTTTTGCTGTGCCCAGGTATTCGCCGTAAACGAAATGTCGCACATTCCGGTTTGTGGCGGGTGTGTTCAAATACTTAGCAGTATGGGTAGGTCAAGTGCTTAATTTTTCAGAAAGGTGGTACAGATGGATTTGAGAGAATTGATTGCAGTTATCGCTACCAATTGTGACGGGAGTGAGAATGCGGACCAGGCGGGTCGTCCAGTGGAAGTTAGGCAACGTCTGCTTGACATTAAGGTATTGATTACAGAGTTTTTGGGAGGCGACGATGCGGCAAGCACGGAAAAAACAGTGGAAGAGATACCAGAAAAAATACTCGGGCAAGATGAGCAGGCGGCGGCGGACGCAGCGGGTGGTTAGTTACCGGAATTTTGGTTTGATTCGAGGTCTCTGATTGCTTTTCTCTTATCATCGGCGTTGGGATGGGTGTATATCTGCGTGGTTGTGACGTTGCTGTGGCCTAAAAGTTCCTGAACGGTCCGAATGTCCGTAACTCGCATTAATTTCGTTGCGAACGTGTGTCTGAGCATGTGAGGGTGTACTGGACGGCCTAGTGAGTCCCAACCGGCCTTATTTATGATCCTCTCTACCTGGCGGGTAGATAATGATTTTGGTGGGTCACAACAATTGAAAACAATCACCCATTCTCTGGCCGATTTTAGGCCTTCGGAATTTTTGAGGAATTCCTCTAGAGCTAGTTTGAGCCGAGTCGAGACGTAAACTGTTCTTTCAACTTTGTTTTTGGTAATATCCGGCGTAAGCACTAAAGTCTGAACGGGTTTGCCGGCAAAGTAAAGATGCGACATTTTCAATTTAACAACCTCGCCAACGCGTAGGCCGGCCTCGAGCATGAGACATCCGATTAGGTAGTTTCGAATACCTTTGCGAAAAGATTTGTGTGGTGCGTCCTTGCAGAGCAGTGCATCGAGTACCTGATGCTGCTCAGTGACGTCTAGTGTTTTTGGTGCGTTTGACATGCGATTTCCTTAGAGTAATCAGCAAATAGTGTATTACCAATAGACTGCCACCGGCAGTTTTTTAGACCATTGGCGAGTTCAAAGCGGGTTATATGCAGCGGGTCATAAGAGTGCTTTTTAATTTTTGGCAATGGAAAAGCGATCACATTTTCCTTGAACAGTGTTAGCATACAAGGTTCGTTGTGGTCTATCTTCCACAAATCAATTGCTCTGCCGGCTGCGGTTTCAAAGTCCCTAGGGTTCATGAGATTGGATCCTTTTAGATTTGTGATATTAGTTAAGCGTGTGCAGGGCGATGGGGCGTTCAACCAGCCACAATTTCAGCACGCGCTGGAGCAATAACTCGAGCTCCGCATCTGTTTTGCTGTCTTCCTCAAAATGGACAATCAAAATCCCGGATGTTATCTTTTTCAAAAGTTCATGGACGGTCATTTTTTCGAGCTCCTTTCTGAGTTTTTTTCGTCAATGTCGACTTCGTGCCAGGACCTCATTTGTTTGTAGAGGTCCCACAGTTTTTTTATGGTAGTTTCTAGATCATTTGCGTGTAAAGCGTTACGGGCCTCGTTTGCTGTTTGGCATGCGTCGGCTGTGACCTTATCGAGTGGATCCATTACGAGCTCTTTTCAGGGGTCATAGACTTGATGCGTTTAATATCAAACGTAACGTCACCGGACTTTCGTTTTCTATATGCGGCTTGCCGGCATTTGTTTGAACAGGTCAATCTTCCAAACCGGTGGTACTCAGGCAAAAGACTACCGCAATTTTCACAATGTTCATGATCAGTGATCATAGTTGTTACACTTATGGTCCGTAACTGTAACGCCGTTTTTTCAAAAGGAGTCGCAGTGCCAACGTTGCCGGGGTAGTGTCCTGACTCTCATCGAACACAATCCCCTTGGTGAGTCCCTTTGGCAGCTGCGACAATTTTATCTGCCGGCCTGGATATCGTAGGCCTGGTTGTGAATAATTTGGAGGACTTCGACTGCCTCGGCATATTTTTGAGCAGCGAGCAGTTTCAAAACAAGATCAGTGTGTTCGATGATTCTGGCGGCATGTTCTTCTGGTGACATTTTTTAGATCTCCTTTCTGAATTTTCAAAAGGTGTCGCAGTGCCAACGGCAGTGATGTACCTCGCACTCGATCATTGATCACAAGCGGGTCTGTATATACGTTTGGCAACTGCGACATTAGAATATTATTCATCATCGTCGTGTTCATCGAAGTCAGCACACTTACCACAACCGTCACACTTACCGTCTTCGACCCAACTTTCATCTTCGTCAAACATACACATTTTTAACTCCTTTCGTAAATCGACATTTCAATAATCATTATATCGGGCAAAGCGACATCTTGTCAACATAAAAAGCGACAAATATTTTGCGACATTAAAATATACTTTCTGGGAGGACCTCCCGAAAGTAGGTCGCATTTCGGGTATAAAGCGACATTTCCCCGATCGGGAGCTAAAATGTCTAAAAAAGTAGGGGTGTAGGATAATCGGAGCCGGGGTCCGGAACGCCGGACGTCCCCCGCACGGGATTTTGGGGTATTGTGGTACCAGCTGGTGGTATAAAATCGTTTGCAGGGCATGTGGGGCTGTTGTATCATAGCGCCAGTTTCTTTCATATCGCTCCAACCGCCTCCTATATCCATCCCCCTGGGGGGCGGTGATTCCTTTGGGGTATATCGAAAAAGGAAAGCTGGCGTGCTGACAAGTGAAGTTGGTTGATTGGATGTGGTTCATTTGCTCCAATTGTCTTTAATTCGGGTTTTTGAATACAACCAGACCACGGGATGGAGTATGAGTACGAGGATCCTGGTGGTTACGATAAACCCTCGACGTATGTAACGTAGGTATTGATGCTGCAATCTCAGGGGTTTCAGATGGTGTTGCTTTGCGAGGATGTGTGGTGGAGCCTTTGGGAGTTTGAAATTAAACGGAGGTGGGTATTTTTTGAGCAGCTGGAAGTACGATAGAGATTGCTTTCGCACGTAAACCTTTTTGCCGTTGTGCCATCCAATGAACATTAACGGCCTGGGTCGTGGTTTGTTTGTGATGCGTTCCAGTTGTTTCTTCAGGTCATTGTTCATTTGTTAGCCTCTTGTGCCCCGGAAAACCACAAATAAAAACTCCCTCCCCACGAAGTGTTTTGGGGAGGGAGTTTTTATGACGAACATCTCTTTTCCGTTTTGTGATGCTGCAAGGTAAGTGACGGTGATGTCTTTTCACCGGCACGTGCTTGCTCACAAAATGGAGTTCCTTATTGTTTGGGTTGGGGCTGGCTAACTGATGTTCTCTGCAGCGATTGGTTCGGCTGGTTTTTCGACGAAGTCGTATGGAACCGGTCTTGTTCATCGTTCTTTGGATCCAAACCTTTCTTGAAGTCCTTGTCTGCGACGCTTCGTCAGGTCTTAAAGAAAGGTTTGGTGGCTCTGTGACAGAACTCGGAACGAGCCGGCCCCCGCACAGAGCCAAAGCGAGGATAGGCCGGCGCAGGGGCCCGCCTTGCGGGAAAGCGACCGCAGGGAGCCGCCGGCCGGAATTGGCCGAAAAGAACCGCCAAAAGAGCGGAGACGAGGGGACGAGCGCAGCGAGGCCGCGAGGACAACAAAGACGCCGAGCCGCCCCGCGGCGAAGGCCAGCGAGCCGCCTTGCGGCGAAGCCAAAGAATATTGAGAAGAATGTTAAGC
>SDBV01012276.1_pt1 | contig 10985 bp, 9 predicted proteins | sample 2277081 | NCBI WGS metagenome assembly SDBV01 (sample SAMN10402039, study PRJNA504765) | marine sediment metagenome | isolation source: marine sediment core GS10_PC15, 223 cmbsf | place: Arctic Ocean: Southern Knipovich Ridge | collected 2010
TTTATTGTAATCAATATCATCTTTTTATTCCTCCGTAATTATATTCAAAAATCTTTTCAGCGAGATTAATAACTTAGCGTTTAACTTTTTCTACCCTATTAGAAGAAACTGGTTACTAAACACCCTAACATGTTTATAAGAACAGCTTAAAAGGAGTTTTTTCAATAACTAAGTAAAAAGATGGACAGTAATTTAATTAGCGGAAAGTCGGCAAGAGTGATTTTTGGTAAAATATCTAAAAAAGATGATAACGATCTTTTCGTCACTGAGAATGATTTTCTTAGTCCACCACTAGATACTAAAATTGATGCCTTAGCAATGAATGAAATTAACCGAATCACAGGGTTATCAATAAACGGCAAGTCGGTACCAGAATTGATTACATATGAAGACACTTCTCTTTGGTGGTTTATTTACTCGCCATTAATCGTACCTTTCATAAAAATAATTAATTTTGTAACTCATTTCTCTGAATTCGTTGAACAAGTAAATCCTCATACATTGAAAGTAGAAGATGATTTTAACACCTTTGATATCCTTAAACAATTTTGTGTAAAAAGAAAAATAAAACTAGAATTTTCAAAAATTGAATATATAAAATTTGTAACCAGAAAAAAAATTTGGCGGCTTATTAGAAAATATGGATCAAAAAGAATTACTAAATTGAAAATAAAAAACAGGAAAAACCTTTTCTATAAAAAAAGGAAATCAATACCTAACATAGATAATAAAATAATTTTTTCTGTTCTTCCTATTTATCACAGACCGGTTTTTAACCCCAATAAAAAAACCGAAGAGAGGGGAGAATGGCTTGTTCAGAATATCATAAATCTACTTAATGATGAAAAAAACATAGTTTGTATAGATCTTTTTTCTGAAGTCAGAGAAAACGAGCAGATCCTTAGTGAAAGATTAGAATCCAAACTACCTTGGTTTCCAGTAGAGTTATTATTTAAAAATAAGAATAACTCAAAGCACAATCAATTCTTTGGCACATATAAAGCAGTAATTTCCTCTGATCAATTTCATGAATTATTCCAGTTTAATGGCATATCATTGTGGCATCAATTGGAAGATGTTTTTGAAAAAATGAAAATTGCACCTTATCTGCCCTACTGGTTAGAATTAATTGATTCCTTAAAATTTTACTTCAAAACTCACAAACCAAGAGCAATATTCTTGCCATATGAATATGGACCTCTTGCATTATCTTTTATCACTGCTTCGCATCTCTATGGAATTAAAACAGTGGGCATTTCTCATGCCACTATTTATAAAAATATTTTGGGATATTCACATAAAGAATTTGCATCATCAAAAAATCCTTATGGTTTTCCCTTACCTGATGTTACCCTTCTATTCGGCAACCATGATAAAGAAGTTCTTAGAAAACAGGGCTATCCTCCAGAAAGATTTGAAGTATTTGGCAAATCAGATTTTTTTAATCTAGACAAAATTGAAACTTCCTTAGCCACTAGATCACTTTACAAAAAATTCAAAATTGAACCTAATCAAAAAGTAATCTTACTAACCACTCAAATGAGCCAAGAGTTCTATACAAGTCGGGGGAAGTACAATTATGACACACAAATATGGAAACATCTGCTCGAAAATTTTTTAGATGATCAGAACTTTACTATAATATTAAAGCCACATCCTGGAGAAAAAAATATTAGAGCTTATGAAAAGATTCTTAAAGAAACTAACAACAAAAACGCCCAAATAATACGGGGTGATCTGTTTGAACTAATCTATGTTTCCTCCCTAGTAATTTCAATTTATTCCAATTCTATGGTTGATGCCATATTTTTAAAAAAACCAGTAGTGATGGTAAAATTTGGTAATTTTGATCATCCAATTCCATTTGAAAAATATGGTGTAGTTCTATCTACAAAGCTAGATAATCTTTCAAAAAAAATACTTGATCTACTTGGGAATAATAAAACCAAGGAAGAATTAGAAAAAAATAGAACGATTTTCATAAAAGAGCTAGGAAACTTACCAGAAAAAGACCCAAAAGTAATACTAGAAAAAATATTATACAATAAGTAATTCAATTAAATTCAGTATAACCTCACATCTAAAAATTAATGTACTTTAGCTGATGGAGACAAGTTTTTCTTCTACAAAAATTTTTTTTAATTCATCTTTTGTTATCAATTCGACCTTATCTGATGAATATTGATCCTTTAATGACGTTTTTGCGATATCTTTGTTTTTGGGGCGATTAGGATGTTTTTGGATTTGTTCATCAATAATGAGATAATCTTTCTTATCCTCGAAGGTCTTTCTAATTTCATCTTTACTAATTAGGGATTCGTGATATTTTTCCCCTGGTCTTACTGGTATTTGTTGTACCTCACTTTTTGGGTTTAATAATTCTAGAACTGCATCTTTGACATCCCCCGTTCGGTATGCCTTGAGTTTAGGAACAAATATCTCTCCACCGACGGAATTTTCAAATGCTCGAAAAATTAAATCTAAAGCATGATTCATCGTTATGTTAAAGCGGGTCATGTTTGGATCTGTTATTGTAATTTTTTTTCCATTTAATACCTGATGAACTAATGTAGGCACTAAGGAACCCCTACTGCCCAATACATTACCATACCTTACGCAAGAAAACTTGATTTTATGAAATCCCTTGTAATTGTTTGCAGAAATAAAAAGTCTCTCCATCAATAGTTTGGTTGCTCCATAAGTGTTAAGTGGAGAAACAGCTTTGTCTGTTCCAATCGCTAAAACTTGTTCTACATCCGTGTCTAAGCAGGCCTCAATCAAGTTCTGTGAACCATAAACATTAGTTTTTACCACTTCAAACGGATTGTATTCAGCTACATGCACATGCTTTAATGCGGCAGTATGAATAACTAAGTTTACGTTTTCTAGTGCTCTCTTTAGTCTTTCCTTATCTCTTACATCGCCGATTAGAAATCTTAATCTTTTATCATCAAACTCCCCTTCCATTTGAATTTGTTTAAATTCATCTCTACTGAAAATTCGAACTGTATCTACGTCGGTCTCAAGAATTCTTTTAGCTAGTGCTTTTCCTAATGATCCGGTACCTCCTGTAATAAGCACTTTTTTACCATCAAACAATTCACTTAATTTTTTTTAATTATTATAAAAAATGTTGCTAATACAACTCATAGTACAAATCTAGATAAAAAATACCTCCACTTGGTGAAATGCTGTCTTAGGTGCTGCCTGAAAATACCATGCCAAACACAATTTTCGATGAACAATGTAGGTACCGGAAGGGACTACCCTTTGAAAGAGCCATAATGCCTGTTATATCATATGGAAGAGTAAGAAAGTGGCAGCTTGTTTTTCAGAGAGCTTTTTAAAGCTCATGACAAAAATTTACTGGATAATGAATAATATAATTGAAAATAATGCTGAACAAAGAAAATTTTGGCTAAGCAAATTTGGAGAAAATTACATAAACAGAAACAAAAGTATGGATGAGTTAAATCAATTTTATGAACAACAAACTGGAACTACAAAGGAACAGATATTTCAAAATTTCTTTGACGGGATAGAAAGGAAGAGCAAGATACTTGAACTTGGGTGTAATATAGGGCTAAATTTATCAATACTTCGAAAAATGGGATTTAAAAATATGTATGGTATAGAATTGAATAAAAAAGCTATAGAAATTGGTAAAAAAGAAAATCCAGATGTCACTTTCATTCATTCAAGTATTGAAGAATTTGATCCTAAAGGAAAAAAATATGATTTAGTATTTACCGCTGGTGTTCTTATACACATACATCCATCTTCACTTCATTCAATAATTAAGAAGATTGTTAATCTTACAAAAGAATACATTTTTGGTTTTGAATATTATGCTGACAGACAAGTCGAAATAGTCTATAGAGGAAGTTCAAATGTTTGTTGGAAACAAAATTTTCCCTTGTTATTCAAAAAACTGTTTCCCTCAATTAAGACTGTAAAAGAAGAAAAGATTCATTATAAGAAAGAAAATTTGTGTGATATCGCTTATCTTTTAAGAAAAACTCAGTAATCCCAACAAACTATACAAGAAGATCGACATATATAGAATAATTCAAATGAATCCAGAAAATATAAGGGCCCTAAAATATCAAAATATTTTACTACCAACTAAGGAGTTGTGTAATAATGGTAAATAAGATACTGAATTTAGATAACCCTAATCACATTTTCGTCATAGCCGAAGCTGGTTCTAATTGGAAATGTGGGACTTACGAAGAAGATTTGAAAAGATCGAGAGAATTAATAAAAATAGCTTCTAGAGCTGGAGCTGACGCAGTAAAATTTCAGACATATAGATCTGAAACAGTTTATGTTCCTAATGCTGGAAAAAGCGATTATCTATCAAAACATGGGATAAATGAAAACATCAACGATATTTTTGAACACCTATCGATGCCTTATGAAATGATCCCTGAATTATCTTTATACTGTAAACAAAAAAATATCATGTTTATGTCTACACCATTTTCAGTTCAAGATGCAAAAGAAGTGGATTCCTACGTTCAGATTCATAAGATAGCATCTTTTGAAATAAATCATGTAAGATTACTTGAATATTTGGCTAGCACAAAAAAACCAATTTTAATTTCAACTGGTGCAAGTACTTTTGAAGAAATCGATTTTGCTCTTAACATAGTTAAAAAAAACGGAAACAACAAGATCGGAATTCTGCAATGTACTTCCAACTACCCCTGTCCTATTGGAGCATTGAATCTTTCTGTAATACCAGTAATGAAATCCAGGTATAATTTGCCCATAGGACTTTCAGACCACAGTATAGATCCAACGATAGCTCCGCTTTTAGCAATTGGTTTTGGTGCTACCTTTATTGAGAAACACTTTACACTAGATCGAACTCTACCAGGACCTGATCATCCCTTTGCTTTAATCCCAAATGAATTAGAAATGATGATTGATGCAATTAGAAAGGCAGAAAAAGCCAAAGGAAGTGGAAACAAAGAAATTCTAAAAGAAGAACTTGAATTAAGAAGTTATGCAACGAGATCAATTCAGGCAATAAGGGATATCTCAAAAGGAGAAATTTTGCGTGAAGGTGTTAATTTTGATATACTTAGACCGGGTAACAGGTCACGAGGGTTAGAAGCAAGATTTCTTATGTCTGTTAACGAAAGGAGAGCTACAAAGGATATCAAAAAAGGAGAAGGAATAACGGAGTACGAATAGGATTTCTCTAAGGGTTCTCTTGCGAAAATTTGTTAGTTAATCGTATTATCTTTGAGACATCTGAGTCAGTTAAATTCGGATGAATTGGTATAGAAACAATATTTTCTGATGCATCTTCAGTATATGGAAGATTCAATTTGCATTTATAAAATTCCATGGTATGTATCGGTCTATAATGAATTCCCGTTTCTATGTTATTTTCCATCAATTTCTTCATAAACTGATTTCGGTTCCTGGTTTGTATCCAATACATGTGATATGAGCAATCCATACTATAGGACATTTTCTTTTCAAGCTCAATTTCTCTATAATATCTCTTGGCTATTCGTTTTCGTTTTGTATTCATATGATCTAATTTCTTTAATTGGACTAATCCAATTGCAGCGGAAAATTCGTTCATATAATAATTCCATCCTAGCTGGTTAACGTTGTATTTAGTTCCCTTTCTATTAGAAATTCCACACCATCGACGAGATCTTAGAGTTCTTTCTAATTCATCAACGTTCTTTCCATTTAATGTAATAGCTCCTCCGCCTGGCATGGCAAGATTTTTTACAGGATGAAAACTAAAACAGACGGCCATTCCGTAACTTCCAATTTTTTTATTTTTGTAGAAGGTTCCAGCAGCGTGAGCAGCATCTTCAATTAAGATTGAGTTAGATTCTACACATATTTTTTTTATTTTATCTAATTCACAAGCCATTCCAGAGAAGTGAACGGGTAAAATTACTTTTGTTTTTGGCGTTATTGACTCTTTTATCTTTTCTGGGTCAATGCATAAAGTATTTGGTTGTACATCCACAAAGATAGGAATTCCGCCATTGTAGATGATAGCATGAGCTGTTGAGATAAACGAAAGAGATGGGAGAATAACTTCTTTACCTTGGATACCTACTAAAGATAATGCCAAATGCAATGCAGCAGTGCCGCTGTTCACTGCTACGCAGCAATTTGTTTTAACGTATTTTTTGAACTCACTTTCAAATTCTGAAACTTTACCAGTGCCAGCACCAGATGCCCAGAAATGGCTTTTTAAAGTTTTTCTTACAGCTAATTCTTCTTGTAAGCTTATGACAGGATCAAACAGCTTAATCTTTTTTGTCATATGTAAACTCAGTTTGCAGTTTAGAATATATGTAAGAATTCCACCATTTTTTACTTCTCCAAACACTATCGCGAAGTATTCCGTCTTTGTGAAAATCCAAAACTCTATAAAGATTTATAGTTTCTTTCACGAAGCTGTATATCTCCACAAATACTTTATGTAACCCAAGTTCACCAAATCCATAACTCATTAAAAGATTTACTGCGTCCTTCGTTTCTTTTCTATTCTGCCAATTTTTCCCATCAAGATATATTGAAACCTCAGCATTACGATTCTTCCAATCAATGTAAGTTAAACCACAAACTCCTATCAGTTTATTTTTTTTATTGGTTATTCCAAACATGATGTCTTGAGGAGGATTTTGCTTATGAAGTGATTCAAACCAAGCCTTCTGATTGAACATGCTTAGAAGCCGATACTCTCTAGTAGTTCTTTTAACATATTTACTATTTCTCCAATCTCTTAACTTTTCCAAATCCTCTCTCTCTAAAGATCTGAACTTAACTAACTTTCCTTCTAACAATATGACCATAAAGGGCTTGAACTAAGTTCTCTATAAAATGAGTTATTCAGTGAAATCTTCAAGTTCATTAACCGTCTTAACAAAATTATAATAGTGAAAACTGTAGTTGGATTTCTTTCTAGATCTCATGGATTCAATATTCTTAGCGGACTTTTAAATTCGGAAAAATATGATGTGAAGAGCGTTTATACACATTCCCTTAAACCAAAATCCGAAGATCCTAACAGGTCAAAAAGAGATGACTATGATCTCTTTGTAAAAACATGTTCTGAAAATAGTATACCGCTAGAAACTGTAGATTCTAAGCAGCAAAAAATCCAGGATTGTCCAAATTGTGATTTCATAGTTGAGGCATCTTGGAGATACCTAATCCCCGATAGTATTACAAGTAAAGCGTGTATTGCAGCATTCGGAATACATCGAGGCAAATTGCCAGATTACGCTGGAGCCGAACCTATAAAACAAGCTCTGTTAAAAAATGAAAAAGAAATTATTCTTTCTGGACACTATTTAGGTTCAAAAATAGATAAGGGAGATACAATTGCTACAATATCCCGTCCCACAAACTATAATCCAAACAATACTTTTGAAGAAAATATTCAAAGACTACGCGATGAAATAACACCATTGTTTTCACAACTAATGTTTAAAACATTTGAAATATTACTTAGTAAATAATTATGGTACTATTTTGATTTAGATATTAAAGGTCATTTTTATGGAGAATTTTAATTACTGGTATAAAGTGGTAAAAAACAAGAATTGAACATACTCAACAGCAAGAAAATTTTTGTTATTGCGGAAATGGCCAACAGTCATGAGGGGAAACTTACTCATGCTAAAAAGATTGTAGAAGGTGCCTCAAAAGCTGGGGCTGATGCAATAAAATTTCAAAAATTTACAGCAAATGAACTAGCTGAGCGAGATCATGAAAACTATGGGCTCTATAAGCGACTCGAGATGAATATCAGAGAATGGGACGAACTTATCAAATTTACCAAAAACAAAAAACTTAAGGTGTTTGTGGATGTCTTCGGCGTGCAAAGCGCCAAAAATATATCAAAATTAGGAATAGATGGATATAAAATTCATTCAGCTGATATTTCTAATCCCAATTTAATACAATTTCTTGCAAGAACAAAGAAACCAATTCTATTATCAACTGCAGGATGTCTTCTTAACGAAGTTGATGAGGCAATAAAGTCACTGGCAAAAATTCCAAAAGAAATCGCACTCATGCATGGTTTTCAAGGATATCCTACCAAACTTGATGACATAAATTTACTACGAATCTCTGAATTAAAGAAAAAGTATGATTTGCCCGTAGGATTAATGGATCATGTATCTGGTAATTCGCCAATGGCCATTAACCTTCCATTGATTGGAATAGGAATGGGTGCAACTATTATTGAGAAACACATTACTCTTGATCGCTCCAAAAAGGGCCTGGATTATTATTCTGCTATTAACCCTGAGGAATTTAGAACCCTTGTTTCTCTTATACGCATGACCGAAAAATCACTTGGTAAATCTGAATTTATTTTGTCAGGAAACGAAATGTTGTATCGACAAAACCACAAGAAAAATCCTATAGCAAGACGATTTATTAAAAAAGGTATCAAATTAAATGAAAAAATGTTCGACTTTAAAAGAACAAAGACTAAGCGTTCAGTTTCTTTTTACAAATTCAAAGGGAAATTGTCGTCAAAAAACATTCCTAAAGGAATAACTCTTACCGAAAACATGTTAACAAAAAAACAACCAAAAGTAGCAGCAGTAATTGCTTGTAGAGTTGATTCATCACGTCTTTATGCAAAGCCTTTACAGCAAGTTGGAAAGTATCGGATTCTTGAACTTCTCTTGAATCAGATAAAGAAATCCACTCTTATTAATGAGATAGTCCTCGCAATTAGTGAAAATCCAGGAAACGAAGCTTTTGTAAATTTTGCAAAAGAGCACAAATTAAAATTCATCAGGGGTAATGACAAGGATGTATTAAAACGATTAATAGATGGCGCAAAATATGTTAATGCAGATGTAGTTTTTCGAATTACTTCTGAAAACCCATTTATTTATTGGGAGAAAATCGATTTACTGATTAAAAAGCATGTTGAAAATAATTTTGATATCTCATATATTCATAATGTGCCTTTGGGTGTTGGTTATGAGATAATTAATTTAAAAGCACTTGAAATTTCTCATAAATTTGGTTCAAGGAGACATAGAAGTGAGTTATGTTCTCTATACATTAAGGAACATAAGGATTCATTCAAAATACATCGGCTAGAAATAGAAAAAGCATTGCAGAGACCTGAAATTCGATTAACGGTAGATTCTCCACAAGATTTGTGGGTGGCAAGAGTGATTCAAAAATCAATCGGAAAAGGAGGTGACCCAATACCACTACGAAGAATCATTAGCTTCTTAGACAAAAATCCTAATATTTCTAGAATCAATTCAGATATACCAGTGGGATTAAGCAGAATTTGGTATTAATAATTTAAAAGAAATTATATTATAACGTTTAACCAGTTCATCAGTCACTTAATCATTTTAAATATTCCACAAATGAAAGTAAATTACATTGGAAAAACAAACTGCGAAAACTCATGCTTCTCTAAAAACAGTTGAATGGAAAAATAATAAACTGGTATTGATTGATCAGACCAAACTTCCAAATGAGCTTGTTTTCAATGAATATGATGACTATAATGATGTTGCCGATGCAATCATAAGAATGGTTGTAAGAGGAGCACCTGCCATAGGAGTTACAGGAGCTTTTGGTCTTGCTCTAGCAGCACAACAAAGCAATTCAAATACTAAGGAAAAGTTGTTAGAGGATCTACAAAAAGCAAAAAAGATTTTGTTTGAAACTAGACCTACAGCAATAAATCTTTCATGGGCCCTTGAAAAGATAATGAATGTAGCTAAAGAAGGAACCGATCCTTCCCAAATAAAAGAATCTGTTATTCAAATTGCAAGAAACATGGCTAATGATGATGTTCAAACCAACATGAAGATGGGAAAAAATGGAGCAGAACTATTTGAAAACAATGACACTATAATGACACATTGTAACGCAGGTGCGTTAGCAACAGTTGGATATGGAACAGCTCTAGGAGTTATTCGAGCTACAAAAGATAGTGGAAAACAGATCAGGGTTATAGCAACAGAAACAAGACCAGTTCAGCAAGGTTCCAGACTTACAGCCTTTGAATTAAAACATGATGGAATAGATGTGGATCTAATTCCAGACACTGCAGTTGGTTATGTAATGGCAAATGGTTTAGCAAATAAAGTAATTGTAGGTGCTGACAGAATTTTGCGCACAGGTCATGTTTTCAATAAAATTGGAACTTATCAAATTGCAACTATGGCTAAACAACACAACATTCCATTCTATGTTGCAGCTCCTCTGTCAAGCTTTGACCTTAAAAGTAATCCCGAAGATGTAGTAATAGAACAAAGAAACCCAAGTGAGGTAACAACTATTGGAGATAAAAAAACAGCGCCAGATGGCATAGGAGTGATAAACCCTGCTTTTGATATGACCCCTCCAGAACTCATTACAGGAATCATCACGGAGGAGGGTGTAGCAAAACCACCATTCGTAGACTCGATTAGAAAATTATTCGAAGCTAATAAGTAGAAAGTTTTTATTGTTTTTGGGAACTTTGTGAATATATGTCAAATGTAACAGCTGCACAAGTTAAAGCATCATTAAAACAATGCATGGATCCTGAGGTTCCAATTAGTATTGTTGATTTGGGTCTAATTTATGGAATTGATATTTCTGATTCTGATGATGTAGATATCAAAATGACAATGACAACCCAAGGTTGTCCATTACATGAGACTTTAGTTCAGGATGTTACAAGATATGTAAAAAAAGTGCCTGGAGTAAATAATGTCAATATCAACATAGTATGGGATCCTCCATGGTCTATGGATAAAATGACTGATGAAGGCAAATCTATGATGAAAAATATGGGAGGACAAAAAACTCCAGCTCCAATAGATTATGAAACAGCAATGCCACAAGGTGTAGGGAAACTAATTAAACAAGAAGATGGTTCGATGGTACTTGGAAATGAACATGACCAAGGATTTATGGTAAATCAAGCTATCATTGACTTTTGGAAATCTTGTAATGGA
>SDBV01012277.1_pt1 | contig 10985 bp, 8 predicted proteins | sample 2277081 | NCBI WGS metagenome assembly SDBV01 (sample SAMN10402039, study PRJNA504765) | marine sediment metagenome | isolation source: marine sediment core GS10_PC15, 223 cmbsf | place: Arctic Ocean: Southern Knipovich Ridge | collected 2010
CAGTCGGGCAATGGTTGGAGAGAGCCGGGAACCGAGGCCCTCGATGTTTACACCGAACTGCAGGACATCTATGTCTGCGCCGACCCGAACCGGCTGTGAGGAGCGGGAGCATGGCGCACGACGGACCGTCGATCATCGCTTTGATTCCAGCCCGCTCGGGTTCGAAGAGGGTGCCGGAAAAGAACATCCGGCCTTTGGGCCCACACCCCTTGCTCACCTACACAATCGCCGCGGCGCGAGCGAGCGGTATCTTCTCGCGAGTCGTGGTATCGACCGATTCGTCTGAGTACGCCGAGATTGCCACCTACTACGGAGCCGAGGTCCCTTTTTTGCGACCCGCGGATCTTGCGGGTGAAAACTCCCCGGACATCGAGTGGGTCCACGACGCGCTGCACCGGTTGGAGGAACACGGCAACGCCCCGGACTGCTTTAGCATCCTGCGACCGACAAGTCCTTTCCGGAGTGCGGAGACAATTCTCCGTGCGTGGTCCCAGTTTCGCGCCGAGACCGGCATTGACAGCCTCCGGGCCGTGGAGCTGTGCCGACAGCACCCCGGCAAGATGTGGGTCGTCAGAAATAAACGGATGACCCCGTTACTTCCCCACGGACCCGAGGATCAGCCCTGGCACAGCAGCCAGTACCCGACCCTCCCCGAGGTCTGGGTGCAGAACGCGAGCCTCGAGATCGCCTGGACCAGGGTGGTCCGTGAAACCGGGACCATAGCCGGCTCCACCATCGTTCCGTTCATGACGCACGGTTTGGAAGGTTTTGACGTCAACAGCCCGGACGATTGGATGCTGGCGGAAGCGCACCTTCACGCGAATCCGTCCCTCCTCCCATCAGTCGATGAACCCCCATTCGAAAGGCGGAGCTAACCACCGACATGACGCCACAGATCATCGCCCACGACGAGATTATCCGTATCCGCAAGGCGACGGACGCCCATCCACTGCAACAACTGGAAATTCTTGCCGACATCTGCCGCGCCAACACCCTGGCCGCGATCAAGATTGCCGGATCGGGCCACATGGGCTCGAGCCTCAGCGCTCTCGATCTGGTGATCATGCTCCACTACCGCGTCATGAACACGATTCGTTTGGGTCATGAGGACCGGAATCGGGATGTGTTCTTTTCATCCAAGGGACACGATGTTCCGGGCTTGTACTCGGTCCTCCACTCGGTGGGCGTCATACCCGACGCCATGCTCCGCAAGCTGCGTCGCCTCGGTGGTCTCGACGGCCATCCCGACATAGCGACCTTCGGAATCGAGGCAAACTCGGGCTCCCTCGGGATGGGGGTTTCAAAGGGTAAAGGCATCGCGTGGGCCAAGCAGCACCTCGGCCGCGGCGGGGATGTCTTCGTCCTGACAGGTGATGGTGAACTCCAGGAGGGCCAGAACTACGAGGCGTTCCAGTCCGCAGCTCACCTTGGAATCGGGCGCCTCAACGTCATCGTCGACCACAACAAGGTGCAGTCTGACAAGTTGGTAACAGATATTGTCGATCTCAGCGCCCTCGAGGCGAAGCTGACTGCGTTCGGCTGGTGTGTCGCCAGATGCAACGGACACGATTTCGGCGAGCTCCAAAAGGTTTTCGATGCGTTTCGAGAGCAACGAGACCGCCCCAAAATCCTCATCGCCGACACCATCAAGGGCCGCGGGGTTTCGTTCATGGAGCATCCGGTGGCTCTTCGCGATGGAAACGGTGTGTATGCCTGGCATTCTGGTGCTCCCGATGACGAGACTTTTGCGCGCGCCTGGAGCGAAATCTTCGACCGTCTGAGCAAGCGCCTCACCGGTCTGGACATCGCCCCGATTCAAAGAGCCGCCGACCCTGCCGAGAAACAGGGTTACCGTCACGCGGATCGGGCCGTCCCAGTCGGTGAACCACCAAGCCCGAGCACCGCAGCTCAGGCGGTCGCACGGGACGCCTCGCAGTCGGTGGCCAGTGCCTTCGGATCCGAGCTCGTCGCTATCGCCCGGGTGCGGGAGGATGTCGTGGTGCTCGACGGCGACCTCGCGGCCGATTGCCAGGTCCGGGAGTTCGAGCAGGCCTTCCCAACGAGGATCATCGAATGCGGTATCGCGGAACAGGACATGGTGTCGACAGCGGGAGGTCTCGCCCGCCACGGTCTGCTTCCGGTTGTGAACTCCTTTGCGAGCTTTCTCGTCTCACGGGCCAACGAACAGATCTACAACAATGCAACCGAGCACTCGAAGATCGTCTACGCGTGCCATTTTGCAGGTCTGACCCCTGCGGCACCCGGCAAATCGCACCAAAGTCTCCGAGACATTTCTCTACTTGCCGCGATCCCGAACATCATCGTGGTCCAGCCGTGCACTCCCGAGGAGAGCAGGGCCTTGCTGCGGTACTGCATCGAGGAGGCGACCGAAAGCAGTGCGATTCGCCTCGCCATCGGTCCGCCACCGGGTCCCATCGACCATCCTGACGGAGATGGGGTTCGATTCGGACGCGGCACCCGACTGACCGACGGCGACGACGCCCTCCTCTTTGCCTACGGGCCGATGATGGTGTACCAGGCCGTTCGCGCGTCCGAGATTCTCGGCAAACGAGGAATCCGCCTCGGAGTCTTCAACATGCCGTGGCTCAACCGGTTCGACGACGAGTGGTTGCACGGCACGTTGTCGTCGGCGCCGCTGGTGTGCGTCGTTGAGGACCACTCCACCATCGGCGGCCTCGGAGACAATCTGCTCCGCAGGGTTGCCAACACTGAATGGGCCCGACACGGAAGGTTCCTGGTCATGGGCGTCGACGGGTACCCCGTCTTCGGGACCCCGTCCGAGACCCTTGCAGCGCATGGTCTCGACGGGCCGTCGCTCGCCGGACGAATCGAGACAGCGTTGTGACCAAGCTGTCGTTGCTCAAACGGCTCCGACTCCGTCTCTTTCCGATACCAGCCTTTCCCGAGTGGGATCGAATCATCCGACGGGAGAGCGGCTTGTGGCAAGCGGCAGTCGAGGCCGCACGGGGCGGGCCGCGAATCCTGATCGCCACCAGCTTTGGCGGTCATCTCCCTTCCGCCCACCTCGAAACCACCCTTGCGGTGGCCCTCACGCTGCGCGGTGCGAGGGTCCACACGCTACTCTGTGATGGTTTGCTGCCCGCGTGTCAGCAGGCAGAAATCGGGATGTTCGACGACGCACAGACGTTCGCGCACCATGGCCCGCAAGCGACGTTGTGTGGTGATTGCTACCCACCATCGTCCCGGGTGTATCGCAGCCTCGGGCTGCCGTTGCACACCTACGGCGAGCTCGTGACTTCCGACGAATCTCGTGATGCGCGACTTCGCGCTCGTGAGGTGCCGTTCGACAAGGTGAAAGACATGCGGTGCGACGGGCTTGCCGTCGGCGAGCACGCACTCGCCGGCGCGCTTCGCTTCTTCGGCCGCGGCGATATCGACACGATGAATGCCGCCGAACCGGTTGTGAGGCGATATCTCGAAGCGGCCCTGCTGACCGTCTTTGCCATGCGCCGTCTTCTCCGCGATGGGGCATTCGACGTCGCATGCTTCAACCACGGAATCTACGTGCCCCAGGGCCTCGTTGGGGAGACCGCACGGGCCGAGAACGTACGGGTCGTCAACTGGAATCCAGCGTATCGCAAGGGTTGCTTCATCTTCAGCCACGGCGACACCTACCACCACACGCTCCTCGACGAGCCCGTAGAGGCGTGGAACGACATTCCCTGGACCGATGCGATGGAAACCGAGGTGCTCGATTATCTTCAAAGCCGCCGAAGCGGAGACCGTGACTGGATCTGGTTCCACGAGCGTCCGGAGGAGCGTCTCGACGCCATCCAGCGCACCCTGGGGCTGGACCTGTCCAAACCGACCATCGGTCTCTTGACCAACGTCATCTGGGATGCGCAGCTGCACTATCGCGCCAACGCCTTTCCAACAATGATGGACTGGATTCTCGAGTCCATCAGGTACTTCGCGCGACGCCCCGATCTCCAGCTGGTAATTCGAGTCCACCCGGCCGAGATCCGTGGCACGGTGCCCTCCCGACAGCGGGTCGTGGAAGAGATTGCCCGGTTGTTCGGACCTCTCCCGGCGAATGTCACCGTCATACCTCCGGAAAGCTCGGCCAGCACCTACGCGGTAATGGACCACTGCAACGCGGTACTGATTTACGGCACCAAGACCGGTGTTGAGCTCAGCGCTCAGGGTACTCCCGTGATTGTCGGCGGAGAAGCGTGGATCAGAAACAAGGGCCTGACTATGGACGCTTCCACCCCCGATGAATATCGCGCCCTCCTCGATCGGCTCCCGCTCCCCGCCAAGCTCGATGAGGAAACCAGGACTCTGGCACGCAAGTATGCATTCCATTTCTTCTTCCGGCGCATGGTCCCGGTGCGGGCAATGCATCCGACCGGCGAGTGGCCGCCATACCGGTTGGCATTGAAATCACTTCGGGACCTCGACGAAGGTTCGGATCGAGGACTCGACGTCATCTGTGACGGCATTCTCGATGGCCAAGATTTCGTGTACCCAAGCGAGGAGGGTCCATTCCAAAAGTGATCTCGAGCCGTGACCTTCTCAGGGCGCCGATGAGACGGCTCGCTGAATCCCATCGTGCCGCGGGTACTCTTCGGGCTAGTTCTCGTCCGGAAACGGCGCTTTTTGGCAATTTCGTCGTCAGACTGCAGATTCCCTTGTGCGGCGTACTCGAGTACGCCTCCGCGGAAATCCTTGTCTTCCTAGAACTTGCACAAAAATCGCTCGTTTCCGCATCGAGAACTGCGCTGTCCCCCTCCGGAGTTTCCGGATGGGAACGGGCTAGGGAAACGCCGACGTGATCGCAGCGATCGAGGGCTCCATCTTTCACCTCCAGGGTCGTGGGGGGATCTCCCGCATCTACCACGAGATCCTCCCCCGCATGGCCGATTTCGAACCCTCGTTGGAGATCCACCTTCTGCTCTTTGACGATGCCCGGCAACAGCTACCGAGCCATTCACGCATCGCCCTCCACCGCCTGCCGGTCGAACGAGTCCTTCCCCCCAACCGTCTCCTTCAACCGGTAATCTCGGGTATCGAGTCCATCTACATCCGGCTCCTTTTCCGCCGCACGAAACGGGTCATCTGGCACCCCACCTACTACGGGAATGCGTTTGGCTGGCGAGGCCCGCGGGTGGCGCTCGTGGCGGACATGATTCACGAGATCCTGCCGGGTCTCTTCACCTCTCGAGAGGAGATCAGATTCCGGAGGCGCAAACGGCGCTGCATCGTCGATGCCGACGCGGTGATCTGCATTTCGGAAGCCACCCGCGACGACGTTCTTCGTTTTGTTCCCGAGGTGGATCCTGAGCGACTGTTTGTAGTCCATCTCGCCCATTCCGAGGTCTTTTCATCGGCTCCCGCTCAGGCGCCATATAAAGCTCCAAACGACGAAAGACCCTTTGTCCTGACTTTCGGTTCAACCAACACCTACAAGGGCTTCGCGGATCTCTTGCAGGCCTATCGTCAGTGGGACCGGCGCGAAGAATTCGATCTGGGGGTCGTGGGAGAAGGGCCGTTCGATCAGGGCACCGGACAGCCCGGCCATGTGCGCGCGTTCGGGGTGGTCAGTGACGCGGTTCTCCGTGACCTGTACCATCGCGCATCCGCGTTTATCTACCCTTCTCGCTATGAGGGCTTCGGAATTCCGTTGCTCGAGGCGATGGCGTGTGGTTGCCCGGTAACGGCCTCACGCATCCCCGCCACGATCGAGGTGGCCGGCGACATTCCAATCTACTTCGAACCCGGCGACCTCCAATCGATGATCGACGCTCTGACACGATGCGTCGTCCTCGGCCGCGACAATCCCGCCATTTCCAGGGGTGTGGAACGCGTTCGACGATTCACGTGGGACAGGGCAGCCAAGCAGATCCTCGATGTTTATCGAAGCTTGATTTGAAACGCAGACCGGTTCAGTCTGGTACGACGATGATCGCAAGCGTTACCCCCGACGACCGCAGGCGAGCCGCGATCCGGAGCATGAGACGGCTGCGAATCCTCGCGGTCGGCGACGAACGCGTCGCGAGCACGAGATACCGTGTGCTGAGCCACCTGGAATTGCTGAAAACCGCCGGTTTCGAAGTCGATGTCCGCCTCGAGGGAGATCAGCCAAGCTTGGCCCTCGCCCGCTGGCATCGGCGTCTTCGAAGCCTCCTTCTCGATACGCCCGGCCGATCCTCAAACGAAATATTCCTCGTGCATCGACGAACCTATCCGCCGCCATTTCACCGACTGCTGAAACATCGTAAAGCTCCATTTGTATTTGATTTGGATGACGCCCTCGACCTTCCACCGCCCAGTCGAGAGCAGACCCCTGCGCTCGTACGGAGGTACCGGCGAAATTTTGTCGCCACGACCGGTCTTGCCGATCTTGTGATCTGTGGCAATTCATTCCTTACCAGCCGAGTGCCCCATGACCGCACGACGATCATTCCGACCTCAGTGGACTGCAAACGATTCACACCCGACGCCATCCGTCGAGACGAGGACAGCGTGATCGGTTGGGTCGGCCATTCCGATAATCTTGGGTACCTCGAAGCTCTGTGCGGGGTCTTTCGCGAGATCACCACACGCCATCCACGGACCCGCCTGCTGGTCGTGGCCGATCGACCGCCACATCTTCCGGGGGTCAGAACCGAGTTCCGAAAATGGCGGCTCGAGGATGAGGTGTCATGCTTCGACTCCATGAACATTGGTTTGATGCCCCTCGAAGACACGCCCTGGTCACGCGCCAAATGTTCGTTCAAACTACTGCAGTACATGGCTTTAGGAATTCCAGCGGTGGCTTCGCCAGTGGGCATGAACTCTGAGGTCCTCGAACACGGACACAACGGGTTTCTGGCCCAGAACCCAGAAGACTGGTTTTTCTGTCTCGACCGCCTTTTGAGTGACGCGGCGCTTTCTCGCCGTCTTGCCGAGGAGGGTCGTCATGTTGTGTTGGCGAGGTACTCGTCCGATGTGGTGGGTCCTCTCCTGGTGGACGCCCTGAACAGTCTCTCGAACCGGTAGGATTCAAACTCACCCGATACGAAAGTTTCGTACGGCTGCGAATATTTCGGGGTGGATCGGGTCCTGCAACAACGGCGGACTTGCCCACCATGAGATCGTTGGGAGGACTCTTTAGTCCTGGCTCCCGGTTATCTGATATTCGTACTCGGTAAGCCCGTATCGAGGATCTGCTGATCTGGAGGGCGACATATTTATGCAAGCGGTTTTTGTGACGACCTCGAGACCGCTGATGTTCACCGCATCGACCCAAAAGCGAAAATCCACATGATCGTACGCAACCTGAGATACCACGGTGTATCGAATTCTCACGGTCTGACCGACTCCGAGACGCCCTGTGCGGAGATACTGCTGTCTTTTGTCGAGGACGAGGTCGTGACTGAACGTCACCGCTCCTCCCTTGCGACCCACGAGCTCCATCTCGATCTCGACGTCAGCTTGAACACCCGCGGGGATGGTCAGAAACTGACCACCAAAAACAAACTGAAGGGAATGACCCTCCCTCAAAGATGTGGAACCCGGCTGGATCAGGAACAACTCACGATCATTGTTAGCCGCCACACGTGCCAACCTGCTTTCCTCGACCCCGCGCTGGAGCCAACCCACCGTTAACGGGTCCACAGAAGAGAGCTCGATGCCTGGCGAAAACAAGGTCGCGTCGGCAAGCTGCGCCGCTCTGCAGGTTCGGAAAGCTCCGTCACAAAAGGCGAGCTCACCTGTAGCGGACAGTCCGGCAGCGAGATCGAGATAGGTGTTTCCCCAAAAAAGGTCGCGGGCCGTCGCATACCGGCGAAAGACCGATCGCCCACCGAGTCGATTGGAGGAATCAGAAAGCTCGAGATAATCCAGAACCGAGATCGGCAGGTCAAGCTGCATGAAAGGCTCGTCAACGATGCCTGAATCACCCGACGGCGTCAACGCGATCAGGAACCCCCACGACTGACTGAGCATGCTGGCCTCATCGCTCGCGTGCGGTTTTGTTTCACGGGACTCATCACTGGTGATGAGAACCAGAGTGTCGTTCAGAATACCGAGATCATCGAGTTCCTGGATGAAGAACCCTACTGCACGATCGAGATAGTCCATAGCCCAACCATCACTCCCGCGCTCATAGTCGCTCTGGAAACCCGGAGGAGCGTTGAAAGGATGGTGGGTTCCGACGGTCATCAAGGTCAAAAACCAGGGATCTTCTTCTCGCCGTAGCTGCTCTAACATTCCCAGGCTCTGCTCGAAAAAGGCGAGATCGTCAACCCCCCACTGATTTTGGTGGTATGGATTCTTGAAAAACGAGTCGCCTGCTGCAATCTCGAACCCGGCTTGCGGCATGAACTGATCTTTCATCATGTACGACATGGGAGCCGCCTGCAGATAGGCTGTGGCATAGCCGAAATCTCGAAGGACCGCCGGGAGACAGTCGAGCCGCCCGGCGCCAATGAGCTCAGTCATCTTCGACTCACCGCCACCGAGCTTGGGGTAGTCACCACATAAGATCGCGTACTCTCCACGATTGGTCTGCCGTTGGTGGTTGATAAAGGTGGACCATGAGAGTCCGCTCTCGGCGGCCCGATTGAGACGTGGCATGCTGATTGAATTGGTCTCACCATGGCGATCGCGAAGACTCGGGAGATAGGCCCCTGACACGCCTTCGAGAATAACGAGAAGCACGTTCGAGGCGCGGGGAGAGAGGCCGATCATGAACTCACCGCCAAGGTCTGCCTGCACCGATCGATGGAGTGTCACCCTCGGGTCAGCTCGCCCAGATGAGGCAGCAACCAGGCGCCTGGTTTGGGCCGCCACGACATTGGTCTGCCGCCATTCGGAGAGCAGATGGTCACGAGGCATGACCGCGGATGCACCGAAGATGACGACCACCACGAACACCCAGAGCCATAACCTCTCGAATCGAGGACACAGAGGAGCCATCCACAAGATGGCGCAGGACACGATCACGACCAGCAACAGGACCATTGGGCGAGAAAATGCTAGCCCGGATCCCAGGAGAAACGTCGGGTCGAGAATATTGCCGGCGTACGTGAGCCTGGCCATGGAACCCAGCTCACGAATGTGTTCATAATTCGCGAAGTTGATGAGGCACCACAATGCAACGAGGACCATCGCGGCCGGACGACCCCATCGTCTGAATCGCAGCACGAAAAGGACCGCGATCGCCACCAGCAACGAGACCGCAACGTCAAGGGCGAGGCCGCGGAGATCACCGGCCCGAATCCTGAGGTTGAGTTCAGTGAAGAGCAGGGCCCTGACGACCAGTGGTGACAGAAGGATCGCCCCGACAACTCGGCCCTCCGGCCAGCGAAGCTCGGTTTCAGTCGTCAACACTCACCTCATGAACCGTCCCAATGGGTCCCACCGCAAGACCTGGGTCACCATCAGACCGCCGGCAACCGTCAGTTGGATTTTTTCTTCGGTCCGGCTCCGGTATACCCGCAGCAGCTGGTGTCCGGGTTCGAGGTCGACAACTTCATCATCGATGGTATCGGTGCCGATGAGACGGCGAAGCCGATACGACTGGATCGAATCGGTAGGGTTCACAACTGCGACCAGCAGCCCCCCGAGACCTGAACCCGAACCACCCGTTTGGAATCGAGCCCTCGCGATTCGCTCCGATGTCCATTCGCCTTCCGAGCTATCCAGAAAAAGCCAACGAGGACGAACCACGATTTCATCCGCGGCTTCGATAAGAAGCCACCCCTGTCCACTCCCATTTGATACGAATCCCTTGAAATCCAGCTGCTTCGCGCCATCGCCGGGAATTTCGAATTCGTCCGTCGCCAGTGAACGACCTCCCGAATCCAGGATGTGCAGGCGCACCATCTCTTCGGAATCACTGGTGTTTCGAAAATCGACAACTGTATCCAGACCGGCCTTCTCCCACGGGAAAAAGGGCACCACGAGATGGTCCAATGGCAGCTCCCCTTCGGTCCGCACGGACCACTTGGCCAGGGGACGCGAAAACCCCTCATCAGCGGGTGAGAGCCAATCAGTGTAGACACCATACACACCTTGGGTTCGCAGCATGTCCACGGTGGGATAGTCATTCACCGTGTGGACAAAGACCCGCACGCCGTGCGCTGCCAACTCGGACGGGAGAGTCCCCTCCGTAGCGTGACGGATGGGCATGGTCACTCCGAAAAGAGGGCTGTCGGTGGCGAAATCGATAACCTGTTGGTCTGAAAGATCGCTCCTGTAGAGAGTGAAGACCACGTGGTCATACCCCATTTTTCTCACTTTGGGATACGACTCGGGACGGTAGATTTGGGGTACGATCCTGTGCCGATGTTCGGGGTATTCCTCTGCGATCAAGCGCAATCCGTCGATATTGCGTTCCTTGATATCGGTGATGACCAGAACACCCGGGTTGTCCAGCAACCAACTTTCGAGGTCCTCCAAACTGAGGTGAGAGAGTCCGAGCGCCGATGGTGTCGAGCGGAATTCGGCGAGAGTCAACCGGCCGGGCGATCGGTTGAAGAGTCTCTCGAACTCACGGTCCCAGTCGTGTAGGAGGACGAGGTGGTGGTCGGAGGTCCACGAAAGATCGATCTCAATGGCGGTGTGCCCTCGCGCCACGCTGTTGTTGAGTGCCTCGAGACTATTGGTATAGGTGCGATGGTTTCCGATGCCACCGGCGTGTGCGATGAGTCGAGGAGGGGGATCGACGACCGACGAAGGCCCCACGCAGGCCCACGAGAGAATCACCAACACGGCGGACCCGAGAGATTGTACTGCCCTGTGGCAAACGCGTGGAGAAGGTGCCTGACCGCCGTCCATCAGACAATTCTAGCCCGCTTCCGTTGGGTTCGAAGCGAGGCCCGCACGATGCCTCCTTCCCAACCCGGCCATCACCAAGAGTGCAAGCACAACGACCAGGCCGGCAAGCGACACTCCTCGAGCCCACCGGAGTGCCGGAAAAGGACGCCATGTCCACCCGACGACGTGCTCGCCGGCCG
>SDBV01012278.1_pt1 | contig 10985 bp, 7 predicted proteins | sample 2277081 | NCBI WGS metagenome assembly SDBV01 (sample SAMN10402039, study PRJNA504765) | marine sediment metagenome | isolation source: marine sediment core GS10_PC15, 223 cmbsf | place: Arctic Ocean: Southern Knipovich Ridge | collected 2010
TGGTGGCGTAGATCGGGCAGCGCAGTTGCGGCCACAGCCGGTGGAGGGACCGGGGCTGTTGGTCGCCTCGGAACGACCGTCGCTCACCCTGGCCGGGGAGCGTGCGGTTCGCGCCGTTCGTCGCGGCCGCCGGGCGGGCGCCGCGCCCGTGTCGGGCCCTCGAGGGCTCTCGAGGGCGGGTGTGCGGGTGTCGCTGCGCTCGCCGCCGCCCGCGAACACTCCGACGATGATCGCCACGGCGACGCCGACGCCCAGTATCGCGCCGACGAATCCCGCTATGAAGCCGCCTGTCTGCAAGTACGTCCCCCTGGTGTTTGTTACTCCAGACCATCAACCCGCAACGGGCCGCAGAGTTGCGATGATCCGCGGATGGACGCTTCGCAAGCAGCCTGGCTCGGCGCCTGCCGCGGCGCCGTCGCGCGGATCGAGAAGGTCCTCGCCGGCTACGACACGACGGAGGCGCGCGCGGTCGGTTTAGGTCGCGGCGCCGGCGGCGACAACACGCTCGCCGTCGACAGGGCAGCGGAGGACGCCGTGTTCGAGGAGTTGGACGCGCTGCACGCAGGCGGCGCCGAGTTCCTGGCGATCTCGGAGGAGCGCGGCGAGATCCGCTTCGGCGGCGAGGCCGCCGAGCAGACGCGGGTTGTGATCGACCCGATCGACGGGTCGCTCAACGCGAAGCGGATGCTGCCGACCTACGCGCTGTCGATCGCGGTCGCCTCGGGAGAGACGATGGAGGATGTCGATCTTGGCTTCGTGCACGACTTCGGCGCCGACGAGGAGTTCGTAGCCACGCGGCGAGGCGGCGCCCAGCTCAACGGCGTCCCGATCGACCCCGATGCCGGCAGCGACGCGCTCGAGGTCGTTGGCTTCGAGTCGGCCCGCCCGGGCTGGGTCGCCCCGGTTGCGGAGAAGCTCGCCGGAAGCGTCTATCGGATGCGCGTGATCGGCACGATCGCGACCTCGCTCTGTTACGTGGCATCCGCTCGTTTCGACGGCATGTTGACGGTGTCGACCTGTCGGTCGGTCGATGCCGCCGCCGCACAGCTCGTCGTACGCGAAGCCGGCGGATTCGTTTCAGTGCTCGGTCGGGGAGGGTTGGAGGCGCCGCTCGACCTCGACGCTCGCTACCGCGTCGCCGCCGCACGGAGCCCGGAACATTTGGAGACGCTGGTCGCGGCGCTGGTCGAGACCGGGATGCCGGAGTAGCTGCGCCTACTACGGTACCCGCACCAGCAGGTCCGACATCGTCGCCGCGTTGCGCACGCCGTTGTCGGAATAGCAGTTGTTGAAAAGCACATGCAGCCGCTCGGTCTGTCCAGCGAGCTCGCGCGCCGGCTCGGCAAGTTGCTCCAGTTCCTCATCGCTGTAGAGATAGTTGAAACGCTCGGCCACGCTGATCCCCTTCTTCTCCCAGGTCTCGGTATTGCGCCCGTGCAGGCGCAGCATCGCAAGCTCGGGCGACGTGCAGGCGACGGTCGAGGGAGTCGACGACGGGAAGCCCTGCGGCTCGTCGACGACGACGTAGGTCATGCCCAGCTCCTCGAGGAGCGACAGCGTCGACTCGGTGCGCTCGGGGTCGACCCACCCGCCGCCGCGGAACTCGGTAGCGATTGGGTAGGGGAAGCGGTCGGCCAGCATCCGCAGGTGATCGCAGCTCTCTTTGTTCTTGCGAAACCAGTGCGGGAACTGGAATAGCACCACGCCGAGCTTGCCGGCGTCGTCAAGTGGTCGCAGCGCCGATGCGAACAGGGCCCAGATCATCTCCTGCGCCTGCTCCGGCAGATCGCGCCCGTAAACGCGCTGCCGCTTCTCGCCCTTGAGGAAGTGGCGAATCTCCTGCGGCAGCCGCTTGACTTCGATCGGGTGCTGCGTGAAGAGGGCGAACGCTTTGATGTTGAAGATGAAGTCGTCGGGCGTTCGCTCGACCCACAGGTCGGCGTTGCGCTGCGACGGCAGCGCGTAGTAGCTCGAATCGACCTCGACGATCGGGAAGCGTTCGGCGTAGTGGCGAAGCCGCGCCTCGGCCGAGTGCACGTCAACCGGGTAGAACGCCTTCGAGTCGATCAGCGTCTTGTCGGTCCAACTACAGGTGCCGACGCGGATGTCGGTGCTCATGCGCTCAGCGTCAGCCGCCTCGGCCCCGCCCGGAAACCGATCTCTTCGAGCAGCGGCTCGACCCTCGATCCGATGACTGGCTCGCCGTCGAAACGCTCAATCGCAAGGCGTTTGATCCTGCCTGCCTGAACGAACTCGGCGAGCGCTTCGAGTGCCCCTCGCAGCCACTCGTCATCGACTTCGCGCAGTGGTAGCAGGCCCTTGCCGCTCGCTTCCACGTAGAGCACCGCCGCGCCGCCGTGCAAAACGACGAACGCCCCGGGGATGCGAGCCGGCCGCCGATTGGAGTCGTTTCGCTTCGGCCACGGCAGCGCCGCGCCGTAGAGGTTGGCGGGATCGGTGGCCGCCAGCACCACCACATCGCCCTCGTCCTCGCGGTACGATCGCAATCGCTCGACCGCAGCGCCGAGCGCGAACTGTGCGCCGCCAAGCCCTTCGACGAAGTAGCCGCGTCGTGCCGATCCGACCGTCTCGAGTGCGGCAAGTTCGGCGTAGATCGCCGCGAAGCCGCCCGGCTGTTTCTCGCCGACCGCGGCCTCGCGCGTGAGGATTCCATGTCGCTCGAGCAACAGCTCCGAACGCGCCGCCGCCTTTTCCTTCTCGCTCGGCAGCGGGTTGAACAGCTGCGCGGCCAGGCTCCAGCGGCCCTGGACCTGCGGTTGCGCCGCGTTGCGCCTGCGGCCGAAGCGCCGGCGCCGGTTCGCGGCCGTCGGTGGCGCGAGTGACAGCCGCCGCGCACGCAGCGGCGCGAACGCGTCGTTGGTCAGCTCGCCGGCCCAGACCAGCTCCCAAAGCGCGTCCTTGACCTCGGCCGGTGGCAGGTCGATGTCGGTCAGCAGGTCGGACCAGAAAGCGGCGCCGGTCGCGAGCCGTTCGCGCAGCGCGGCGATCGTCTTGCCGCTCGGCCCCTCCCCGTCGTTGCCTGGAGGTGGGCCGAGGAGGGGAGCGTCTTCGCGAAAGTAGAGCACGACCTTTCCGCTGCGAGGGCCGCCAGATCCGGCTCCTACCCAGACAAGCTCGCCGGCCGAGCAGAGCTGATCGAGCCACGAGCGCTGGTAGTGGCCAAGTCGCCGTGGCAGCACGTCGCGCTCCCAGGTCTCGGGCGAAAGCGCTATTCCCTGCAGTGGCGCGAGCACCTCGCGCAGCCGGTCGGCACCGGCGTCGAGCGGCATGCGCTCGCCCTCGGAGCGCTCGCCGGAGTGCGCGTAGCGGTCGATCCCGTGCCAGGAGATCGCGAAGCGTTGTAGCGCCGCCTGCTCCGTCGGCTCGATCTCTTCGCGCAGCGCGGCGATGCTGGCGCGCCGCAGCCGTCGCAGCACCTCGGGATGGCACCACTCGCGCTCGGTGCCGTCGGGGCGCAGCTCGCCGCGCACGAGCTGGTCGGATGCTTCGAGCTCTGCCAGTATCGGGCCGACCGCAGAGTCGCTGAGCGCGTAGCGCGAAGAAAATTCGTTAGTTTCGAACGGACCGTGGGTTCGGGCGTAACGCGCCACCAGGCGCGCGAGCGCGCCTTCGGCCTCCTCGAGGAACTGTTGCGGCAATCCGCTTGGCGGAACCGCTCCTACCGCGTCGCGATAGAGACCCGCATCCTGTGCGGCGATCCAGCGCTGCTCACCGCCGATCCGCAGCTTGATCGCGCGACGCTCGACCAGCAGCTGGTCGGCCAGTCGCTGCGGGTCGATGCCCGCGAGGGCGCGCGCGGCCAACTCGTCGTCGCTCAAATCGCCGAGTGTGCGCAGCAGATCTTCGATCTGCTCGGCATCACCGGCATGGCGCGAAGGCGCCAGCCTCTGAAGACTCTCCTCGACCTCCGCCAGCGCCCCCGGATCGATCAACTCGCGCAGCTCCTCGGCGCCGAGCAGTTCGCGCAACAGATCGCGGTCGAGCGCAAGCGCCGCGGCGCGCTGCTCGGCGCGCGGCGCGTCGCCCTCATACATGTAGTTGGCGATGTAGTCGAACAACAACGACTGCGCGAACGGCGAGGCGATCGTCGTATCCGCCGTCACCAGCGAAGTCTCTCGTCGCTCCAGCGACGAGAGCAGTTTCTTCAAAGCGGGAAGGTCGAGCCAATCCTGCAAGCACTCTCTATATGTCTCGAGCACGATCGGGAACTCGCCGTACTTGCGCGCGACCTGCAACAGTCCCTGAGCCTTCAGGCGTTGCTGCCACAGTGGCTGCCGCTTGCCCGGGTTCTGACGCGGGATCAGGAGCGCCCGCGCCGACGCCTCGCGGAAGCGCGATCCGAACAGCGCGGTGTTGGCCAGCTCGGCGGTGACCAGGTCTTCGACCTCGGCCGGGTCGAACAGCACCATGTCGGGGGTCGGTGCCTCGTCGGCGTCGGGCAGGTGCAGGATGATGCCGTCGTCCGACCAGATCGCGTCCGGGTCGAGCCCACGCTCGTCGCGCAGCCGCGCGGCGATCGCCATCGCCCAGGCCGCATGCACACGACCGCCAAACGGCGTCAGCACGCACAGCCGCCAGTCGCCAATCTCGTCCTTGAAGCGCTCGATCACGACCGTGCGGTCGGAGGGCACCGCGCGCGTGGCCTCGCGCTGCTCGCCGAGGAAGCGGTAGAGGTTGTCGGCCGCGAAGTCGTTCAGCCCGTACTCGCTGACCAGCATTTCGTGCGCGTCGCGCTCGGGCATCTCAGCCAGCTCGCGTGAGAAGCGCCCGATCGCCTCGCCCAGCTCGAAGGGGCGACCGATGCCGTCGCCGTGCCAAAACGGAATTGCGCCAGGGACTTCCGGCGCCGGAGTGACCATCACGCGATCGCGTGTGATCTCCTCGATCCGCCAGGTGCTGGCACCGAGCCGGAAGGTCTGGCCGGTGCGTGCCTCGTAGACCATCTCCTCGTCGAGTTCGCCGACCCGCCGCCCGTCGGGTAGGTGCACCCCATACAGCCCGCGGTCGGGAATCGTCCCGGCGTTGGTGACCGCCAGTTTTTGCGATCCCTTGCGCGCTTGAAGCGTTCCCTCGATCCGATCCCACGACAGGCGCGGCCGCAGCTCGGCGAACTCCTCCGACGGGTAGCGCCCGTCGAGCATGTCGAGCACGTTCTCGAGCTGCGCACGTGACAGCTCCTTGTAGGGATACGCCGCGCGGATCACCTCATGCATGTCATCGATCTGCCAGTCCTCGAGTGCAACCATCGCGACGATCTGCTGGGCGAGCACGTCGAGCGCGTTACGCGGTATCGACGTGTGCTCGATGTCGCCTTCCCGCATGCGCTTGACGACGACCGCGCACTCGAGCAGGTCGGCGCGGAACTTGGGAAAGATGCGCCCGCGGGAAACCTGTGAGAGCGTGTGCCCCGCACGGCCGATTCGCTGCAGCCCGCGCGCGACCGACTTCGGTGACTCGATCTGGATCACCAGGTCGACCGCGCCCATGTCGATGCCCAGCTCCAGCGAGCTTGTCGCGACCAGGCACTTGAGCCGGCCGGACTTCAGCTCCTCCTCGATCTCGGTACGCGCCTCGCGCGAGAGCGAGCCGTGGTGCGACCGCGCGATCTCTTCGTCGGCCAGGTCGTTGAGGCGCAGCGCCAGCCGCTCCGCGAGCCGCCGGTTGTTGACGAACACGATCGTCGAGGCGTGGTCGGCGACAAGCTCCAGCACGCGTGGGTAGATCGAAGGCCAGATCGAGCGGCGACTGGCCGACTCGCCCGGCACCGCCGGGTCGCTGCGGTCGAGCGGCGCCTCGGGGTCGCTCATCGGGTCGCGCAGGTCCTCGACCGGGATCACAACTTCGAGGTCGAGCTGTTTGTCGGTGGCAGCCTGCACGATCGTCACGTCGCGCCCGACGCCGCCCATGAACTTTGCGATCTCCTCGATCGGTCGCTGCGTCGCCGACAGCCCGATGCGCTGGAAGCCGCCCTCGTTGCGGTGCGCCAGCCGTTCCATCGAAAGCGCCAGGTGCGAGCCGCGCTTCGAGCCCGCGACCGCGTGGATCTCGTCGATGATCACGGATTGCACGCTGCCGAGCACCTCCCGCGCTCGGGAGGTGAGCATCAAGTAGAGGCTCTCGGGTGTCGTGATCAGAATGTCGGGTGGCTTGCGCGCGATCGCCGCGCGATCCTTGCGCGGGGTGTCGCCGGTGCGGATCCCGACGGTGATCTCATGCGCGCCCTCGATCGCGGCGAGAGGCACGCGCAGGTTGCGCTCGATGTCGTAGCCGAGCGCCTTTAGCGGCGAGATGTAAACGACGCGCACGCCCTCGCCCTCTTCCCGTGGCTCGCGCACGAGGCCGTCGATCGCCCACAGGAAAGCCGCCAGCGTCTTGCCCGACCCGGTTGGCGCCGAGATCAACGTGTGCTCGCCGGCCGCGATTGCCGGCCACCCCTGCGCCTGCGGCGGCGTCGGCCGATCGAACGCGCGCTCGAACCAGGAAGCGACAGGCGCGGAGAAGAGGCTCAGCGGCGAATCAGGCACCCGCCGAGATTACCGCGACGGGTGTCAGGCGTGGGTGACCTACGGCTTCAGCCGGTGGCCCGACCGGAACAGCCACACCGACCAGGTGAATACGACGGCAGCCAATGCGCCCGTCACGCCCAGCGCCAGGCCGATCGGAACGTCGCCGGTGCCGAGGAACCCGTAGCGGATGCCCTCGACCATGTAGAAGATCGGATTCGCGAACGAGATCTCGTGCCACGGCGAGGGCAGGCTGTCGATCGAGTAGAAGACACCGCCGACGAACGCCAGCGGCGCGATCACGAGGTTCTGGATGAACGCGTTGTGGTCCCAGGTCTCGGCGTGGATGCCGACGACCAGGCCGAGCGACGCGAACATAACGATTGCGAGCGACGTCGCCAGCAATAGCAGCAGCGGATGCTCGATCGGTACGCCCAGTAGCGGCGCGCCGACCGCGGTCAGCACGATGCCGATGATCAGCGCCCGGAACACTCCGCCGATCGTCAGGCCGATGGCGACTTGCCAGGCGCGCATCGGCGCCGCCAGGATGTCGTCGATGTAACGGTCATTGCGGGCCTGGAAGATCGAGCTGGAATTGTTGGCGTAAGCAGCGGTGATCATGCCCATCGCGATCAGGCCGGGCAGGATGAAGACCCTGTACTCGAAGCCGTCGACCTCTTTGATTCGCCCGCCGATCGCCAGCCCGAACACGATCACGAAGAGCAGCGACGAAACGACTGGCGCCATCACCGTTTGCGTCCAGAGGCGACTGACGCGCAGGATCTCACGCGCGGAGAGCCAGAACAGGCTCCAGTACGAGAGCCGGCGAATGTGCGCCTCGTTCACCCTCGACCGACCGCTTTCACGTAGACCTCGCCGAGCGAATCGGCACCGTAGCTATCCCTTAGCCCCTGGGGCGTGTCGAGTGCCACGATTACGCCACCCCGGATCAATGCGATCTGCTCGCAGAGCGCCTCGGCCTCTTCGAGGTAGTGGGTCGTCAGCAGGATCGTCGTGCCGCGCTCGTGTAGCAGCCGGATGTAGCTCCACAGCTCCATGCGCAGCTCGAAGTCGACGCCGGCGGTTGGCTCGTCGAGGATCACCAGCCGTGGCTCGTGCAGCAACGCGCGTGCCAGCAACAGTCGCCGCTTCATCCCGCCCGAGAGCTTTGGCGCACGAACATCGCGTTTCGCACGCAGGTCGAATACGTCGATCATCTCCTCGGCGCGCCGCGCGGCCTTTGCGCGGGAGAGTCCGTAGTAGCCGCCGTGGTAGAGCAGCGCCTCGTAGACGGTCAGAAAGCGGTCGAGGTTCACGTCCTGAGGCGATAGGCCCATGATCGCGCGCCCAGCCAGCGCCTCAGGGCGGTCGCCGAGCAGGTTGTGGCCGAACACCCTGATCGTCCCGTTGGTAGTGCGGGCAAGCCCCATGACCGAGTTGATCAGCGTCGTCTTGCCGGCTCCGTTTGGCCCAAGCAGCCCGAAGAACGCTCCAGCGGGCACGTTCAGGTCGAGTCCGTCGAGCGCCAACGTACCGTCGTCGTAGCGCTTGGTCAGGCTCTCTATAGCGAGCGCGGGTTGGTCGGTGGTCGCCCGTTGCACAGCCACCAAGCCTAGCTGCCGCTAGATCAACTCTGGCAGCGCGGGCACCAGTACGTCATGCGGTTCTCGTCCCATTGGCCGCGCACGCGGATCCGCTCGCCGCAGCGACGGCAGCCCTTGCCGCCCTGCTCGAAGACCTCGCCGCCCGCCAGTCGGCCGCCGTGGCGGACCTCCCGCATCATCAGATCGCGAGCGCAGCGTACGACCTGCTCGAGCTCCTCGTCGCTGACTTCGGCGACGGGCCGCCAGGGATCGATGCCGCACGCGTAGAGACTCTCGTTCTTCCAAAGGTTGCCGATTCCGGCGAGCGTACGCTGGTCGAGCAGCGCGTCGCCGACCGGTCGCGTCGGGTCGTCGGAGCGCAACCTCGCGTGGATCGCCGGCCAGTCCAGTTCCTTGCTCAAGATGTCCGGCCCGAGCCGCCGCAGATAGGGATCGAAACGGGTGCGAGAAGACCGCTTCAACTCGAGGATCGGGCCGTTGAACTGCACGACCGTCTGGGTAGCGGTCTCGAGCACGAGCCAGGCCGAGCGCGACCGCCGACCCCAGTCCCAGCCTCGGTCGAATACCCGCCAGCGGCCCGACATGCGCAGGTGGGAGTGAATCGTCAGGTCGTTCGAGAAGCGCAGGAACAGGTGCTTGCCGTGGGTATCGATTGCGCTCACCCGCTCTGCTGCCAGCTTCTCCGGCCAGCGATCGAGCCGGTGACGGCGCTGCGGCGTGGCGATCAGCTCCAGCTCCTGACCTTGAAGGACAGGCCGCAGACTGCGCGCAATCGAGAGGATTGTGTCGCCCTCGGGCATCGCTGGATCTTAGATCGAAGGGCGCTCGAACGCCAGTTTTTGCCATTCCAGAGCGAAACAGCAGGCTGGCGACTTCATCCTTGACAAACACATGTTCGATTGGTTAGTCTTGTGTCTACTTAGAAGTAAGTTTGTTAAGCCTTCAGAAGGAGACACCCCACAGCATGGCTACGACCCCCACTCACTCACAGGCCTCACAGGCCTCACAGGCCGGCCCCAATGGCACAGCCCCGTCCACGGAGGCAAAGCAAGCTGCCAAGAGCCAGGCCACGCAGGCCAAGCGCAAGAGTCAGACGGCTGCCCGCAAGAGCGCCCAGGCAGTACCTGAGACGCGATCGTCTCAGCTCGCCGGGGTAGCCGAAACAGCAGTGCTCGTTCCAGTCGGAGCGACGCTCGAAGCTCGTGACGCGGTCGTCGAGGCGATTTCGCCGTGGACGACTCGCACGGGTGCCGAGAAGGAGTTGAAGCGTGTCCGTCGCGACGTCCGCAAGTTCGAGCGGCGTGGCGACAAGGCCGTCCGCGGCCTTCGTCAGAGCTACAAGCGCGTGCTACGCGAGGTTCGCAAGCGCCGCACGCAGACGACCAAGGTCGTGAAGCGCAACCGCACTCAGGCCGAGCGCGTCGTCAAGCAGAACCGCCAGCGCGTCGAGAAAACAGTCAAGCCGCAGGTGACGCGCTTCCAGCGCACCGTATTGGACCAGACCAAGGATGTCAGGGACCGGGTTACAAGCCTGGTTTAACGAGTTTCCGGCGTTGCCGCGAGGTAGGCGCCGACCAAGTTTCTGTCAACCACATATCGGTCCCTAGGGCCACGTTGGCAGAAAGGAGAACCTCTCCTCCCTCAGTCGTCGGGCCCCCTCACACGGGGGCCCTTCGACATTCTGCGGCCAGCTTTGTCGGTCTGCCAGAATGTCAAGTCGGATGCCGACCAAAGAGCAGATAACTGAGGCGCTGAAGAGCGTTATCGACCCGGAGCTACGCCGCTCGATCGTCGAACTCGAGATGGTGCGCGAGATCGAGATCGCCGAAGACGGCCACGTCTCGGTGACGGTCTCGCTGACCACGCCGGGCTGCCCGATCCGCGACCACTTCGTCACCGCGGTTACCGAGAACGTCTCGAAGGTCGACGGGGTGACCGAGGTGTCGGTTGCGTTCGACGTCCTCAGCGACCAGGAGAAGAAGGGGCTGCAGACCAAGCTCGGTCGCAACAAGCTTCCCGAGGGTGCGCTCGCCCAGGTCAAGAACGTGATCTGCGTGGCATCCGGCAAGGGCGGCGTCGGCAAGTCCACGGTTACAGCCAACCTCGCCGCGGCGCTGGCACTCGAAGGCCATTCTTCGGCCGCTATGGACGCGGACGTCTGGGGCTACTCGATCCCGCGAATGCTCGGAGTCGCCGGTAAGCCGAAGGTCAACGAACAGCGCAAGATCCTTCCGATCGAGGCAGCCGGCGGCGTCAAGGTGATGTCGATCGGGTTTTTCGTCGAAAACGACTCGGCCGTCGTCTGGCGCGGGCCGATGTTGCACAAGGCGATCCAGCAGTTTCTGGAGGACGTTGACTGGGGCGAGCTCGACTACCTGCTGATCGACCTGCCGCCGGGCACCGGCGACGTTTCGATGACGCTCGCGCAGCTCTTGCCCCAGGCGAAGATGCTGCTGGTGACGACGCCGCAGCCGGCCGCGCAGACGGTCGCACACCGGGCCGCCGACATGGCTGCCAAGTTCGACCTCGAGGTGATCGGCGTGGTCGAGAATATGTCCGGCTTCACGACCCCCGACGGCCAGCGCTTCACGATCTTCGGCGAGGGCGGCGGCCAGCAGCTCGCCGACGAGATAGACGTACCGCTGTTCGGCAAGATCCCGCTGCAGGAGGAACTGCGCGTGCACGCCGATAAGGGCACCCCCCTGGTTGCCGCTGATCCTGATGCTCCCGCGTCGCAGGCGATCCTGTCGCTCGCACGCGGCATCGTGGCAGCGACTCCGCAAGAACTACCGGTGCTTCAGATGGCGGCGCCGACAGCGGCGCCCGGTGCGGGAGGCAAAGAGCTTCCCGTAGTTCA
>SDBV01012279.1_pt1 | contig 10984 bp, 6 predicted proteins | sample 2277081 | NCBI WGS metagenome assembly SDBV01 (sample SAMN10402039, study PRJNA504765) | marine sediment metagenome | isolation source: marine sediment core GS10_PC15, 223 cmbsf | place: Arctic Ocean: Southern Knipovich Ridge | collected 2010
AACCGGTCACTTTCTCTAACTCGGAATATGCAAGGAGTGTAATATTTTCATTTTGCGCAACTTCAACGACCTTCGGCGTAAATATACAACTGGCACAGTCAAGTGTTGGAAATGTCTCACCTAATTGTGCCATGTGCCCGCCAATGCATGCATACCTGTCCAGCAAAAGCACTTTGTGACCCCCGTTTGCAATGTCCAACGCGGCCTGAATGCCCGCAATTCCCGCCCCTACAACCAGTGCACGACGCTCGATCGGCACAGATGTAATTTCTAACTTGGCATTTCCCTTCACCTTCTCGATTATCGTACGAATGATCTCGATGGCCTTTTCGGTAGCCTTGTCAATATCTTCATGCACCCATGAACATTGCTCTCTGATATTCGCCATTTCGCAGTAGAATGGATTCATTCCACCTTTTGCCGCAGCGCGTCTAAAGGTAAGCTCATGCATTTTAGGGCTGCATGATGCAACGATCAGACGATCTAGTTTATGTTCGCTAATAGCATCGACGATCATCTGCTGACCCGGCGTCGAGCATACATAAGTGTAATTCGTTGTAAAAACCACTCCGGGTTCTTTGGCGATCTCCGCTGTAACTTTCTCGACATCTACTGTCTTGGCAATGTTGATCCCACAGTGACAAACAAAAACACCTACTCGCGGAGGACCATTGCTGCTTGCTTCTGTCTCAACAACATCATTCTCAACCTCATCTGACGTCTCAGCCTCAGCTACTGTCTCAACAGCGTTACTCTCGATAGGATCTGGGTCCGAAGAAGGGTCTATAGGATTTTTTTCATCTCCACTCATTTAATACCTTTTTCTGCCAAAAGTTTATCACAACTTACTAACGAACGGCCGATTCCCAGTTTGCTTCGATCAAGGCCGAATGACAACCCAAGCAATTGTGTAAAATAGAAAATCGGCATATCGTACTTGAGACCTAATTTCTTCTCGATGTCACTTTGCCGCATGTCAAGATTAGCTTGACACAGCGGGCAGGCAACACTGATGCAGTCGGCACCGGCTTCCTTGGCCATTTGAAGGATCTCCGCCGACAGCCGTAAAACTATTTCCGTGCGAGTCAGCGAAAATGTCGCACCGCAGCATTCCGTTTTGAAGGGCCAGTCAACAGTCTCCATTCCCGCAGCGGTTAACAGATCGTCCATAAAGCGAGGATCCTCGACATCGTCCAGATGTGTTACTTTGGGCGGCCGAGTAAGCAGGCAGCCATAATAACACGCAACTTTTAAGCCAAGGTCACATTTCTTAGCCTGCGCCACTTGACCGACACCGATATCCTGCATCAGAACATCGATTAGATGACGGACCTCCATCGTCTCTATTTTTTCTAAAGGCATCATCTCAGATAGTCGCTCACGGATATTCTCCTTCTCCTTAATATGTTTCTGGGCAAATTTGAATCGGCTAAAACAAGCAGAACAGCAAACAACCATCTGATCAGCAACTGTTGATGCTGAGATCATATTTTTTGCAGGCAATGCTGCAGCCAAATACTCATCCGTACAGTGTGCCGGAGTAGAACCACAGCAGCTCCACTCTGGAACCTCAACAAGCTCCAGACCCAGCGCCTCAGCTACTGCCAATGTCGATTCGTTGTAATCAACCGCCGTGGCGTGCAGCGAACATCCAGGGTAATAAGCATATTTCATAGATTCTTTCCGATTACTCATAATTCTCTACTTTTTTTTCGATTCCTTGGTCTTTTCCAGATCTTTAAAAACGGAGTTTGCTGTTTTCCTGCCGGAAAAATCAGGCAATATTTTTAAGCGGCCCTTGAAAAATAGCTTCGGAGCTTTTGCAACGTCCTTGAAAAAATTCAAAGTTCCGACGTTGAACCTTCCTATAAGTTCCATCTCAAAGACACGCCCATACCTTTTTAATATGGAAAGAAAAATCCGATTAAAGAATGGAACCGTTCGTTCCGGACTGCGAATACCTTCTCGAATTGCAAGGTTCCGAAGAGCATCCATCACAGCCGCCAGATCAACTTCCCGAGGACAACGGGTTGTGCAGGTTTCACAAGAGGCACACAGCCATATAGTATTCAACTTAAGTGCCTCATCAACCAGCCCAAGCTGAAGAAGCCGTATCACCTGGTTGGGCGGCACATCCATATCCGCTGCAATGGGACACCCTGCTGTGCACTTACCGCATTGATAGCATTCTTTGATATCCTGATCGCTATGTTCCTCAATTGTCTGGATCTTGTCAGGCCGTAACTTCTCTTGCTCAATGACATGCTTCATACAAACTTATCCAATCTGTATAGATATCTCATAAACTTGAATATTCCATAATTGAATGAGTGATATAGATATTTCTGATGTGATAAAAAATTGTTTCCATGCCTCCTTGTACACCCACAAGTTAACGGAACGATAAGGCCAAATGCACCAAATCCCCGTCGGTTGCACAGCAAAATCATCCGCAACCTCTTTGTTTGTAGACACTTAGGGACATTATCAAACTATAATATAGCTTTCAAAGGTTCCCTTCTACGGACACATGCTATAGATGGCAGTAATGCAATTACCATACTATGAATCGTTTTTAATCTGAGAAAAAATAAAAAAGATGTAAGGCGAGTAATACAAGGAAGTTATGACAAATAACTTTGGAGATTATTTGCAATGTATTAACAGTGAAATTGTGAGGTGTGTAACGAATCGTTACGACCACATGGGCCTAATTGTCATAAACCCTGCTCAATAAACAACGTCCGATAAAAGCGCAACGAAACATTGCGCGTAATGGTTCGTTACGGTATTGCTATCCTTCAACTCCGTGTCGTTGTATCATCTTGTAGAGCCTGGGCCTTGAAATCCCCAACAGTTCTGCCGCGCGTGTCTTATTTCCGTTTGCGATCTTTAATGCTCGCACCAGGTGCTCTTTTTCCGCTTCAAACAGCGTTGATACTTCTATCCCTGCCTCACCCTTGGGCAATTTGCGAGCCTTGGAATCTACGCTTTCGGTAATGTAAGTTGGCAGATCAGATTTCTGGATCATTTCAGAATTCCCAAACGCAAATGCATGCTCAATAACACTCTCCAATTCTCTGACGTTGCCGGGCCACTGATAACGTGATAATATTTCCCGCGAATCTTTGTCTATCCCTATGACTGTTCGTTGAAAAACAATGTTGAACTTGGCAATGAAGTGTCGAACCAGAACCCCAATGTCATCAAGACGTGCCTGCAATAGTGGTAGGTTGATCCCGATAACATTTATACGATAGTAAAGATCTTTACGGAATTTATTATTGCTTATCGCTTCATCAATGTTCCTGTTGGTCGAGGCAATAATTCTGACATTGACCGCCACTTCTTCTGTACCCCCCACGGGCCGCACCTGTTTTTCCTGGAGCACACGCAGCAATTTGGCCTGACTTTCATAAGGCATATCAAGGATCTCATCGAGGAAAATGGTGCCCCCTTCTGCTGTACGAAACAGCCCGTCAAAATCGTTTAGAGCGCCAGTGAAAGCCCCTTTTTTATGACCGAATAACTCGCTTTCGATCAACTCTTTCGGCATAGCAGCGCAGTTAATGGGTATAAAGGGTTTGTCGGCTCGTCGTCCGTTATAGTGGATGGCCCTGGCTACCAATTCTTTGCCTGTACCGCTTGCGCCGCAGATCAAAACCGCACTATCGGTTTTTCTTGCTGCTTCGATCTTCTCATACACATCCATCATACTCTCACTTGTGCCGACGATGTTTTCAAAGCAATACTTATCCTGCAACTCTGTTTGCAGCCGCGATACTTCCTCCTGAAGGTTGCTCAACTTTACTATCTTGCTGATAGTCATCAACAGCTCATTCGTATCGAACGGCTTGGTGATGTAATCAATTGCTCCGTACTTCATTGCTTCAATTGCACTTTTGATACTCCCATAGCCGGTCATCAGTACAACCACAATGTCGCAGTTCAAAGATTTGATTTCTTTAAGCAGTGCTATCCCGTCCATTCCCGGCATCTTGATATCGGTCAATACAATATCGATGTCGGTATGTTTTCTGATATGTTCAAGGGCATCGGTTCCGGATGAGGCCTCGATAACACCATAGCCTTTGAGACGAAAAACCTTGGCACAGCTTTGACGCATGGCCGTATCGTCTTCAACAACAAGTATATTAATACTCCTACTCATCAGCAGAAACCTCCATAGGACTGTACGGCAGACGAACAAAAACTGTCGTACCCTCACCGGGTTGGCTTTCAATCTTAATTTCGCCTTCGTATTCTTCGGCAATACGCTGACAGATCGCCAGTCCAAGACCGGTACCTTTTCCCCGTTCTTTCGTAGTGAAAAATGGATCAAAGACACGATTGACTACATCATCTTCCATACCACATCCGCTATCTGTCACTTGAATTTCTACACTGGCCCGGTCAGAAAGTAATCTCGTCGCTACGCGCAAATGTCCTCCGTCAGGCATTGCATCTGCAGCGTTGGCAACCAGATTCAGCAACACCTGTTGAATCTGATTGCTGTCAACACAAACTGTTGTTTCATTTCCGGCATAGTCTGTCTCAAGCTTGATGCCTTTCAGCGCCAGGTCGTTTTCGACCAGGGACAGGCTTTCCTGGATCAAACTATTTAAGTCTGTTCTGGAAATTACTCCCTCGGACCGACGCGAAAATCCAAGTAATGAGTCGATGATCCGTCGGCAACGTTTGGCTTCGCCTTCAAGTACCTTCAGGTCTGACAAGTCGCTATCTTTCTCTGCCTGTTGTTCGATTAACTGGGCACGCAGCAGTATCGTCGCAAGAGGAGTATTCAATTCGTGAGCCACACCAGCGGCAATTTGCCCGATCAAAACCATTTTCTCATGCTGGAAGAGTTGGTCTCGCAATTGCTTTTGCTCTTGTTCCAATGCAACTCGTTCTGAAATATCAAGGCTAAGGAAAACCAGCCCAAGATAGCGACCGTCTTCACCATGAACGGTCGAATAGTTTATCAGGCAGCGCCCGTCACGTAGATCCAATGTATGTGCTGTGATGAAACCAGGCTTTTGATGGGCCTGTTTAAGAATTTTACCCAGAACAGAACGTAACTCCATCGAAGAGCTTTCTTCCACTGTCTTGCCCAATAGCTCTTGAGAAACATCAACACCCCAAAACCGTTCTGCGCTTTCGTTGCAGAGCGAAATTCTACCGTTATCGTCAACGAATATGACACCCTCAACCATACTGTCAATGATCGCACGCAATTTGTCTCGCTCCCACATAGCCTGTTCCCGGGCTATTCGAATTCGGTAATTCCGGTCATCCAGAACTTTATGTTGCTTCAATAGATCCTTAGACATCTGGTTGAACGAGTCTACGAGGTCACCTATTTCATCCTTGGTAGTCGCCACAACCTGGTAGCCAAAATCGCCGTCACGAATCTTTTGGGCCGCCTTTATCAGACTGCGTACCGGTTTAGTCACCACCGATGAGACTATTGCTACCAACCCGACCGCCACCAAAAGAACAAAACCGGCAATGGCAACCAATGCCATGGTGAAATGTGAAATAGTACGTTGAACACGATGCTCTGAAATCCCTATATGAACAGAGCCTGCCTTCCCTTTGAGAATCGGGACGGCGATGTCATGAACCATACCAGATTCTACGGTCAACAACAATTCATGTTTCCACTTCTCAGATCCAGGATTGTTAATACCCATCAAATCCGCGGGAAAACCGCCCGTAAAAGTATGAGCGAGTACATGTCCTTTACGATTCGCAACGTAGGCATAAGTGATATCCACATCGCTGCTTTTTAAGTCTTTAACTAGTTGTGACAGGGAAACAAACTCATCTGTTAATACAAAATGTTCGCTGCGTGCAGCCAGATTTACTGCCATATTGTGCCCCTTTGTCAAGTATTCTTCTCGAAGTGAGCTATACAACTGGCGACGAACGAATATTACCACCGTCAGATCGAGCAAGGCCACGACACTAATACAACAAATCATAATTTTTGCACGAAGGCTCATTCGTAACATAAACTTTTCCTTACTGCTGGGACCGAAAATCCTTCATAAAAGTTTCCATCTCTCGTATCGAATCGTATGCACTATCTTCGATCACTATGAACCGATCGATAAGAACTTTTTTAAGTATTGCACTGCCTTTGGGATCATTATGCATCTCCAGAAAAGCCGAACGTAGTTTCCCTTTTATTTCCTGGTCGATCTTTGACGAAACAACCAGGGGTGGAATGCCGTATGAGGCTGACTTATAGATAATCCTTGTTTGCGCCGTCCATTCGGGATCTTTGGCATGTAGGTATTCCCAGATCAAACTATCCACTGCAGCACCGTCTACGAATTTCTCAGCTACCGAACGGATTGAATTGTCGTGGGAATATGTGAAGATATATTTTCTAAAGAAAGACTCAGGAGTTTCGCCCATCTTCGCAAGCGTGTAAACTGGAATAAGCATACCGGTATTGGAAAGAGGATCCGAAAAAGCGAAAAACTTGTCCCGTAAGTCTTTAAACTCTTGAATTGGGCTGTCTTTGTGAACGATGAAGTACGAATGGTACTCTGTTTTCCCGAAACATACTGGAACGCAAAGAAGCTCCATTCCAAAATCACGATGACCTTCAATGTAAGGACGCGAACATACAAATGCCGCATCGATTCGCCCCTCCTTGATCAGAAAATTAACCTCAGCATATGTCTTGCGTTGAACCATTTCAACCGTCTGCCCTAATTCTTCCCCAATGTAATCGAAGATATCTTCGTAGAATGTAAGCGATTCCCCCGGCGAGATTATTGCGCCCACGGCAATAGTCAATTTATCTGTCTGAACAGGAGCTGAAATTGGGCTTGTTGCCGATGGTTCTAAGCTGATCCGCTTGATGGTCCTGATATCTTCAGGTCGGCTCAAATGTATTACAATTGCTACAAGAAGCACGCCGAAAAAACCTATTATGGCTGCCCAACGGTTTTTTGTCATTTTGGCTCACCTTCAACTAATTACAAAATAATTCATAGTTAAAATACAGTTCTGTTTCACCGGGGGAAAAACTTATACCGATTATATCCGATGCTCTGAATTTTAACAAGATTTTCCACCGGAATTCAACTCTAAGACGGACTAATGTGGAATCGATGTCTATGCTGACAGCCAAAATTTTATAGAGGTATAATACTTGCCATGACAGCTTTCCTTTCATGGCTTCATTAAGCCGCATCCTGAGTATATCAGAAACTGTCTCTGCGTATCAGAAACCCTCTCTGCGTCAATTCTCAACATTCCTTCTACAAACCTATTGCCACTACCCCCAAAACTTATTTCCATGGCGTAAAAATGGCGTAAATCAACTCCGAGCTATGGCATTATTTGACTATTTCTGACTTGCCTACCCCCATTATTAGCTATAAAAAGCCGATTTTGAATATATAGAAGAGGTCGAGGGCCTGGTTCCTGATAAGGGAGTGCTGGTTCGACTCCAGTCCTGGGCATTACTAAGCCCTTGTCAAACAAGGGCTTAGTAATTTTCTTTTCTCAACTTCCCCACTCCTGTTATCTCCTATTGGCGTACTTTTTCTTCGCTTTCGACTCCTGCCTGCTCATTACCAGGAAATATTTGTAAAGTGAAACACTTTCTGGTATCTCGTTCAATAGGCGATCAAGTCGCCAATGAATTAGTTAAGCGAAATATATATGGCATCAATGTATTATGACAAGGAGATGGAGAGTTTGCCGGCGGGTGACTTTGCCGGATGGGACCGAGCAGTGGCTAAGTCTCGTCAACGGCGGTCAGACACCGTCTTCTTCCGTAAACGTATCATTCGATAATATTTACTGGGCACCAACACCAGGTGACGGAAATGTTGATTTTGACGACCCTTGGGATACGTTATTCCTATAAATTACACTTGCAGCCCAGTGCCAATACTGTATAATTCTGTTGAGTTTAGGAGAACATTTCATTAAAAAGGAAAGGGATTGATTATGCAGTTTGGTGCAATAGATATTACCGTCTTTACGGTCTTTGTGGTTTGCGTTATCGCACTGGGCTTATACAAAAGCCGCAAAGAAAAAACTTCCGAAGACTACTTCCTCGCCGGCCGAGGGCTAAGCTGGTGGCTGATCGGATTTTCACTGATCGCTGCCAACATCTCAACAGAACAATTCGTCGGGATGAGCGGTAACGCTGCAAGCCACGTCGGGCTTGCGATCGCAAGTTATGAATGGATGGCTGCGGTAACACTCGTTGTCGTTGCTTTTTGTTTCCTGCCATACTTTCTAAGGGTCGGCATCTTCACAATGCCCGAGTTCCTGGAACACAGGTACAACGGTACCGCACGTGCTATCATGGCAGTTGCAACAATGTTCATCTACATGCTCCTGCTGGGAGCGGTAACATACTCCGGCGCATTGACCATCAGCACATTGGCCGGGAAAATGGGACATGTCGTAACTCTCGCACAGGGTTCGTTAGTCATCGGACTTATTGCAATGATATACGTCGCAGCCGGCGGACTAAAAGCTTGTGCATGGGCCGACCTCTTACAAGGCAGCGGGCTGATAATCGGAGGTGCAATAATAATGTATTTTGCTTTCGATAAACTCGGCAACGTCACAGAAGCTGCCTCGGTCATGGACCTAACCACTGGTGCTGTAACAATAACCCCCCTTGCAGAGGGAACCGGTGCCATCGACAGGTTCTGGGAGCTTAACAAAGTTCGTATGAACATGTTCCTGCCGCGTAACGATTCTGTTCTGCCATGGACAGCACTTATGCTTGGCCTCTGGATACCTAACTTCTACTACTGGGGACTTAACCAGTATATCACACAGAGAACCTTAGGTTCGAAATCTCTGGCACAGGGACAAAAGGGTATCGTCTTTGCCGCAGCACTCAAGTTGATCATTCCTTTTGTTATCGTGATACCGGGAATTATCGCCTTTAACCTCTATGCAAAAGACATGAAGCTTGAAGGCCGTGCAGACAACGCTGTTGTCATGGCAAAATATCTAAAAGCCAACACGCAAACGAAACTGGCACAAATAGTTCATTCACCTGATCAAAAGACTGTTTCGTCATGGAAACAAAATACCTTTATGATCGCCCTGTTTGAAACACCCGAAGCAATAAAAGCTGCAAATAATAAAAATCCTTATATACTGCCTATGTTACAGTCTGATTTCGATGCTATCGAAGTAGAAGAATACACTGTTTTCAAATCCGAAGACAAGTCCTGGCCGAGCGTATTCCCCGATCTCGCCGCAGAAGTTGAAATTTACAACGAAGGTGTAGTCGCCGCTGCTTCTGCCGCAAAGGCTGGAACAGAAACCGAAAAATTCATCGCATATAAATATGATACCGCAATGGCCCAGCTGTTAGGCAACGTCCTGCCGCAAAACAAAGGTTATGTAGGTTTCGTGCTCGCTGCCCTGTTAGGTGCCGTCGTAAGCTCGCTTGCTGCTATGCTTAACGCAGCCTCGACGATCTTCACCATGGACATCTACAAAAAGCACTTCAATCCGGACGCCGAACAATCCCGTATCATTCTGATAGGTCGTATCTGCGTTGTGGTCTTTTCGGCTATTGCGATCTTACTGGCTCCAAGGCTCGGCGATCCGAAAATATCGAACAGCATCTTCACTATCATTCAGGAAGGTCAGGGTTTCATCTCGCCGGGTATCCTTGCTGTATTCGCATTCGGCTTGGTCGTTCGTAAGGCTCCGCCTGTTGCAGGTGTGGCCGGTTTGCTGACAAACATCGTCGCATACGGCGGACTTAAAGTTGCCGTTCCACAGATTCAGTTCTTAAACCGCATGGCTCTTTGCTTCGGTTTGTGCATAGTCGTAATGGCTATCATTACGGTCGTCAAACCGCTGGCTGAGCCTGTTGTGTTCAAGAAGAATACCGACCTTGATCTTAAATCATCTGGCGGGGCAAAAATCGTCGGTATTATCGTTGTCGCCCTGACACTGTTGCTCTATTTCCTGTTTAGCCCGATCGGACTGTTGAGATAGGTTAAGCATAAGCCAAATAAAAAGGCCCGGGGCGATCCGTCGACTCGGGCTTTTTTTTGCCCGCTGCCTTTTAATATTCAATTTTACTTGCTTGTAAAATGCTCTCCTTTCGTGTTCGTTTGTGCGCGTTTTTGTGTTTTTTTGTTCATAATTGTGTTTTTTGGTCATCGTTTTTAGGCTTTAAACGCGGCATTCCTTATTTTTGGCCAAAAAACAGGGGCATTTTTTTAAATTGGGTTTGTTTTTTTTGGGCGTATTTTAGTTATCTCCTTAATCCCTTGTTACTGCATGGCTTAGGGCTATTTTAGTGATCATTAAATTGGGTTTGTTTTGCATAATTTGCCTTTTGGTTCTTGGTTTCCAATACTCATTTTTTGCGCTTTTTTCTTCGCTCTCCGAGCTTCGTCGCGACAAGTCGCTGGGCCATTAGGCCGCTCTGACGGATCGTCCTAATGGCGTGGAAACGGCTACGCCGTAACAGATTTATTCTTGTGTTTGCACCTAAGGCGTAAACTAACACTGTGACTTGCGAAACTTTCGCTGATCCTGGCATGCTTGCCTGACTTGCTTTCTAGCGATGTATTCTTGACCTGCTGGTCGATGCTGTCTCTGCTGAGACACTTATATTATACACTAAATAATTAACAAGTCAAATAAGTTTTATAAAAATTTAACATTTTTTTAAAAAAACCAGATAACAACTGGTAACTGAGTTCTTAAATTGCCTATTTTGCCTCAAAGAGACCCGGTCTATTTAGTTGCGTCTGGGCTTTATTAGGGGGATAAAGGAGATAGTTTTAACTTGACAAGAAGAGAGTTTAGATTAGGGTTAGGGGGCATTTCTAATTGAGCAACCAGGGGAAGAGGGACGGTGTTGCGTGCAGGAGTACCGATTATGAAGTCAAATGGCAAATACCGGATGATATATATGGATGTCCACAACATTTAAAAGGGCAGTTAAAGATAGGAGATTTCTCAT
>SDBV01012280.1_pt1 | contig 10984 bp, 11 predicted proteins | sample 2277081 | NCBI WGS metagenome assembly SDBV01 (sample SAMN10402039, study PRJNA504765) | marine sediment metagenome | isolation source: marine sediment core GS10_PC15, 223 cmbsf | place: Arctic Ocean: Southern Knipovich Ridge | collected 2010
CTATATCCGCGGCCGCTCCATTCCCAACCAGTTCATCTTGATAGACGAGTGCCAGAACCTCGAACGCAGTGCGGTCAAGAGCGTGCTGACTAGGGTCGGGGCCAACAGCCGCGCCTGTCTGACAGGCGATCTGTCCCAGATAGACCACCCGCTTCTCGATACGGTGACCAACGGTTTGACACACGTTATAGAAAGTCTGAAAGAAGAACCGAGTGTCGGTCACATCACCCTAACCAAAGGGGTCCGCTCGGACCTAGCGACGCTCATCGCCGAGCGCTTGTGACGAACTCATAGCCTTTCTGACGAACCTCTGCGATCAGGTCCGGTAAAGCATCGATAATCGACGGACGTGCATCGTGAGTGAGGATGACCGGTTCGTCCCGCGGGCCGAGCCGGGACAGATAATCACGGACATTGACCAGCATTTGCTCCCCTGTCGTCTCAGTGCCGTCGCCGCTACTCACATTCCAGAGCATCGTCTCGTAACCGGCGTCGCGGACCGCTCCCCGCCATCCGGCGTGGAAATTGCCGGCTTCGCCGCCTGGCGGCCTGGTCAGGTCCGGCTCGAATCCAACTATCTTCTTGAGAACCTCTCCCGCCTTCCGCAGAGAGCTGACATAATCTCTGGCGGAACCGCTATAGAGCACATCATAATCGTGTGAATAAGTGTGATTCCCGAGTTCGTGTCCCTCCAGGTATATCTGGCGGATCAGGTCAGGGTAGGCTTTTGCCCGGCGGCCGACGACAAAAAACGTGGCTTTGACTTCCTTTTCGCGCAAGATTTCAAGAACACGCACCGTGTGGCTGGGGTGGGGACCGTCATCGATGGTCAGAAAGGCCGGCGTCGCCGTCGATACGGCCGTGCTGGAGAGACTCACGGTGGGACTGAGCGTTATCGTTTCGGCATTCTCCCCGACGGTCAAAACAATCTGGTCGCCGAAGACCTCAAAGCCTGGAGCCCGCGCAGCCACTTTCACGGCGCCGACGAGCAAGTCCGGCAACCTCACCGTGCCTCTCTCATCGGCGGTCAAATAGCGATCGCCGACAGCGACCACGGCTGCGGGAACACCCTTCTTGGTGGATGCGCTGGCAACGTGAAGTTCGAGCTCGGCCGGTTCCGGGGCCGACTTGACGGTGCCGGCGGTGGCCGGCTCAGCCGAGACCGTATCGCCAGGCCGGGATAGAAAGGAGGGCGAGGTTCCCGCCAGCTCGATGAAAGTAAGGGTGACCATCAGCCCGACCGCCGGCCAAAAAAGCCACTTGAACCGCGCGGCCCGACGGCGGCGTCTGCGGCGGCGGCTATCGTATCGGGAGAGCATCGCGCTGCTTATGGCAGCGGGACTACGTTATCGGAAATGGGCGAGGTATCGATCGATTCAGTCGCCGACGATTCGGCACCTGACTTTGGAACCTCTTTCCAGAGCGAAATCGGCTCGTCCAGGAGTTCAGCCAAGTTGCCTTGAGCCTCATAGATGGCCTTCTTGCCCGCTAAACGAGCATAGAACCGATTTATTCCGGAAGCTCGACCTATCTCAATCTTCCGCAGTTCTTCTTTCTTTTGGTGAATGCTGATGCTCTTTGTCTCACCGTTCAAACCATAATCGGAGGCGTCACCACCGCCCTCGGAGACGACTCGGCTGAATTCAAGACTTTCCAGGGCGCTAAGAATCGCTTTGACCTTATCGGGCTTGACCTTCTCCTTACCGATGAACCAGTCGGAGTTCTCCCGTTCCAGTTCCACTGTCGTTGTCCCGGCTTCGACGATCAGCATATCCGAAGCCGTCTTGAGTCCGGTGAGATTAGCCGGCATGGCGATGCCGGACGTCGTTTGGCGACTTTGACTGAAGAGGAGAAGAGCATAGATGACAACCAGGATGGCGATTACTTGCATCAACCTATTGATCGACTTTGTGCTCACGCCCTATACTCCTTGCCGGTTAGCCGACGACGGCCGGCCATCCTGCCCAGCCCTAACAGAGCGATGAGGACGGGTACGCCAATGAGGTTGAAGTAACGGACAAAGTCGCGCAATCCGTCAGAGCTGAAGACTAATAAGCGGTTTTCGACCGCTTTTGATCTTATCCCTGAAAGAGAGAGGTCTTGGGCCAACCAGTCCACTACGTTCAATCCAAAGATGCCATTCTCGCTGCCGCCGCCGCTGAGAAACTTGTCCGTTAGGAAAACGGAGTTGCCGACGACCACTAGCCGGCCCCCACCGTCGACCTCACGGGCCGCCGCGACTACCTGTGTTTTGAGATCGTTTGGATCCACGGACATGTCGGGGCGGGGAGCGATATCGAAGTTCTTCTCCTGAACACCGGCGAATTGCGTCGTCCTGAGAAGCGGCTCAACGTTCTTCGTCCCCTTCTTTACCTTCACGGGTTGTCCCCAGGGAATAGTAACGGCGCCGATGTCCCTGACGGCCGGGTTGTCGGAAGCCGGGCCGACTTTCATCCAGAAAGGATACGGCAGAAGATATTGGTTTTGCTGGTCGCCCAGAGCCACCGGCTGGTTAGATTGCATGTCGAAGACGAGCTTACCTTCGACCTCCAGCCCTTGCTCGGCGACGAATCTCGTCAGGTCATTGTCGACCGGGGTAACCTGGAGAGATGATTCATCGACATTAACTGCGTCGACTAGGGCCAGGACCGAGCCGCCCTTGTCGAGAAATTTGGAGACGGCGGGGATCGTATCGGTCTCGACATCTCCGGAAAAGCCGGCCAAGACCACAACATCGACATCGTCCGGCACCTTTTTTTCGTCTGTCGTAACGATCTCTTCAACATCGTATTGTTCGCGCAACTGCTCTTGCCAGCCGACGTAACCACTGCCTTGGGAGGCGCCCATGTTCATCGGATCGATCGACCCCCCGGCTTTGTCGCCGAGGATGAACCCGACCTTCAGCCGCTTCTCCGCGCTGACTTTCCTGATGAGACTGGTCAACTGGTATTCGAGGTCGGCAGTCTGGTTGACAAAGGGGATCGTCTCGCGCTGGTCCTTATATTCGACAGTCAGGCCAAGATGCCCTTTCTTGACCTGGTATTCGTCTTGGCGCAACACATTGAACTGGACTTCCTGGATGCCCGCTTCCGCTATCCGCTGTGCTTCTTTCGCGTCGCTCCCGGTCCGCCGGACGACTGATTTGACCCGGCCGCGACTGACGGCTTGATAGTCGACTATCTTGTCGCGAACGTCGCGGTAAGCGACCTCTGCTTCAGGAGGCAGCCCCCGTGAAGCGTAGAGGGTGATCGTCACCGGCTCCGGCAGTTTCCGCACCATCTTGATACTGGTCGATGAGAGCGAGTAAACACGATCGGCCGTTAAGTCTAGACGCCCGCCGATACTCGTGGCGATCAGGGCCGCTAGAATGCTGACCACAGATATCAGGGCTGTTCCCAATCTCAATGTCTGGTACCGGCCGGTATTGATAGATTCCCGGTCGCGCCGGACGAGAAAGTAGCTAAGTGTCATAAAGACAGTCGCCAGGGCCATAAAGTAGGCGACATCCGAGAGAGCGATGACCCCCCGGGTCATCGATTCGAAATGCGTCAAGGCGCTCAATTGCCTGACCGTATCTGTCAAGGCCGAGGGAACCGCCATCAAGACGAAATCCAGCCCGGTGACGACCAAGGTAAAACAGAGCGCCAGGGCGACGATAAAAGCCGTCGTCTGACTGCGGCTGGTCGCCGAAGCGAAAAGACCGACAGAGCCGAGACCCACTATTAGGAACAAGGCGCCCGCGTACTGACCGACGACCATTCCAATATCGAGGCTACCGCCTAAGGACAACCCGAGCGGCATAGTCAGCGTTAAGAGCATCGCGGTTAACATAAAGAGGACATTGGCGACGAGTTTGCCGGCCACGACCTCAGCCTCGCTGATCGGATGAGAGAGAAGCATCTCAAGGGTACCCTCCTGCTTCTCCCCAGCCAGTGAGCGCATGGTCACGGCGGGAACAAAGAAGAGCAATAACCATGGAAGCAACTCGAAAAGCGGTCGGATCGACACCTCGCCTATGAGATAGGCGGCGCGAAAGAAAAAGAAGGCCGTGACCGCCGCCCAGACCGTCAGCAAAACGTAGGCTGTCGACGAATCGAAGAAGGACTTGAGTTCCTTGCGGGCCAGGATCCAGATCCGTCTAGTCACCGGCGCCCCGATCGTCTTCCCCGTCGCGCTCCGAACCGACGGTCAGATTCCTGAAGACATCCTCCAGAGAAACTTCCTCTTGATAGAGTTCCCATATAGTCCAATCGCTCTCTTTGGCCAACCGGAAGAGACTCGGTCGCAGTTCTGCTTGGCTGTCGACCGTAACTGTCAAGCGATGCCGGCCGGCCGGCGCCTCCGGCAGGAGATCGACAGCAATGACTCCGTCAAGACCCTTGATGGCCTTGACCGGCTCGGGCCCCTCGACGTCAACGATAATGTGTTTGGCTCCCTGCGCCTGTGTCATCAGCGTCTCGATGTCGGCATCAGCCACCAACCGGCCGTTATCGATAATGATGACGCGGTCGCAAGTGCTCCGGACCTCTTGTAAAACGTGGGTGCTGAGAACAACCGTACGCTTGCGCCCGATCTCTTTGATGAGGCCCCGGATCTCGACTCGCTGGTTGGGGTCAAGACCCTCGGTCGGCTCGTCTAGTATTAATATCTCCGGCTTGTGGAGAATGGCCTGGGCCAGGCCGACCCGTTGCCGAAAGCCTTTGGAAAGTTCTCCGATCGGCCGATAGTACACTTTTTCGATACCGGTTTCTTCGACGGCGCGCTCAACGGCGCCGGCGCCCCCCGCGCCCGCCCGGAGCCGCTCGATAAATCGCAGAAAATCGCGTACGAGCATATCCTCATAGAGGGGGTTGTTCTCGGGCAGGTAGCCGATGAGGGTTTTGGTCGCCCGCGGATTTTCGACGACACTTTCGCCATTGACAGTCACTGTGCCCGCGTCGGGGCCGAGAAAGCCGGTGATCATCCGCATTGTCGTGCTCTTGCCCGCCCCGTTGGGGCCAAGAAAGCCGACGACTTGGCCTTCCCCGATGGTCAGGGAGAGATCGTTGACGGCCACGGTCTCGCCAAAGCTCTTTTTAACATTCTGAAGCTCAATCATAGACGACCAATTTATAGAACAAAAGCATCTTTATTTCAAGTGAGCGACCACGCTCAGTCGTATAATATTGAGAAACGCGTCCGCGATGGTCGGTCCCGTGACTTTTTATTTTGAATTCGGGGGAATAATTCCGGCCTTTGTGCGCTCTAACTTAACAGCAACGATCATCCAGCGATCGTATATCGGATCAGGACCCGATATGGGGAAGGACAGAGAAGAAGATGGCCCGCTCGATGGTGATAAACAGTGGCTCGATGATCAGTAGAGCAGTCTCGTCTTTGACCGAAGCGGCAGCGAGCGGTCGCGAAGGAGCGTTGATCCGCCGCTGCCGTCGCGGCGATGAAGAGGCCTGGGCCGAACTTGTCCGTAACCATCAAGACGGCGTCTACCGGACCGCTTATCGTTTACTTGAAAACCACGACGATGCCTTGGAGGCGGCACAGGAGACGTTCTTATCCGCCTATCGGGGCATGGGCGGCTTTAGGGGCGACTCGTCCTTTCGCACCTGGTTGATCACGATAGCCGCCCGCCAAGCGACCGGCCTACTGAAACGGCGTCGTGACTGGTCCGTCTTGGACGAAGAAGACACCCCGGGCGACGATCTCGCCAACGGAACACCGGCGGACCGTGAAACCCATGACCTGATCTTGTCGGCAGTACGAAAACTAGACACACCGGGGCGGGTCATTCTCATTCTGCGCGAATTCGAGGGACTCGCCTACCGGGAGATCGCCGAAGCACTCGATCTGCCGTTAGGAACAGTCGAATCGCGGCTCTATCGAGCGCGGGCCCGTTTACGCAAGATTCTCGCCCGGGAGCTGGAGGGCGCGCTATGAACTGCCCCGGACCTACAGAAATAGCCCGGCACTTCGATAAGGAGCTGTCTGCCGAAAGGGCGGCGATCGTCGAGGACCACCTACCAACCTGTCCGGCGTGCGCCGCTGAATACGACGCGCTCGCGAGATTGCGGGCGGCTTTGAACCAGAGTCCGGGGGCCGTCCATGACCTCGGCGCCCCCCCGGGCTTCGCAGCCGCGGTCGGAGTCCGGATAAGGGCGGAAAAGCGACTGCTGGGGGCAACCGACCGCTGGCTGGAGCGGCGGCGGGCTCCGGAATGGGCGGCACTCGCTTTGGGCCTGTCCTTTATTTGGCTCATCTTCGCCGCGCCGCTGTCGCGCGTTGGCGAATCGGATTTAAGAGCGATGAAACTACGTGCCGCCGGCGAGCTCAGCTCAATCAGAGCGGCAACAACCCGCGCCAAGGCGGAGCTAGGGCGTGCCTGGCGAAACAGAACCAGCCAAGAAGCCACGAGGGACAAGGAGAAGAGCTGATGACCGAAGATGAAACCCTCAACCGAAGCCCCAATGGGACTAGAGAGCCTGTGAGCAGCGGCTTGGCTTTCATTCTCTCTGCTTTCCCCGGCGTGGGGCACATGTATCTCGGCTTGATGACCAGAGGCGTCTCGCTGGCCGTCACGTTCGCGCTCCTTTTGGTCGTAGGCGGTCTCATGCGCATAAACATCGGCCCGCTGCCCTTCATTATCGTCGCTTATGCGGCCTTTGACGCCCTGAACGCGGCCAAACGAATAAACGCCGGGGAGTCTGTCGACGACGAGTCCCTCTACGAGGGCTACGGCGCAACCCCCGGGGCGACCCGGACCATCGGACCGCTCTTCCTCGGACTGGCGCTCATCTTGCTCGGGGTGGTGTTCTTGCTGGACAATCTCGGCATCGACCTCCATCTCGACCTTCTTTGGCCGGTCGTCCCCATAGCCGTCGGCGTCTGGCTTGTGCTCTCGTATTTCCGCGGGCCACGGGCGGAGCGAGAGAATTGAACCGCTCCAGCATCCCGCTCATCCTCGGACTGGGCCTGGTCGTAGCCGGTACGGCCTTCCTGGTGGAAAACCTGACCGGATCGAGGATCTGGCCTCAGCTGTTGCCCTGGTGGCCCGTGATTCTCTTGATCATGGGGACGTGGGCGCTGGCCCGGGGGGCCGTGTCGCTGCGAACAGGTCGATCCGTGGGGGCCGGCGTCTGGATAGGCGAAGCGATCTTCGCGCTGGTGATCGTCTTCTGGGGCGTCGGCCTAACGCAACTGGCGGAGCTGGGCGTCGACTGGGGTTGGTTTGAGCCGGCCCTGGTGACAGAGGAGAAAGAAGAGCGGCGGAGCTTTCGCTTCCAAGGCAAAAACATCTTTGTCACAGCAGGTACAGCCAACATCTCGGTGGTGGGCTGGAAGAAAAAGAGGGTCGAACTGACCGTGACCACCAAAGCGTCGGGCACGACCAGAACAGCGGCTCGCCGGCGACTTCGATCACGGAGAGCACGTTTCCGGATCGAGCGCGACAAAGACAGCGCCACGATCAAGTTTCTCGACTCTCGCTTTCCTCTAGGTAACGGCCCCTCGGTTAAGGTGCTTAGTCTCCAGCTCAGCTCCGGCCAGGCAAATATCGACGCCTCCATCAAGGTGCCTCGGAACGTAACAGTCGATGTCGATACGGCGACCGGACAAGTATTCATCAGCGATATACGTAACGACATCAAAGCTAGAAGCACCGTCGGTCCCGTGCGGGTGGCGCGCATCATCGGCGACGCCGACCTGGCGACGGAGATCGGTCCGATCAGGGCAAGCAAGATCAAGGGGGAACTCGAAGCCGTCTCTGATATAGGTCCGATCACTGTCCTCGGATCAAACGGACCGGTCTCACTGCGAAGCGATATCGGCGGGATCTCGCTCGAGGACCCTGGCGATACCGTCTGGGCCATCACCGAGATCGGGCCTCTATCGGTCGTCTCCTCGCGTTCTCCGAGCGACACTTGGGTTCTCGGCACTGAGCTCGGCCCGATCAAGATCTTTCTTCCCCGAACGGCCCGGTTCGACCTTGACGCTGCCGGTGAATTCGGCAATATTAGTGGCAGCTTGATACGTGGGTCCCGGACTTCTTTTAGTGGTAATTCGCTCGAGCAGGCGGTCAACGGCGGTGGCCCCACGATCAAGATCAGAACAGAAATGGGCCCTATTAGGTTGAACGCAAACTCCCGCTAAACGGGTGATTGCATATCAAGGGCGTTGCTCTTACCATTATTTGATGTCTGTTGATAAAGGTCGTATGAATTTGGAGGGGAAAGCTGCCAACAGCAGTTGAAGTCGATAATCTGGTCCAAGAATTCACTCTGGGCGACAAGACCGTCCCGGTCCTACGCGGGGTCGACCTCAGTGTCAAACAGGGGGAATTCGTCTGCCTCTTCGGCCCCTCCGGGTCGGGGAAATCGACGCTTCTCAATCTTATCGGCGGTCTCGACCGCTTCGTTTCCGGCCGCATCCAGGTTGATGAGTACGACCTCGGCGCGCTTGACGAAAACGAGCTGGCCCTCTTCCGCCGCCACCATATCGGATTCATGTTCCAATCATATAATCTCATCCCGACCTTGACGGCGATGGCTAACGTTGAGCTTCCTCTCATCTTTGCCGGTTGTGAACTGGATGAACGGCGAGAACGGGCCAGAGCGGCTCTCGAGCAGGTGGGTTTGGCCGAGCGGGCCGACCACCGCCCGACCGAGCTGTCCGGCGGTGAGCAGCAACGGGTGGCCGTGGCCCGAGCCCTGATAAACCGGCCCCGACTCGTCTTGGGCGACGAGCCGACAGGCAACCTCGACACCAAGACAGGCCAAGAGATAATAGAGCTACTCAAGGAACTGAACCGCCGCGATAACCAGACCTTCATCATCGTTACCCATAACCCGGAAGTCAGTGAGTACGCCGACCGCATCTTGACGCTGCGCGACGGTGTTATTACCACAGATAAGGAGAGAGCATGAGATTCAAGGGAAAACGCCTGGCGCTCACAACCATGATCGCGACCGCTTTCTTGATCGCGATCATGGTGGAGCCGGTAGGCGCAGCTCAGAACCGGCCCATCCTCGTCATCAGCGACTACACGACCACACCGAAAGAGGTGGCTCCCGGGGCAACATTCAGCCTTAAGCTTACCCTTAAGAATGAAGGGCGTTACCGAGCCAAACAACTGCTGCTGACGCTCGCATCGGGCAACACTTCAGCGGGCGGAGCGAGCGTTTCAGCGGGCGGTCAAGCGGGCGTAGCTGCTGCTGATACGGCCGGTTCAGACTCAGGCGCAGCCGCTCCCATCTCCGTGCTGGGCTCAGGGAATGTCCGGTATATCGGGGATATCAGCGCCGGAGCTACGGAGACCGTCACTTTTAAACTCATATCGAGCGGCAACGCCGATCCGCGCGCCTACAACCTCAACTTCGGTCTCGAATATGTGAACGCGGCCAACGGCCGGGACGAATCCGCCCGGCAGTCTATCGGCTTACCTCTCATCCGGGACGCGGGGCTCAAATTGGTCGACCTGGGCGCGTCCAAGAAGATCGTGATCGGGAAGTCGTTCAAGGTGAAGGGCGAGGTCATCAACAGTGGTTCGTTCACGGTCCACGGGATCGCGGTCGGCACCGCCGGTGATGGTATCGAGATCGTCCACGCCGCCGACTTCATCGGACCGCTCGACGGCGGCGATAGCGACAGCTTCGAGATTACCGCCCGCCCGCAATCGGCCAAGGCGCGTGAAATAGCTTTGACCGTGACCTATCGCGACGATTACAACCAAGAGCGAGTTATAACTGAAACGATAGATATCTCACCCCAGGCCGCGGCCGTCGAAAAAGATAAGCCTGAGAAGTCAGGCGGCGTTTTCGCCGCCATCTCCCGGTTTTTCCGGGCGCTGCTCGGTATCGGTTCCGGAGAGTAACTGGTGACCAACCGCGATCTGATAAGGATCGTCCTGGCCAATCTGAACCGGATGAAGCTGCGGGCATCGCTGACCGCCGTGGGAGTGTTGGTCGGCACAACCGCCATCGTCACCATGGTCTCCCTCGGTGTCGGCATGCAGCAAGGCCTCTCCGCCCAAATGATGTCAACCTTCGGTTCGGTAACGGCCATTGAAGTCACTCCGATGGCCTTTGGGGAATCCGGAGGGCCCTTCGCTCCCAGTGCGGCGGAAAAGACACCGCTCACCCCGGACTTGGTCGAGGAGATAGGCTCTATCGATGGGGTCGACCGCGTCCTGCCGCGAGTCTCATTTCCAGCCAAGCTGACGCTTAACGGCAAGGAGACCGACGTCAATATCACCGGTTTCGACGTCGAGGACCCCTTCGATCTTAATCTGGAACGCGGCGACTGGCCGGCGAACAACCGGGCGAAGAGCCTAGTGGTGGCGGCTAAAGTCGGCGACCGGCTCGCCCAGGCCGAACCCGTCTCGAAAGATTCCATTGTGGTCCTGGGGGAACGGGCCAAGCTGACCATAACGCGCCAGACCGACTTTGGTAAGGAAGAAAAGAAGTTCCGGGCGCGGACGGTCGGGCAACTCAAGAGTCGCAGCCCCTATGAAGACTACAACACTATTTACATGCCTTTAGGGACGGCATCCAAGCTCTTCGAGTGGCAGTCGGGACAGACGAACCGGCTCGAGCGGGAAGGCTACGACGGCCTGCGGGTTCTGGCAGCCAATGTGGAGGATGTTCCGAGGGTCGAGTCGGCCCTGAAGGACCTGGGCGTCGGGACCTTCAGCGCCAAGGCTTTGCTGGACGGTATGAACTCGTTCTTTATGGTCCTCCAAGCCATCCTCGGGGCCATTGGCGCGGTAGCCTTGATCGTTGCCTCTATTGGCATCATCAACACGATGATCATGTCTATATATGAGCGGACCCGCGAGATCGGCATCATGAAGGCGGTCGGCGCCTCCAACACTGATGTCATGAAGATTTTCTTAGCGGAAGCCGGGACTATCGGCATACTCGGCGGCGCCGCCGGAGTAATCTTCGGATGGTTGACCGCCAAGGTGTTGGGCCTGATCACCGGATTCTACATGGGC
>SDBV01012281.1_pt1 | contig 10984 bp, 6 predicted proteins | sample 2277081 | NCBI WGS metagenome assembly SDBV01 (sample SAMN10402039, study PRJNA504765) | marine sediment metagenome | isolation source: marine sediment core GS10_PC15, 223 cmbsf | place: Arctic Ocean: Southern Knipovich Ridge | collected 2010
TTCGAGACGGCTATCGGGTCTCAATGGGGCTGTTTTCGGGTCTAATACCACAGATGGCGGACTTATCTGACCCGCCAGCACGGTCGGCAACACGGGCAACAGCGACGTGGCCAGCTCGACCGACAGCGCGTTCTTCCCGCGCAGCGGCTCAACCTTGATCCAACCCCGATGCCGGCCAACGCCCACGGTGCGCAGATACGCTTCTTCCTCGACGGACTCGACACCGGGGATGGCTCGATCGGCCAAGAATCGCAACATCTCGCGCCACGCCAGCGGCGGACGATATGCCACGGTCAATCGCACGCAGTCGTCTGCCGACGTTTTGGGCGAGCTACGACGCATCCGCGTGGGCGTCAGCCCGTAATGCTTGCGAAACAGCGTATTGAACCGCCTGACGCTTTCGAACCCGCTGGCCTCGGCCACGGCGATCATCGGCAGTCGCGACTCGGTGATCAGTTGCTTGGCCAACAGCAGGCGACTGGTCTGCGCCAATTGGACCGGCGTCACGCCGAACTCCTGCTGCACGACGCGGCGAAGCTGGCGCGAGCTCAAACCAAGCTCTCGCGCCAGTTTTTCCAACGACCCGCCGTTGTGCAGTGCTGCTGCTTCGATCCGCGCCGCCGCCAGCCGTGCCGTCCGCCCGACGGCGTCAACCGGCGCGTTCCCCGGGGCCAGCTCCGGACGACAGCGCAAGCAAGGACGAAATCCTTCGCTTTCGGCCGCCGCCGCGCTGGCGAAGAATCGAACCCGGTCGCGGCCCGGAGTCCGAGCCGTACACACCGGCCGGCAGTAGATCCCGGTCGTCCGCACGCCCGTGAAAAACACGCCGTCGAACCGCGAATCGCGCGTCGAGAGGGCCCGGTACAAGGCATCTTCGTTGAGCGTCATGCCGAAATCTTAGCGGCACTCGAGCAGCGTGTCTCGCCATTTTCGGACATCGATACGGGTTGTTTGTGGATGTCCGAAAACGGCTACTCCGGTGGCGGATCCCGCAGCGGTGTCTGGGACCCTGAAGATTCGGGCAGATCCTCGGATGTCTCGCGACGGTTGGGTGCGTCGGGATCGATGGATTCGTTTTGTTCCCGATCGGTACCGGAGAGATCTGGTAGCAGCAGGTCGTCGTCACCGTCGAATGACGGATCATCGAGCGAGGCAAGCCAGCGTTCCGTTGCTTCGCGAAGCCAGTCAATTGCGTAGCGTGCGATGGAGATGTCATCCTCTTGTGTCACCCCGAACTGTTTGTCCGGCACTCCGCCATCATCTTTTCGGTTGTATCCGATCGAGTACGTGTAAGGCATAGGGTGAGGGTCTCGCGTTTGGTCGTACCGCAGTTTCTCACCGCCATAAGGATCCAGCGGAACCGCGGTTAAGTACTTCGGCACCAGATCGTCAAGACTCTCCGGCGACTCCAGATCATGCTCGAATTCGTACTGTCGCAGGGCGAGATCGCAAAGCAACGTCCGCCGATAGGCGTGGTGCTCCTGCTCGAAATCGTCGTTATACGAGAAATCAAAATAGCCGTCTGGATAACAGCTTCGTTTGACACGTTCGCGCCATCCCCACGCGATCAAGTCCCAATCCGCGTGGCGCTTTTCGACCAACTCGTTCGCCTCTACCAGTTCGGCCGACTCACGGATCAGTTCGGTCAAAGCGTTGCACTGGATGACGTTGAGTTTGGTCCGTGCCTGGTAAGTCATGGCGAACCCCTGGCGCTCGATTCCACGGGCATACCCCTTGTGGCGGAGTAACCCACCGCGCCGAAAAGGTCGCGCCATCAGCAACATGATTCGGGGCATCACATATTGGGTCTCAAAATCCCACGAATGCATCGCCTGCATGTGAACCATGAACAGGGCCGCCTTTGTGGCCCGGATCGATTCTATCTCTCTGGCCGTCAAGATGGATGCCAAAGGGCTGTAGTTGATCGGCGACCACGTGGGGCGCTTGAGAATCGCCTCGAGTTCCAGGATCGTTGCGCGATTGGCTTCGTAGAAGCGTTTCAGCACGAGCAACGTGCGGTCATCGAGTCTTCGACTGGGGGCCATGCTCCAGTCGAGCCGGTCCGGAAAGGCAATCAGTTCGTCGTACGCGTTTTCACCTATCGGCTGCGGTGGAATCTCGGGAACCAGCGGCAGACGCCACCAGACTTCGAAACTGGGAGTGAATACAAATACGCTCAGTCCGATAAGGATCGGCCAAACGAAGATTAGGCGCAACCATCGGCGATACCCGTTGCCTAAGCTGCCCCACCATGCGTTCGCACCGCGCGCGGGCAGCAAGACCCCAAGGCGCGCATAACGCGAGGGTCCCTCGGGTTTCTCCACGGCTCGGGCTAGACGGCCCGCGACCCGCCAGAACCAATAGAACGTCGTCCCCGCCGCTAGAATGCCGAATGAAAACCACGGCTTGGGAAAAAAGGGTTTGTGGACTTCACCCAACTTGATCTCGTGGCCGAAGAATAAGTCGGGCCGACCGGCAGTCCCTCCGGTCACGCACGCAATGCTGATTGCAATGACCGCCGTTGCGATCGACCACACCAGCCACCAGCGCCGGCAGGTAATCCCCATGTCGATGACTGCGGCTGCGGCTCCGGTGCCGGCGCCCATTGCCAGCCAGTGCCACGGATAGATGAAGTCTGCTCGCGTTACCACCAACAGACATTCGGCCCCGAGCACGGCGAACAACCCGACGGCGTCCCATTTCCGACGCGCCAGACCGGCGCCGAGTTGGCGAACGCGATGCGCACTGGCGATCCCGCGCACGGCCAATAGACCGACCAGATGGCCCGCCATGAAAAGAAGCAACTCCGGCGCCGCGATGCTCACGATCAAGGCGATGACCCCGATCAGCGTGCCAAACCACAGCCACCGCGGCGCGGTTCCCCTGACAACCCACACGTGGAGCGCTGCAATCAGCACCACGCACGAAACGGCCAATAACGGGAGCCCCCCGTACTCTGGCAACCACGGCAACGGGGAGTTGAACCACATAGCGAGCCTCACGAGGGAGAGACCAATTCCCGATGAGTTTAGCCTCGCTCGCCTGTGGAATCCACCTTTGGGGGTATAGCATGTGGTCCGATTGTGCTATTTGTGGCCGCCGCGGTGCCAACTTGGTGGCGTGTCGTGGCGGCGAAGCTCGCACGGCGGCCCCGATCGCAGAACGCCCGAATCTGGCGGTGACCGACGAGGCGTACCACCTCACGGCGCGCCGTGTTGAAGGCAACCTGTTGTCGCACGTGACGCTTCCGAATCACCGCCCTCGCGCACCGTGAGACTGCCAAGGCCGAAAGACTCGCGGCGGGAACCGCTCGGCCACGGACCGTTGCGAATCACTGACGCCCAGCGTGCCGTCATGCCTCGCACGCCGTTAGTGCAGTGGCGCGGTAATGGCTACGCCGATCCAATCGAGCGAATGGGGTCCGGGCGGCCGCGTGAGCACGACGCCCGCGCTGGAGTTCACACTCTGCCGGGCGGCGGCCGCGGCGCGATTGACGCTCCAGATGAACATCGTGCCGGGCGGCGCTACTGGCCGAGGGCGAATTGGTGCGAACGCAAACGGCTCGCGCGGCCGCGCGATACCTCGATCCCCAGCCAGCTCCGCCGGCTGCGCGAAATAGGGCCGCGCTGCGCGCCGCGACTTGTAGAACGCAAGTGAGGCCCCGCGCCCGAAATCTTCAGCCGGTTCCGGCGGCAGCGGCGAGGAGAAGAACGACCCTTCGGAAAATCGCGCGAACCGCCGCGGATCGAATCGTTCGCCTAGACCGACAGAATCCTCCGCGACGGCCTTCGATGCGTCGAACCATCCCGTTGTGGTCGACCGAAGGTTCACCTGTGATGGGCGCTGCCAACCGAGGCGCCATCCGGCGGCCTCATCCCCAGGATTGTCGACTTCAACGGTTTCACCCGACCGAACGAACAGCGGTTCCGATTGCTCGCCGAGCGGAACGAAATGGAGGACCGGTACGTTCCAGGAAAGCCGGCCCGAGGGCCCTTCCGCGGCCATGGCGAAGGGGGCGCACGCAAGCCATGCCCCGAGTGCGATCGGTACCAGCACGATCGACCGGCAGTGGGCCGTTTTGGGATCTCTGCGAGCGAGCACGGGCGATGGGCTGCAAACGACCAAGGGGAGTGGGGGCGGGCTGAGGGCGCGGGACGAACCAGCGGACCGTAGTTCTGGTATCGACCTTTTGCCGAACAAGGATCATCCGTGCCGCGTGCTGGCGGTTTCGCGCAGGCACCGAGGCTGATGGATGCGCAAAGTTTGACGTGCTATCATGGCCCATTAAGTGGCCCGACGAGAACCGCCCCCCGGAGACGTTGCCATGTTTCGACCGTGCATCCTACTCGTGGGCATCCATCTGGCGGCGTGTGTTGTCGGGGCGAGCGGATCGTTGCTGGCCGGCGAGACGTCGCGGCCCAACATTGTGTTTATCCTCTGCGACGACTTGGGTTACGGCGACGTCGGCAGCTTCGGCCAGACCAAGATCAAGACGCCCAACATTGACCGTCTGGCCGCCGAAGGAATGCGCTTCACGCACCACTACTCGGGCCACAACGTGTGCGCCCCGTCGCGCTGCGTACTGATGAGCGGCAAGCACCCGGGCCATGCCTACATCCGCAACAATCGCTCGGTCAAACCCGAAGGGCAAGAGCCGGTTCCAGCGGGTGAATTGACCCTCCCGCTGTCGCTGGCGAAGCTCGGCTACACGCTGGGCGGATTCGGCAAGTGGGGGCTGGGGCCGATCGGCAGCACTGGCGACCCGCTCAAGCAGGGCTTCGATCGCTTCTATGGATACGCCTGCCAATCGGTGGCCCACAACTTCTACCCCACGTACCTGTGGGACAACGACCGCAAAGTATCGCTCGACAATCGGCCGTTCGCTTCGCAGCAGCGTCTGCCGGCCGCCGCCGATCCAAACTCTGGTGCCTCGTATGCCCGTTACATGGGCAGCGACTACGCGCCCGATCTGATCGCCGAACAGGCTCGGGCATTCTTGCGCGCGAACAAGGATCGTCCGTTCTTCCTCTACTTTCCCAGCACCGTGCCGCACCTGGCGTTGCAAGTGCCGAACGATTCGCTGGCCGAGTATCTCGGCAAGTTCGACGACCGGCCGTACCTGGGCGACCGCCGCTATCTGCCGCACATCGCTCCGCGGGCGGCCTACGCGGCGATGGTGACGCGGCTGGATCGCGAAGTCGGCACGCTGGTCGATCTGGTCGAGGAATTTGGACTCGCGGAAAACACGATCTTCGTGTTCACCAGCGACAACGGCCCGCTGTACGACAAGTTGGGCGGTACCGACTGCGAGTTCTTCGACAGCGCCGGCGGACTGCGCGGCCGCAAGGGATCGTTCTACGAAGGCGGCATCCGCGTGCCGTGCATCGTGCGCTGGACGGGGCACGTCGAGCCGGGTACGACGAGCCAGCGCACCAGCGGATTCGAGGACTGGCTGCCCACGCTGCTCGAGCTGGCCGGCGCGGCCGAGCGAACACCGTCGGGCATCGACGGCATCAGTTTCGCCCCCACGCTATTGGGCGCCGAGCAACCGCCGCGGCCGTTTCTCTATCGCGAGTCGCCCAGCTACGGCGGCCAGCAGAGTCTGCGGGTGGGCGATTGGAAAATCATTCGCACCAACCTGAATCCGCGACCCAGGGCCAAGAATCAAAAGCCCGGCGCGCTGGAGCTGTACAATCTGGCCGACGATCCGGCCGAATCGATCGACCTGGCGGAAAAGTATCCCTGGGTCGTCGAGGAGTTGGCAAAGATCGCCGCCGCCGAGCACGTCCCGTCGGAATTGTTCCCCATTCGCGCGCTGGACGGCGGCAACTGACGCCGATCGGCGTGCACCCTCTGACCTCGCCAGGCAGCTACTTCTTTTCGGCAGGCTCGGCGGTCGGGCTCGCTTTTTCGAGTCGCACCGCGCCGGGCACGTCGGGGGCTCTGTCCTCGTCCTTGACCGATAGATCGGCGTAGATTACGCGATACTGTTTCGCCCCCTCGGGCTTGTACCAGAAGATCGGCCGGTCCGGCTCGCCCCGCTTGACGCCCTTGCCGGCGTAGTGAGCATCTGCCGATTCGGGAAGCTCCAGTGCAAAGCTGATGCCGCGGCCAATCGTGACCGAGAGATCCATCCATTCAGGCATAATGTCCTTCTTCTCGTCCTTTTTGTTTTCCTTTTCCTTTTCGTCGCCAATCAATCGCTTGAGCATTACCTCCATCATCTTCCTCATGCTTGCCGTATCCAGGCCGTCGAGGTACTCGCCGTCATTCATATCGCTGATGGTGCGCAGTGCCTTGACCAAGTCCGCCTCGGTGAGTTTCGAGGCGTCAACGTCGAACGACTGGAGCGTGTAGTCGTCCGGCACGGTTGTGTCGAACAGCTCCGGCTTAAGGTCCACGTTGAGTTGGAAGTCGCTCATGGTTGCTTTGGTTCGTGGAAAGCCGTTCCAGACGGTCTCCACCAGAAGCGGCATGCCAGTCTCGGGATCGCCCCACATGGTGATCGCCCCCAGGGGAGTCACGCGGCGAAAGCCCACGGCCCGATGACCGTCGATTTCCTTTTCTCCCAACGGCTCGTAGTCGTCGTCCTTCGCGTCGTGGCTGTCAGAAAGCAACTCTCGCAGCAGCCCGAATGCATCCATTGTCTTTCGCTTGCCACCTTCCTCGGGGATGTTCTTCAGGTTCATCACCACCGCCCGTTTTTCGTCGGGCATCAGCGTGACGAACTTGCGGCCATCGAAATCCGCAATGCTGACGGCATTTTGAACCTCGTAGCGGTACTTGGCCGGAGCGAGGTGGTAGCTCTTAGCCGTCTGTTTGGGCTGACCTTCGATGGCTACTTCCATCTGGAAGCTGGCCGAGCGGGCGTCCAAGAGCGCTTCGGCAAACATGTTGAAGGCCTGGGCCGTCGACTGGCCACCCGGGGCCAAGATCCACACGGCAGCGATGATGAGACACGCGGCGCTCGCGGCAATGACTTGTGGTATGGGACGTCGCATAATCCTTCTCCCTTGTTGAATGGCACGCTTCCACGTGCGGCCCGTGTGTCCCGACACACTGGCAGAGTCGAACGCCGCCAACGCCCGCTCGCGCAGCGCATCGCCGTGCTCTCCCCGCGGCGCGTCGTCAAACGGCGCTTGCCGCACGAGCCGCGAAAATTCGGATTCTTGCTCGTCGAGTTCAGACATCGATCAACCTTGTTTCGATCATTCACTCATCGGTCCGCGCTCGCTGGCCCGGATTGAACCGTTCTCGCAATCGCGCGATCGCGCGACTCAGAGCCGTTCGCACTGCGCCGGCCGTGGCGCCCACCACGTCGCCAATCTCTTCGTGGGAACAATCCGCGAAATATCGAAGTGACACGATCGTTTGATCGCGCTCGTCCAACTCCAACAACGCCGCCTGCACGGCCGGCCAGTCCAAGCGGTCGTGCTCGGCCGACCCCGCCGGCGAAGCCCGTCGGCCGTCCAGGCGCCCGCTTTGCGCCGCCCGCGTCCAGAGCTCCTGCCGGCGCAGCGTTTGCCGCAGGTGCGCATTCACCGCGTTGGTCGCGATGCGAAACAGCCAGCGGCGAAAGTCGCTCTCGGTCCGCCCGGCAAACTCCCCGATGTGCGACGCGACCCGCAGAAACACCTCGGACGTCACGTCTTCGGCGCCGGCCCGGTCGGGCAGCCGCCGCAGGCAATACCGCACGACGCGCGGGTAATAGCGGTCGAACAGCGCGCCGAAGGCGTCCCGATCCGTGCGGGCCCGAACGACGAGATCGTCTACCGCCGCCGGCTCGCTCTCGGACAGCTCGTCAGGCATCACACCCTGATCAATGCGCGAAACGGGGCCCCGTTACACGAAAGTTAGCAGAAAGTCAGCCGAAACAGCCCGACGGCGATCGTCGGGCCGGCCGCTGCGAACCGCGTGAAACCACCGTCCCACGTTACTTCCCCAGGGCGTGATCGGCCGGCTTGACGCCCTTGGTGTACCGATTGCTCCCGAAGGGCGTGGGACGGTACTGGCCGACCAACTCGACGTTCGAGCGGGCCGGGATCTTGTCCTCCATGTTCAGGGCCCAGTAGCAGGCGTTGACCAACATCCGCCGGGTCCCCTCCGCGGCCAGATCCTGCGAGGTGCCCATGGTGGTCGTGAAGACGCGGGCCGTCTTGCCTGAGGAACTCTGATAGGTTTTCGTCCAGGCGACCGGCATCATCGGGTCGTTCTGCTTTCCGTCGACCGGCGCGTCATCCGACTTCATGCCTTCGAGCACCTGGCCGTACACCAGCGGTTGGCAGTCATCCGGCAAAGGCAACCGCACGGTGTAGACGTCGCTCGGCCCCCAGATGTCGCCGTCTTCGATGCCGCGCACGATCGGGTGGTCCCGCATCTGTTTGGCGATGATGCCGCGCGTGCTTTGCCGGCCATGGCGGCCGTGATGATTGATCCAGGTCTCGCCGAGCACCTGGCGGCCGAACCCGCCGTCCCACTCCTTGCTCTGCCATCCCCAACGGCCGTACGACCCGCCTTGGGGCGCAAAGGCGTGCGTGGCCGTGCGCATGCCGATCACCGGCCGGCCGCTCTCGACGTATTCGACGATGTGCCGCATCTGTTCGTCGGGCAGATTGCGAAATCGCGTGAGCAGCACCAGCAGATCGGCCGAATCGAGCGCTTCCAGACCCGGAATGTTATCCGACTGATTGGGATTGATCGTGCCGTCCTTCGGATCAATGGCGAACAGCACCGTACACTTGAAGCCGTGGCGCTCGGCGAGAATCTTACCCAATTGTGGCAGACCTTCTTCGGAGCGATACTCTTCGTCCCCGCTGACCAGCACGATGTGCTTACCCAATCCGGGTCCGCTGTCGCCGGTGAACACCACGCCGGCAGCCAGCGCCGGTTGGGCAAACGCGACAACCATACCGGCGGTCAAGCATGCCACGCAAACGATCGTTCGACGGTACACGGCAATCTCCTTCGTGAGCGCGTGATGAATCGGGGCGAGCCTACCCAGAGCATCGTAGCCCGCGGCTCGCCCCAATTCCAGCAATTCACCGGCAAAGCGGATCGGCTTGTGCTATCCTGGCAGTCCGCGGCCACGCGAGGCGCTGGCCGCCGCGGGCCCAATCGCACGCGACAAGCCGCGGATGCTGGAGACGAAGTATGAATTCAAACGATTGGCGCGTGCGATTCCGCTCTTGCACGCTCATCGGCGCGGTTGTCTGGTTGGCCGGTACGATGGATCTCGGCGCCGCGTGGGCCGCCGAGCATCCGAACGTCGTGATCATTCTGGCCGACGATCAGGGCTGGGGCGACTTGAGCACCCACGGCAACACCAACCTGGCCACGCCCAACATCGATTCACTGGCCCGCGACGGGGCGCTGTTCGAGCGGTTCTTCGTGTGTGCGGTCTGCTCGCCCACCCGGGCGGAGTTTCTCACCGGGCGGTATCACGTCCGGGGCGGAGTCTACAGCACGTCGACCGGCGGCGAGCGGCTCGATCTGGATGAAGCCACGATCGGCCAAACGTTCAAAGCCGCCGGATACGCCACCGGCGCTTTTGGCAAATGGCACAACGGCACGCAGTATCCTTACCATCCCAACGCCCGGGGCTTCGACGAGTACTACGGATTCTGCTCCGGCCATTGGGGAAACTATTTCGATCCGATCCTGGAACACAACGGCAAGCTCGTCCGCGGCAAGGGGTTCATCATCGACGATCTGACGGACCACGCGCTGGCGTTCATCGAGCAGCACCGCGACGGCCCCTTCTTCTGTTACGTGCCGTACAACACGCCGCACTCGCCGATGCAGGTGCCCGATCGGTTCTACGAGAAATTCAAGGATGCCGAGTTGAGCATGCGCGCGTTGCCCGACCAGGGCGAGGATCTGGCCATGACCCGCGCGGCGCTGGCGATGTGCGAGAACATCGATTGGAACGTTGGCCGCGTGCTGGCGAAGCTCGACGAGCTGCGGCTGGCCGACAACACGATCGTGCTCTACTTCAGCGACAACGGTCCCAACAGTTGGCGTTGGAACGACGGCATGAAGGGCCGCAAAGGTTCGACCGACGAAGGGGGCGTCCGCTCGCCGCTGTTGGTCCGCTGGCCGGGACACGTCAAGCCGGGAACCAAGGTGACGCAAATCGCCGCGGCCATCGACCTGCTGCCCACGCTGGCCGAACTGGCCGGCATCGAAGTGGCCAGCAGCAAGCCGCTCGACGGCAAGAGCGTCGCGCCGCTGGTTCTCGACACCGCCACCGAATGGCCCGACCGCATGATCTTCTCGCACTGGAACAGAAAGGTCAGCTTGCGCACGCAACGATATCGACTCGACACGACCGGCAAGCTGTTCGACATGACGACCGACCCGGGCCAGACGCGCGACGTCGGTGAAGAGCATCCCGACGTCGCCGCGAAACTTTCGAAGGCCATGACCGATTGGAAGCGCGACGTGCTTTCTGAATTGACGCGAGAAAAGCGCCCCTTCACGGTCGGCTACCGCGAGTTTCCCATCACCGTGCTGCCGGCTCGCGACGCCGTGGCACACGGCAATATCAAGCGCAGCGCCCGCGCCCCCAACTGCTCGTTCTTGACCAACTGGATCAGCACCGGCGACGCCATCACCTGGGACGTCGAAGTCCACGCACCCGGCAAGTACGAGGCGGTCGTATACTACACGTGCCCCCCGGGCGACGTCGGCTCGACGGTCGAACTGTCGCGTGGCAATCGGCAGGTGCAAGCCACGGTGACCGAAGCGTTCGACCCGCCCGTGACCGGCGCCGAGAACGACCGCGTCGGGCGAAAGGGCGAGTCGTACGTCAAGCTCTTCGTCCCGCTGCGCCTGGGAACGATCGCGCTAGAACCGGGCCGCGCCAAATTGACGCTCCGCGCACGCTCCATACCCGGCGAGCAAGTGATGGACGTCCGCGCGGTCGTGCTGACGTTGGCGGAGTGACGCTCGACTCGGCAAGCGCACGCCTACTTCGGCTCGCCGG
>SDBV01012282.1_pt1 | contig 10984 bp, 6 predicted proteins | sample 2277081 | NCBI WGS metagenome assembly SDBV01 (sample SAMN10402039, study PRJNA504765) | marine sediment metagenome | isolation source: marine sediment core GS10_PC15, 223 cmbsf | place: Arctic Ocean: Southern Knipovich Ridge | collected 2010
TTTTTAAAGGGCAGATATTTATGTTCGGCAGCGATCTACGATTATAGCTGTTTGCATTCATATGATCATCACGAGGAAATGTATACTTTTGAGATAATAGACGGGTCAATTAAAGAGACTTATGGTGTAATGCACGTGCCTGCTCAATGGAAGGTCAATTAATGACGATCAAACTTATCGAACTGCCGTTTGACCAATATCAAAGATACCGTGATGTTCAAGAGATCGCCGGAATAGTGCGTGGCAAAAAACCACTGAAGGTCCTGGATGTAGGCGGCCACCCGGGTATTATTCGAGATTTCTTGGTAGATGATGATGCAACGATTGTCGATATACTACCTTGTGATGTGCCAAATTATATTCAGACAGATGGCGCAAAATTGCCGTTTGAAGATGAAAGTTTTGATTTTGTATGTAGCCTTGATGCGCTTGAGCATGTCCCTCCGGGCAATCGCAAAAAATTCTTAAGCGAGATGATGAGGGTGAGCAAGGATTACGTCGTACTCATCTGTCCTTTTTATAATGAAAATATCAAGCTTGCCGAGGAGATAACGTATGAATTTTACAATAAGACCTTTAGCGCTCCCTTAACGGTCTTAGGTGAGCATTTGCAGCATGGGCTTCCGGAACTAGAAGAAGTTAAAAAGATTTTTAAAGAACAAAAATTAGAGCCGATAGTCATTCCGAGCGGGTACCTTTTTAATTGGCTACCGCTTCAAATAGCAAAGATTTACGTACAGTCATTGCCTGATGCAGAGCAACTTAATGCGATGATTGATAGATTTTATAATACAAATTATTACGAACTAGACCATAAAGAGCCGAGTTATAGAAAAGTATTTGTAGCCAGCAAAAAATCTAAAAGTATACTGAATAAGATCGACAAAAGATTCAAAGTCGACAATAACGGAGGCAAAGAAGAAGTTAAATCGTTTGATACTTTTACGATGCTGATGTCGCTTCTTGATCTGCAACACAAAAAGCAGATGCAAGATCTGACTAAAGAGCTTAAAAAAACCCACGATTTTTTGAGAAAAAAAGACGTTCACATAAGCAATCTGGAAAAAATAATAAACGATCGGGATAACAAGATAAAAGATCTTGAGCGCTGGGCTACAAGGATACAACAAACAGTACCTTATAAGTTATATTCGTCTGTAAAAAGGTTAAAAAAAAACAAGCCGAACAATGAAAACGGAAATTAATGAGAATAAAATGACTAACAAGAACATGCCACAGGTATCGATCATATTGGTTAATCTTAACGGGGCAAAACACCTCCCTACGTGCTTGGATTCTATAAAGCAATTAAATTATCCTCAAGAAAAAATACAGGTAGTCGTTGTAGATAACAACAGCAAGGACAAATCTGTCGATATCTTAAAGAAAAAATATCCGGATGTAAAAGTTGTAGAAAACGAAGATAATCTGGGTTTTGCAAAAGCGGTAAATCAGGGCGTAGAAGTAGCCGAAGGCGAATTTATAGCTCTTCTTAATAACGACATGAAAGTAGACAATGATTGGCTCACTGAGCTTGTAAAGCCGATTTTAGAAGATCCGGAGCTTGCTTGCACGGGCTCAAAAGTACTTGATTGGCAAGGTAAACGAATTGATTTTGTTTTGGGAATGATGAATTTTGAGGGCCGCGGTTTTCAGATAGATTTTGAAAAAGTGTTAAGAAAAGGCGAGCACAACAAGCCCAAAGACATGCTCTTTGTAAACGGTGGCTCGATGTTGGTAGAAAGAGATGTGTTCTTAAAGGTCGGCGGTTTCGATGAAGATTATTTTGCTTTTTACGAGGATGTAGATTTTGGTTGGCGACTCTGGATTGCCGGATATCGGGTGCGCTTTATTCCGACATCGGTTGCTTATCATCGTCATCACGGTACTTCATCTTCTTTCGGCCAGGAAAAGTTACAGTTGCTATATGAACGAAATGCCCTGTTTTCAATTTACAAGAACTACAGTACGGAAGTGTTGGACAAAGTTTTGGCGGCAGCTTTGCTACTACTTAACAAGAGAGCTTATCTCAACATGGGAGTGGATAAAGAGACTTACCGCCTTACAAATAATACGGATGATAAAAGCAATGATACAACTGTCCCTAAAAAAGCTTTGAGCTATATGTTAGCTGTCGATGATTTTACGGCAAGCCTACCAAAACTGAGAGAGAAAAGAGAAAAAATACAAGCGCTAAGAAAACGAAGCGATGAATCTTTATTTAAATTATTTGGTGAGATATTTTTCAGTATTTTTTCAGGGAAAGAGTATCAAGATGCTCAAATGGATGTACAGCACTCCCTAGGAGTATATGACGTATTTCTAAAACCAAAAAGAAACAAAGTATTGATAATAACTCATGAAGTCGTTGCCGAGCAGATGGCAGGACCGGGTATCAGATGTTGGGAAATAGCAAATGTCTTGTCAAAAGAAAACGAAGTAACGCTTGCCGTGCCCAATGATGATCCAAAAGAGCACTCGCTTTTTGATGTTAAGACCTACAAATGGCCTAAAGAGTTAAAGGAGCTTGCCGGTGACGCTGATGTAATCATTTGCCAAGGCCTTATACTTGCGGCAAGCCCGTTCTTAAAGGATATGGGAAAAGTATTGGTTATAGATATTTACGATCCGTTTGTATTATCGCTACTTGAGCAACATAAAGGACTTGATCTTGAAAGGCGTTTTACCGAGTGCGGCCTAAGTTTGCAAGCAATGAGGTATCAGCTTGAACATGGTGATTTCTTTATCTGTGCCAGTGAGAAACAAAGGGATTTCTGGGTAGGGATATTAACCGCGTTGGGCCGGATCAATCCTCAGACTTATGATAGCGATGTTACTCTAAGAAATTTAGTGGATGTAGTGCCCTTTGGCATTCCCGCGGTCGAACCGAAAAAGACTGAAGATGTGATGAAGGGTGTAATGAAAGGCATCGACAAAAAGGATAAAGTAGTCTTGTGGGGCGGCGGAATCTACAATTGGTTTGACCCCTTGTCATTAATAAGAGCGTTCGCGCTTATTAAAGATGAAAGGCCTGATATAAAACTTGTTTTTATGGGTGTTAAGCACCCTAATCCAAATGTTCCGGAAATGGCAATGGTTAAAACAGCTGCAGACCTGGCGAAAAAGCTTGGCGTTAGCGATAAGACGGTATTTTTTAACTACGGGTGGGTCCCATATGAAAAAAGAGCAAACTACTTGCTCGAAGCCGATATCGGCGTAAGTACGCATTTTGATCATATTGAAACTCGTTTTTCTTTTCGGACGAGAATGCTTGATAGCCTTTGGGCACAACTACCAATAATCTGCACGAGAGGCGATGCTATAAGCGAGTTGGTTGAGGATGAGCAATTAGGATTAGCTGTCGCTGAAAAAGATATTAAAGGCCTGGCTGATGCAATACTAAAATTGACCTCTGATGACGCGTATTACAACCAATGCAAAACTAATATAGGCAAGATAAAAGATAGGTATATATGGGAAACGGCTGTTGAGCCTCTGTTAGAAGTTTGCCGTTTACCAAGCAGAGCGGCAGATAACGGAAGCGAGCTTAAAGAAGATCTTATTATTCCTAAAGCAAATTCTGATCTCGATGCAAATTCTAACGGTTATATGGGAAAGTTTAAAAACGCTTACCGAAATTACGGCTTTAAAGGTGCTGTAAGAAAAAGTATCCATTATATTAAAACAAGAGTTTAAAAACGAGGTACCGGGCCGGGTCTTCCTCGCCTATTTTACAGCAAGCGGGACACGCCCCGACGTAAAGCCGAGACGAGCGGGTATCGAAACATTTAAAGTGGGCTAGGAGAAAATGAAATTATTCATATGCAAAAATATTTTACTTACAGTAATTTGAAGAAAAAATCTTTTACCACTACCCACTACCCCTGCTTGCCGGCAGGCAGGGCGTTACCCCTTACCCGATACTCAAATGCATGCTAAAAAAGATAATAGTCGCTTAAAACAATTTTCAGTACTTGGCCTGTTCTTAATCTTAACATCGGTTTTTTTGTTTCCGATATTTCTTGGAAAAACATTTTTTCCCGGAGATATTCTTTTTCAATGGTCTCCTTGGTTCTTAAGCGACCCCAAAGTACTTAAAGACGTTCTACCGATCAACAATCCGCTTTTAGGAGACGCTGTAACCGCTTTCTTTCCCTGGTATTCGTATTTTTCACAGTCAGCGGCTGCAGGAGCTTTGCCTTTATGGAATCCACTGGTTTTAGCCGGTGCTCCCTTGCTTGCAAATTGGCAGTCAGGTGTTTTAGCAGTTGAAAACATAGTTTTTTATTTGTTCGATATGTCGATAGCTTTAAATATTCACGTTTTCTTAAAGATTTTCATGGCTCTAAGCTTTAGTTATCTTTTCTTACGAAAACTAGACTTAAGCAAGCAGGCATCGATTTTTGGAGCTGCAACCTATGCTTTTAGCGCGTTTTTTGTAGTCTGGTTAAACTGGCCTCAAACCAGGGTCGCAGTGTGGCTGCCCTTGATATTATTTACAATCGAGCATGTCTTAGAAGACCTCAATATTAGAAGAATTGCTTTTATTTCACTGGCGGTTGCAGCGGCGGTCTTGGCCGGTCATCCCGGAACAATGGTACAGGTCATGATGGTAATCTTTATTTATTCTGCTATCCGCGTGATGGGCTTACCGGGACAAAAATCCAAGACGGCTTTGTATATAACGGGCGGTGTTGCCCTTGGTTTGGGGATAGGGGCCGTTATGATATTGCCCGGTTACGAGATGATAAAACAAAGCTATCAATACGGACAAAGAAGCGCAACCGATTACTTGAGATTGGGCCTCGGAGCAGGCAATCTGGTTCTTTTATTTTTTCCTAATTTTTACGGACATTTAAAGGACGGAATTTATAAGGGGCCCGCAAATTTTAACGAAGTAAGTGCTTATGTTGGATTATTGCCATTATTGTTTAGCTTCTGGGCCATGACTTTTGCTAGGAAATTAAAGAAGATCTGGCCTATGCTCGCGCTAGCTTTGTTCTCGATAATCATGATATATGGGATTTGGCCTCAGAAACTTCTTGCTAAACTTCCCTTAGTTGCCATGCAGCCTACCCAAAGATATATATTTATTCTGACTTTCGCTTTATCGGTTCTCGGTGCATTTGGCTTCGATGCTTTCTTTAAAGAGCATCGAAGGGAAAAACGGTTTTTGGTTCTAGCGCTAGTTTTTGTAGGAGCTATGGCTCTGACTTTTTATAAACTGCAACCGACTATCTGGGGCGTTTATAAAAGTCAATATTTTTTGCTCAGTCTCCCGTTTTTGGCTTTGTTCGGAGTCTATGTTAAGAAAGGAATCTCTCAATTTAAATGGTTGCTTGTATTATTACTTGTAGTGGATTTATTTTTGTTTGGAATAAACTTAAATAGTTTTGTTAAGAGAGGGTTCGCGTATCCAAAAACAGCCGTAACGGACTTTTTGAACAAAGATAAATCTGTAAAGCGCGTGCTACCGCTAGTTGACACAATGCTGCCAAATAGCTTGATGCCATACGGTGTTCATGATCTTAGAGGGCGGGATGCGCTTATTTCCAAAAGATTTTTTAACTTTTCATCTTTGATAAACGATAAAGACAGGCTTCCTCAGCTACCAAATTTCATATTGCCAAATAAGATAGATTCAGATCTCATTGATTTTTTGAATGTTAAATATGTGATTTCTGAAATACCGGTTGGAAATACTTTGCCGCAGAGGCTTATCAGCTCAAACGGATTCAGTGAAGTATACAAGGGGCAATCACAAGCCCAGACATTTGTGGCAGCGGAAGATAATCTTGCGGGAATCGGAGTACTTGTCGGTACCTATAAAAGAATTCAAAACCCGACAACATTAGTTTTCAAGCTTTATGATGACGGTGGCAAATTGCTACGTTCAAAGCAAGTGAAGGCGGCCTATTTTCGAGATAACAGCTATTATTTTGTAGATTTCAAGCCGGTGCAAGATGCAAAGGATAATAAATTCAAGTTTAGAGTGGAAGGTAAAGCTGTGCCCAAAAAGTACAGGACGGCTATCTACATGAGCACATACGATCAGTATGCAGACGGTGAGCACTTTACTAATGATGATAACCAAGAAGGGGACTTGGTGTTTTTTCTTCAATACCGGAAACCTTTGACAAAATTCAAAAAAGTTTTTACATATAAAAGCCTAAAGGTTTACGAAAACAAAGATGTCTTTAAAAGAGCTTACGCAGTTGAAACTCCCATCGTCATCAAAAACGATAAAAAGGCCCTAAAATATTTAGAAGACAATAAACCGGACCTGTCAAAGCGGGTTATCTTGGCCAAAAATCCAGTTTATGCTGGTGAAAGTAAAGCATATGAGGGCAAGTCTGATAAGGTCGAAATTATGAGCTATAAACCAAACAGTGTAACCATCGACGCTAGGCTCAAGAAAAAGAAAATAATCGTTATATCGGACTCGTATTATCCGGGCTGGAACGCTTACGTGGATGGTAAGAAAGCAAAAATAAATATTGCAAACACGGCTTTTAGAGCAGTCGCTATAAACAAAGGAAAGCATCGATTAGAGCTTAAATATCAACCTACGTCTTTTAGAAACGGTTTGCTAATAAGCTTAAGCTCACTATTTTTAGTCATTGGCTTCATAGCACTGCCTACAATCAGGAGAAAATATGGCAAGTAGGCTCTTTAATCGCCTCCCCTTATTTGTATGGATCTTAATAGGATTATTCATCGTGAGAGCGTTTATATATGCTTATTACATACCGCCCTGGCAGGGGCCAGATGAGCCTCAACATTACGATTACATTCATTTTCTGCAGACAGAAAAGACATTGCCTGTTTTAGGGGAAGTAACTCTTTGCAATAAAGTGAGGAGCTCTTTAACCAGTTTTTATTTTAATCCTTATACGCGGGAGAAAAATCCTTACGCGGGCAAAAAGCACCTAGATACAACCGAAAATTTTGGTGGAAAAATTGAGCACGCTGACGCGAAATCGATTAATTCCGAAGCTCCTGCAATAACAGCGCAAAGAAACCAAATAGTTCAACACCCTCCGCTTTATTATTTTCTTGGGGCTATTATTACCTGGCCTTTTAAGAACGGAACTTTGCTTAGTAACATATTTATATTGAGGATGATGAGTGCTCTTTTTGGACTAGGCGTTGTTGTTTTAACGTATTTCGGAGTTTCTTTGTTATTTTCTGAGCGATCTTACGCTGCATACGGAGCGACTGCATTTGTAGCTTTGAATCCGATGTTTGCCCATGTCACGACAATCATCAATAATGATTCACTGGCCAATTTATTGTTTGCCGTGTTTATTTTCTTATTTATCAAGAGCGCAAAAGAAGGTTTAGACAATAAAAAGGCCGTTTACCTGGGTGTGGTTGTCGGCCTAGGACTCATAACCAAATTCTTTTTTGTCTTGGCACTTCCTCTATTGGTGCTTGCCTTTATTTTCTTCAGAAAAACCATAGCTAAAAACCCTTTACCATTTGCAATCAGTACAATCACGCCGCTTTTGTTAGCGGGATTTGTTTATTTAAGAAATCTGTATCTCTACGGAGCTATTCAGCCTATCTATAGATTTCGTACGCTTGATAACAATACTTTTCAAAATATGTCGATTTTTTCATATGCGTTGACCACGGAATTTGGCAAAAAATTCATCATATCTTTCTGGTCAAATTTTGGTTGGATAAAGCCTCGCTTTGACATGATTTACTATAAAGTAGCGACCGTCATTGTCTTTTTTGCGCTGGTCGGTTTTGTAGCTTACATGATTACGTTAGTGCTTAAAAAAGATTTCTTTAAGTTTAAGGTGCTCGCACTACTTTCTCTTGCACCGGCTTCCTTGGCTCTAGCGATAACTCTAAACAGCTACAAGCTTGCCCAAGATTCCGGAGTGATTGAAGGTGTCCAAGGACGTTATTTATTTTCTTTCATCGGAGTTATAGGATTGGTGCTCTACTTGGGGATCAAGCAATTAATACCCTTTAGAAAGGGGCATCTGGCGCTAGCTATATTCATTGCCGGGTTACTCTTTTTAGATATTAGTGCGATTTTTTATCATATTTTGCCCTATTTTTATTTCTAATGAAAAAAGTTATTTTGAGCCTAGTTATTTTTATACTGTTTTTAATCGCGGCCTTTGTGCTAAAAACTGACGTTGCAGTCTTACTAAGAGGACAAGGCAAGAATTCTTTGCCGCTTAACAATAAGACGTATCTGATGAAATTTAGGGCACCCGATACATTTAGCGCGATGTCGGTAAGATTTCTTACTTATAATCGACCGGCCGGAAATGACATAGTAATCAGTATCTTTAATGACCAACAAGATAAAAAGCCATTGTTAATGCACATAATTAAGAAAAATGAGATACTAGCGCACGGTCAATTTTATAAGTTTGAGTTTGAACCTCTCAAAAGAAGCGATTCGTATTTTTTGCAGGTGAAGGGCAAAAAAGGCGCTCGTTACATACTTCGCTATAACGGCAAGCTGGGAATGATTCTTGAAGACGGACAGCAAAAACAAGGAAAAATAGCGTTTAAATTACATGCCAAAAGATCGATCAGCCAGATAACGGCCAGTGCATCTGAAAAAGCGGCTGCTGATTGGTTTAGGGTGGGCCCTGCTTATTTGTTTTCGATTGTAGCTTATCTAATTTTTGTTTCTTTGATGTTAGGGACTCTATTCTTTAGAAATGAGCTAGAGCATAATGAGAAGACCTAATTATCGTTTTTATGTCGCTGTTTCAATACCACTGCTAATCATAGCCGGTTACTGGTTTTTTTCATTCGCTCAAAACGATGTAAGTTCAAAAAAGGCGCTTGTTAAAACAGATCAGAAGGTTAAGAAGGTAAAGCCCCCAAGCAAAAAAATTCCTCAAACAAAAGAGATTACCGTTACGGCAGTCGGAGACGTTATGTTTGACCGTCGGGTCAAATTGGCCATTGCAGCCGGTGGTGCAAAATGGCCTTTTTCAAAGATTGCGCACAAGCTTAAATCAGATTTGACTATCGCAAATCTTGAATCATCATTAGCAACAGCGGGGTCTCCTACAAAAGGTAAGGACGTAGTATTTCAAGGGACGCCGGAAGGTGTTAATTCTCTTAAGCTGGCCAACATAGACGTTGTCGGGCTTGCCAATAATCATGCTCTCGATTACGGCCTGCCAGCCTTAAAAGAGACCAGAAAGCGTCTTAAGCAAAACGGTATCGTATTTGCCGGTGCCGGTGCTAATAAATACGAAGCTTATGAGCCTGCCATTAAAAAAGTAGGTGATTTAAAAGTAGGTTTTTTATCTTTTTCCGATGTTATCCCTTTTAATTCATTTCCCTCTGAAAAATTACCGGGGATAGCACCGGCTAGAGATCCTTCAAAAGTCGCTTCAAAGATCAAAGATATGAGCAAAAAAACGGATTTACAAATCGTAGCGTTTCATTGGGGGATTGAATATGAGGATTATCCGACCGGCAAACAAAAAGAGCTGGCTGTAGCGGCAATAGATGCCGGCGCGGATCTGGTAATAGGCCATCACCCCCACGTAACTCAGGGTATTGCATTATATAAGGGTCGTATGATTCTCTACAGTTTAGGTAACTTTGTATTTGATCGCTACAAGACTAAAACCGCGCAAACGTTTATCTTTAGAATGAATATCGACTACAAAGGAGAATTCACTTTTGTAAGAATAATACCTGTCTTCATAAGTTCTTCGGGACAACCCGCAGTCATGACCGGAGGCGAAGCGAAAACGATCTTAGCGCGGGTGAAACAGATCTCAGGAAAGTACTCAAAATACCTAACAACAGATAAAGATACATTGGTCATTGATAATAGCGATAAAAAAATAAAATAATTTTATGATTGATGTTGACAATAGGGAAAAATTGTATAGACTAGAATTTAGTGCTTTAATATATTAAAGTATTAAAGTCTATTGTCGATAATGTTTAGAGGGTAACGGGTAAAGGGTCGCGGGTAGCGGCTTCTAGTGCTAGGTGGATAAAGGTCAGAGTTCAGAGGTTCGCAAGTTTCTTACCTAACCTCTAATCTCAAATGGCTAGTAACCTTTTTGATGTCAGGTAATAAGCAAATAAGGAAGAATAAGTTATGAAAAAAGAAGAAGTAAATAACAAAAACCCAATAAATCCTTTTTTGCCATCGGGCGTAAAAGATGTTTTGCCTATCGAGGCTAAGGAGCTTAGATACATTAGAAGAAAGCTTTCTAAATCGTATGAGCTCTGGGGGTATGACGAAGTACTTACGCCTGTATTTGAATATCTTGATATATCTGCACTTCAGACAGGTGAGAGAATTAAAAAAGAAATCTTCAAATTCCTCGATGACAACGGCGATCTTCTTGCTCTTCGTCCCGACATGACGACATCTATCGCAAGACTGGTATCTCAAAAGCTCAGTGAAAAGCCTAAGCCGCAGCGTCTATATTACCAAGCCAATGTGTTCAGGCAGCAAAAACCGCTACAAGGGCAGCCGCGAGAGTTCTGGCAGTCAGGCATCGAGTTAATTGGCGGAAAAGTCACGGCCACTGACGCGGAAATAATAATGTTATTAGTCGATTCCTTGAAAAGCTTGAACATCGGCAACTTCAAGGTGGGCCTTTCAGATATCTCGTTTATCAAAGCTTTGCTAGACGATATTGGAACGCAAGGCGAAAAGCTCAGAAAATATCTAGCGTTAAGGGATTTTGTTGCCGTTAATGAGATTTTGGATAAAACAAAGGGTGCTACCGCTAATAATCTTAAGGAACTATTGGAGATTAGAGGTCCGAAAGCGCTTTCTGTTGCAAAAAAGATGAAGCTCGGTAAAAAAGCCAAAGACGCTTTGGCAGAACTTGTGAAAGTCGCTGCTTTGTTGTCAAAACTCGGATATGAAGACAACGTGACTTATGATTTCAGTTTAATTCCTGACTTTGATTACTATACGGGTATTGTTTTTGAAGCTTACGTTGATGGTGTGGGGGCGCCGATA
>SDBV01012283.1_pt1 | contig 10984 bp, 4 predicted proteins | sample 2277081 | NCBI WGS metagenome assembly SDBV01 (sample SAMN10402039, study PRJNA504765) | marine sediment metagenome | isolation source: marine sediment core GS10_PC15, 223 cmbsf | place: Arctic Ocean: Southern Knipovich Ridge | collected 2010
ATTTAGCCGCACTAAAAGCGGGGTAACTATTGCCCCTTGTCTTGGTAGAGAATTCCGTCAACAGATTTTGGCAAGCTCGATGCAGCAAGATAATAAGGCAATCATTACCGCTCGAGCAATCCTATGCACCTCAACTTGAAGTAGTATATCAAAGGCGATTCGAGATAATCAGCGGAACATCGAATGGCGTTGACTACTACCACGAAGTAATGAAGCTAAATTCTGTCGTGATGATTACTCCCCCCAGGTCATCGATACAAGATGGTTCTTCCCGCTCGGCAACAGTGTTCATAGTCAAGATTATTTACAATACTCCACCCAACTGCCACCGCGGATCGTTGAGAGCATCATCGAGGTCGTAGCAACCACGCCTCCTTCTGTCCCGGAGTGAGCCCCGGTCTGTAGAACTCCTCCAACTCTTGCCTCTAGAACGCTCGTGAAGGCCACTACAATCGATTTTCTAGGCTTGGGTGGTTTTCGAAGATTATACCCCCCAGCGGGAGGGTTTTGTGGGAGAATACGTGTTTTTCGATATAGGCTTATAATGTGGAATAGGCACTGCCTACCTTCATCACAGCCCTCTTCCTAAGTTGTTCCACACTCCGCTACTCCTCTATTGTGATGGAAAATAATCGTCACGACTTCACCTTTGTATGGGCAAGAGCTGTGTTAACTCCTATTCACACCGTGAAGTATAAATTATCATCATTTTCCTGCTCAAATGTACACGGTTTTATAAGTGTAACAGTCGTAGGATTTGCAATTCATACCTTAAGCTTGTAATATACGAAATAATAATTAGTAAAAAGAAGTATTAGTTGCAATGTAAAATTGGCTGTGAGTTATAAAAAGTACTGATTACAAAAAGGAGTTCTATGGCAAAGCTTGAAGATATCGTTGCAGGTGTGATGCTGAAAGGCATTATTCCGGACGAGTATGTCAGTGTGGTACACACAAAATGGCACGGTAATAACGTTCTCGAAGTGACTTACAAGGACAACACCGGTGCTCCAAGTATAGAATTAATCTACCGCGAGAGGGAGTCTTCGCTTGATATCGCCGACGCGGGGCGAAAGTGGAGTTTTACCGTTGATGGAGAGCTTTTTCGGCTTGTTTCAGAGGCACTTAGAATCAACATGGCCTACCTATTCGATCCGCTTCTTGCAGTTAACACGTCGGATGTAGAACCACTTCCCCACCAGATTACAGCCGTATACGAGCACATGTTGGCACGTCAGCCACTTCGGTTTTTGCTGGCGGATGATCCAGGGTCCGGAAAAACCATTATGGCGGGCTTGTTGATCAAGGAGCTTTTCCTCAGAGGTGATCTACAACGCTGTATGGTGGTATGTCCGGGGAACCTGGCGGAACAATGGCAGGACGAACTCGACAGTAAATTCAACCTGCCTTTCGAGATCCTCACTAATGACAAGCTTGAATCCTCACGAACGGGAAACTGGTTACAGGAAAACGATCTGGTTATATGTCGCCTCGACAAGCTGAGCAGAGATGAATCCCTGCAGGACAAGCTCAAGGTGACCGACTGGGATCTGATTGTATGCGACGAGGCTCATAAGATGTCGGCGAGTTTTTTCGGTGGCGAAGTGCGGTATACAAAACGTCACCGCCTTGGGCAGATGCTATCGAGTCTGACCCGGCATTTCCTTCTGCTCACGGCTACCCCCCACAATGGAAAGGAAGAGGATTTCCAGCTATTTCTGTCACTCCTTGATGGAGACCGCTTCGAAGGTCGATTTCGAGATGGTGTGCACACAGTCGATGTGACTGACATTATGCGAAGGCTTGTAAAAGAACAGCTCGTTCGCTTTAATGGCACACCCCTTTTCCCGGAACGGAAAGCATATACCGTTCAATACGAGCTCTCCGATCCGGAAGCCCAGCTGTATCAGGCAGTTACCAACTATGTAAGGGATGAGTTCAATCGTGCCGATCAGCTCAAGAATGAAGGGCGAAAAAGAAACATTGGGTTTGCCTTAACTATTTTGCAGCGACGTCTTGCTTCCTCTCCAGAGGCGATCTTACAATCGATTCGCAGACGCCGTGAGCGGCTTAAGGAACGGCTAAGAGAAGAAGAGCTTCTGAAAAGAGGCGGGCAGGTCGAAAGAAAGCCTTGGGAAGAGGACCTTCTCTCCGTGGAGGAGCTTGAAGACCTGGAAGATGCACCGGATGCCGAAGTCGAGGAAGCCGAGGAGCTTATTGTCGACAAAGCCACGGCGGCACAAACGATCGAGGAGCTCAAAGCTGAGATCAAAATTCTAATCCATCTTGAAGCCCTGGCAAAATCAGTACTGAAGGGCGGAAAAGATACTAAATGGGAAAAGCTATCCGGCCTGCTCCAAGAAACCAAGGAGATGTTTGGATCAGATGGTGGGAGAAGAAAGCTCATCATCTTCACCGAGCACCGAGATACCCTCAACTACCTTTGCTCGAAGATCGGAACCCTTTTTGGAAGTTCAAGCATGGTGGTGATGATTCATGGGGGAATGGGCAGGGTAGAACGGAAAAAGGCGGAGGAGCTGTTTAAAAATGACAAGGATGTGCAGATATTGGTCGCCACGGATGCCGCCGGGGAAGGCATAAACCTTCAGCGGGCCCATCTCATGATTAACTATGATCTTCCCTGGAATCCGAACCGACTCGAGCAGCGCTTCGGTCGGATACACAGAATAGGACAGACCGAAGTCTGCCATCTCTGGAATCTTGTTGCTTACGAAACCCGGGAAGGAGAAGTGTTCCTGCGTCTACTGTCAAAACTTGAGCGGGAAAGCGAGGACCTTAAAGGGCGTGTGTTCGATGTCCTCGGGCAGGTGTTCCAGGGAAACGAGCTCCGGGACCTGCTTCTCGAAGCAATCCGGTACGGAGAAAGGCCGGAGGTTCGTGACCGATTGTATCAGATCGTTGACGAATCCCTCGATACAGAACACTTGAAAGCTCTTCTTGAGGATAAAGCCCTTGCCAATAATGTATTCGATTCAAGCAAGGTGCGGGAAGTACGTGACCTGATGGAACGAGCACGCGCACGGAAACTTCAACCACACTTTATCCGGTCATTTTTCGAGGCCGCTTTCAAACACCTGGGTGGAAACGTGCAGAAACGGGAACAGGGGCGTTATGAGATATCCTATGTGCCTGCCTCCATAAGAAACAGGGACAGACTGATTGGAAGACGCCAGACTGTGCTGCAGCGGTACGAGCGGGTTTGTTTTGATTTGAGGTACAGCCGGATACCGGGTAAACCGCTGGCCGAGCTTATTGCTCCGGGTCATCCTTTACTCGCATCAGTCATCGACATCATCCTGGAGAGGTACCGAAGCCTGTTGAAACAGGGCTCTGTTTTGGTAGACGAAGCGGATGAAGGCGACGAGCCCCGAGTGCTGATGTACCTCGAGCATGCCATCCAGGATGGAAGGAGGGACCGAAACGGTAACCGGCGGACTGCATCTCGACGTCTTCAGTTTATTGAGATGGGACGTAATGGAAACATACAAGGCGCCGGCTATGCTCCCTTTCTTAATTACCGGGCGATGCAAGACAAAGAGATACCTGACCTTGAAACATTACTCGATGAAGAGTGGCTCAAATTAGATATCGACGAGAAGGCTACCTCTTTCGCCGTGGAGCATCTCGTGCCTGAACACTACAATGAAGTGAAGCTCCAGCGGGAGGGGCTGATCGACAAAACGATTACGGCGGTGCGTGAGCGCCTTACCCAAGAGATCACCTACTGGGATCATCGTGCGGAAGAGCTTAGACTGGCAGAGCAAGCGGGCAAAGTCAATGCAAAAATCAATTCGGCTCGAGCTCAGAGCAGGGCAGATGAGCTTCAGAGACGACTACAAAAAAGAGAGGAAGAGCTCAAACAGCAGAAACAGCTGTCTCCTCTTCCTCCCGTCCTATTCGGCGGCTCTCTGGTCATACCAAAGGGGCTTATAAGGACGCTGAAAGGGGATGTTTCTGCTCAGCCAGACACCTTTGGTCTTAATCGAGACGAAGTTGAGGCAATTGCGATGGAAGCGGTGATGAAAGCGGAACAGAGGATGGGAAATATCGCGCAAGATGTGAGCACTGAGAATCGTGGGTGGGATATCGAATCAAGGAATTCTCAGGATGGGACTTTACGTTTCATAGAAGTAAAAGGCCGCAGGGAAGATGCGACGACCATAACTGTTTCGAAAAACGAAATACTCCAGGCACTCAACAAACCCGAGTCGTTTTTCCTGGCTATAGTAATGGTTGGAGAAAGCAAAACAACAGAACCTAACTATGTGCGTTGCCCGTTTGATCAGGAGCCGGGGTTCGCAGAATCAGGACGTAACTTTGAAATATCGAAGCTCCTACAATTGTCCAAGCGATAGGAATAACTATGGAGTACAAGAAGAAACTGATCGAAGTAGCCATTCCTCTTGAAGCGATCAATGCGGCTTCAGTTAGGGAGAAGTCTATACGGCACGGTCATCCGTCGACGCTGCACCTCTGGTGGGCCCGACGACCACTGGCGGCCTGCCGAGCTGTTCTATTCGCTTCCCTGGTTGACGATCCTTCCGCTCATCCGGAGAAGTTTCCTACCGAGGAAGCGCAAGCACAGGAGCGTGAGCGCCTGTTTGGACTGATCGAAGAGCTGGTCAAGTGGGAGAACTCCAACAACGAGGAGGTGCTCGCACGGACCAGGAAGGAGATCCTCGCCTCCACGGACGGAAACCCGCCCCCGGTTTATGACCCCTTCTGCGGCGGCGGATCTATCCCGTTGGAGGCTCAAAGGCTTGGACTGAGGGCTTATGCCAGCGATCTGAATCCCGTCGCGGTCCTGATCACCAAGGCCATGATCGAGATCCCGCCCCGGTTCAAGGATCGACCTCCGGTGCATCCTGACCAGGCACCGGAGCTGATCGTCAGACAGTGGAGGCGGGCCGAAGGCATGGCCGAGGATATCCGCTACTACGGTCGGTGGATGCGGGAGGAAGCTTTTCAACGCATTGGACACCTGTATCCAACCGTGCGCTTACCTACCGAGCAGGGTGGGGGGGAAGCTTCGGTGATCGCCTGGTTGTGGGCGCGTACCGTCACCTGCCCGAACCCCGCTTGCCAGGCAGAAATGCCCCTCGTGCGCTCGTTCTTGTTATCAAAGAAGAAGGGCAAAGAGGCCTGGGTCGAGCCGGTAGCGGATCGTTCGGTCAAGCCTGCTTCGGTGTCATTCAAAGTGCGAGCCGGGGGAGGCACACCGCCCGAAGGAACGGTGAACCGTGGTGGGGCCACATGTCTGATCTGTGGTATCCCTGTACCTTTCAACCACGTCCGTAGCGAGGGAAAACGGATCGGTCTCGGCGCGAAGCTTATTGCCATGGTGGCCGAAGGCACATCCAGCCGAGTGTACCTGGCTCCGGACCCCCGGCACGTAGAGGTGGCTCAAAGCGCCCGCCCCAATTGGGTGCCAGAGGGGGAATTGCCAGAAAAGGCTCTCGGATTCCGAGTCCAGCAATACGGTATGACAACGTACGCCGACCTCTTCACTCCTCGCCAACTGGTTGCACTCACGACCTTCAGCGATCTTGTGGGCGAGGCCTGCGAGAAGGTCCGGGCAGACGCAATCTGCGCCGGACTGCCAAATAACGATGAGGGCATTGAAGCTGGCGGCACTGACTCCCGCGCCTACGCCGAAGCTGTGGCCACGTATCTTGCTTTCGGAGTGGACAAAGCAGCGAATCTGTGGTCATCAATAACGAGCTGGATGAGCGATCGCGGCGCATTGCGTGAGACCTTCGCCCGTCAGGCCATACCGATGGTCTGGGACTTCGCAGAAGCGAATCCTTTTAGCAGCTCAGGAGGCAGCTTTGAGCAGTTTATCGTACGCATATCAGACGCTGTAGCCGACCTATCCGGTGGTCCGGTTGCCGCTGTCAGTCAACTTGATGCTAGCCACAATTCGATTAACCTGACAAGCGTAGCAATTGCCACAGACCCTCCTTACTACGACAACATAGGCTACGCCGACCTATCGGATTTCTTCTACGTGTGGCTCCGTAAGTCTTTGCACGGCATCTACGATGAGCTTTTCGCCACAATGCTTGTCCCCAAGGCCGAGGAACTGGTTGCCACACCCTTTCGGTTTGACGGTGACAAGAAGCAGGCCAAGGCCTTTTTTGAGAGAGGGATGCTCCGGACAATCGGAAGGACAAAATCACTACAGAGCCCGGATTATCCTCTCACTGTGTACTACGCTTTCAAGCAGGCCGAAAGAAGCAAAGAGGAGAAAAGCGGGATCGTTTCGATTGTCTCGACCGGCTGGGAAACCATGCTCGAAGCTCTTCTGAAATCCGGGTTCGGTATCGTGGGAACGTGGCCTCTAAGGACGGAAAGTCCTGGACGTTCGGTCGCTCAAAATACGAACGCTTTAGCGTCCTTGATCGTTCTCGCCTGCCGTAAACGCCCCGAAACGGCCGCCACAGTAACCCGTCGCAATTTCCTCCAAGAGCTGAAGCGCGAGCTCCCTAGCGCACTGCGGACGTTGCAGAAGCAGAACATAGCTCCGGTCGATCTGGCTCAGTCGGCAATCGGACCCGGTATGGCTGTATTTTCCAAATATGCGAAGGTCCTGGAAGCCGACGGCTCGACCATGACCGTGCGCATGGCTCTGGCCCTTATCAATCAGGTTCTGGACGAAGTACTGGCTGAGCAAGAGGGGGAGTTCGATCCGGACACCCGCTGGGCGGTAGCCTGGTTCCAGCAGTTTGGTGTGAAGGATGGACCCTTCGGGGAGGCGGAGACTTTGTGCAAAGCCAAGAACGTTTCGATTTCAGGTCTCGCGGAGGCAGGGATTCTCAACGCAAAGGGAGGGAAAGTTAAACTGCTTCCCAGAGACCAGTTGTCGGATGGCTGGAACCCGCTACAGGATTCCCGCCTGACAGTCTGGGAGATGGCCCAGCATCTCATCCGGACGCTGGAGAAGGAGGGAGAGCGGGAAGCGGCCATGTTGTTAAAAGCCCTGGGCTCTCGAAGTGAGGCAGCTCGGGATCTGGCGTACCGTCTTTACGCGGTTTGCGAGCGCAAGGGCTGGGCTCAAGAAGCCTTGGCATATAATAGTTTGATCGCATCCTGGCCGGAGATCGCTCGACTGACATCGAGTATAAAGCCCGCGCCTCAGCAAGACGATCTTTTTTAGGAGTTACTAAATGGCAGTGAGTAATTACGACAGAGTTGGAAAGGCGCTGGATGTCCTCAAAAATGCTCTGAAGCCTTTCGTATTAAGAGAAATTAAATCAGCATTTGGCAGCAAATGGCTTCAGCAGGTCCATTCGAATTTTCCCGAAAGCTCATTCGGAGCGACACTAAGCGAGGATATAAGCCTGTGGGATGTCCAGGTTTTGCTATCGATTATGTGGAACAGCTGGCATGATGCTTTCAAGAAAGTCCTTGGATACTCAGAGCGTAATCTGATCGCTGAACTGCGGAACATCCGAAACGACTGGGCCCATCAGAAGGCGTTTTCTACCGATGACACTTATCGTGCTTTCGATACTATAGAGCGGCTTTTAACGGCGGTTTCAGTGCCTGAATCTGCGGTAATAGCAGAGGAAAAGCAGGAACTGCTCCGTGTCCGCTACAGCGAACAAGCCAGAAAGAAAGCCAAAAAGTTCACAGTCAAGATCAAGACCGAGGCCAAAAGTGGTCTTAAGCCATGGCGAGAGATAATTACTCCGCATCCGGATGTCGCATCAGGGCGTTTTCAGCAGGCAGAGTTTGCTGCCGATCTCTGGCAGGTCTACCTGGAAGAAGGCTCGAGCGAATACCGAGACCCAAAGGAATTTTACAGGCGTACTTTTATAACTGACGGCATACGCCAATTACTGATCAGCGCTCTCCGCCGGTTGTCCGGCAAAGGAGGTGATCCGGTCATTGAGCTTCAGACGAACTTCGGCGGAGGAAAAACACACTCCCTCATTGCGCTCTACCACCTGTTTTCAGGCATAAAAGCCAACGAGTTGCCAGGAGTAGAGGAGTTGCTTTCGACAGAAAAACTTCACGTCCCGCAAAAGGTAAATAGAGCTATAATAGTCGGAAACAAAATCCCTCCGGGAGACCTGGATATCAAAAAGGACGGGACGAAAGTAAGGACTTTATGGGGAGAGATCGCCTGGCAGCTGGGAGGAAGTGATGGCTATGCCATGGTGGCTGAAGCCGACCGGACCTCAACTAATCCTGGGGATCAGCTCAAGGACCTGTTTAACAAGTATTCCCCCTGCTTGATTCTCTTCGACGAGTGGATTGCCCACGCCCGCCAATTGTACACTAATAACACGCTTCCTGCTGGTACGTTTGATACCCAGTTTACATTCGCCCAGACATTGAGCGAATCAGCGAAAAATGCTGAACAGACTTTTCTCGTGGTCAGCATTCCTGCCTCTGACAATGAGATAGGAGGAGAAGGCGGACGGGAGGCGCTCGTAAGGCTCAGAAACGCAATTGGACGGGTACAATCCCCCTGGCGTCCTGCAAGTGCTGAAGAGGGTTTTGAGATTGTACGCCGGCGCCTTTTCCAGGAGAAAATCGATTATAAGGCAAAAGGAGCAGTTGTTCGCGCTTTTGCCGATCTATATCGAGAGCAAAGCCAAGAGTTCCCACCGGAATGTAAGGAGGCGGAGTACGAGCGGAGGCTCGAGAGAGCGTATCCGATTCATCCGGAACTCTTCGACCGGCTCTACAATACCTGGTCGACTCTGGACCGCTTCCAGCGGACAAGGGGTGTTCTGCGGCTTATGGCGACGGTTATCTTCTCGCTGTGGGATAAAGGTGATCAGAGCCTGATGATACTGCCTTCGAGTGTACCTATCGATGACCCCAATGTACAAAGCGAGCTCACGAAGTTCCTGGAGGAGCACTGGATTCCGGTTATCGAGCAGGATGTTGACGGTGAAGCCTCTATTCCTCGGAAACTGGACAAAGAAAATGCAAACCTGGGTCGCTATTCTGCCACTCGCAGGGTTTCGCGCACTATTTACATGGGTTCAGCTCCAGTTCAGGCACTCGCGCACAAAGGCATTGAAGAGAAAAGCATCAAGCTTGGGAGTGTTCAACCTGGCGAGCATGTAGCTATCTTCGGAGATGCCCTGCGGCGCCTCACAGATCGTACGACCTATTTATATGTGGACAGCGGCAGATACTGGTATTCGACACAGCCAACAGTGAGAAAACTGGCTGAAGACAGGGCGGGTCAATACAATCATGAGGTGGCTGATGAGATCAACCACCGCCTTTCAGAACAGGCACAATCCCGGGGTGATTTTGAACGAGTTCATGTTACGCCAAAGACCGGGGCTGATGTGGTGGATGAACCATGCGCAAGACTGGTGATCCTCCAACCGCAGGATAAGCATACCGCAAAATTAACTGATTCTGCTGCCATAAAAACAGCAAAAGAGATTCTGGAATCTCGAGGAACTGGACCGCGCATATTCAAGAATGCCTTGGTATTCCTTGCACCGGACACCTCAAGAATGGGGGATCTGGAGCAGGCGGTTCGCTACTATCTTGCATGGACCTCGATTCTGATTGAGAAAGACCAGTTGAATTTGGATGTTATTCAAACCCAGCAGGCAGAAACACAGAAAAAGAGCGCTGAAGGCACTGTCCGCGTGCGTATAACGGAGACATACTGTTGGCTCTTGGTGCCGGAGCAAGCTAATCCGACTGGAGAGATTGGATGGGTTGAGTCTCGTTTGCAGGGGCAGAGTGGGCTCGCTCCAAGGGCTTCACAGAGGATGACTAACGATGAAACGTTGATGACCAATCTGGGGGGATCTCGCCTCAGGATTGACCTCGACCGGATTCCGCTCTGGAGAGGCAACCATATACTGGTAAGCCAGCTTGCTGATGACTTTTTCAAATACATTTATCTTTCTCGGCTTAAGAATATATCCGTGCTTATCCAGGCGATTGAGGATGGAGTGAGTCTCTTGAGCTGGGAGCAGGACTCATTTGCTTATGCTGACGCATGGAATGAGGAAAAACAGCGATATCGGGGCTTAAAGGCGCATCAGTTGATTACCGCAGTTGTTGATAGCAACGCCGTGATTGTAAAACCAAGCGTTGCGATTAAGCAGATGGATGAAGAAAATCCCCCCAAACCACCGCAGCCACCAGAAGGAGAAGATGAAGGCGGTGAAAGTGAAGCACGAGGTCATGATGGTGAACATCCTGAACTCAAAGTCGTAAAGAAAGTAAAGCGATTTTATGGACATGTTACCCTTGATCCCATGAGAGCGGGTCGAGACGCAGGAAAAATCTCTGAGGAAGTAGTGCAACACATGCTCGGGCTCGTTGGCTCTGAGGTAAAACTCACGTTGGATATACAGGTGGAAGCGCCAAACGGCATCCCCGAAGAGAAACAGCGAATAGTAAATGAGAATTGTACAACGTTGAAGTTTGAAACGTTTGAGTTTGAAGAGGAGTAGCTAACTCGGTCGTACGTCAATCCAGATCAGGAAAAATGACTCAGAAATGGGCCAGTAGTTCCTCGAGAGGCAGGATGACGTCGCGGTACTTTCCGCGGACGTAGAGGTCACGCAAGACATCATTAGCTATGCCCCAGATGTAGCCTGCGATCCAGTTGAGTTGAGATTGTTCCATTGTTTCTCCGTTATTGCTCCTCGGGAAGCCTAACCTATTATATACTGTGGTTTTGCACTTTTCAACGCAATTAAACTGTATTAGTTGCTCTTTCTCGTGATCCCGCTACCGCATCGCTTGTAGGTCGGACGAAAATACCCGAAGATCCGCTCATGACGTCAACGAATTGCGACTCGAGAATCCGCTTGTTATCTCGAATCGCTTTTTGGATAGGCCGAGGTAAGATAAGAACCAGAAAATTACCCTGGGAAGTTGATACCATATAGATCGTTAACTATTACCTGAAAGGCAAGATACAGTGTGAAATCCATACTATACAAAGTTACGGACTACTGAAATCATC
>SDBV01012284.1_pt1 | contig 10984 bp, 6 predicted proteins | sample 2277081 | NCBI WGS metagenome assembly SDBV01 (sample SAMN10402039, study PRJNA504765) | marine sediment metagenome | isolation source: marine sediment core GS10_PC15, 223 cmbsf | place: Arctic Ocean: Southern Knipovich Ridge | collected 2010
GATTTGGTGGAGGTGGCATGGGCGGCTTCGGGGGCGGATTTGGGATGGGCAATTGGTCCTACCACCATGGGGCGGTGCAGTCGGTGAACTTCAGCTCCGACGGCCGGATGCTTGTCTCGACAGGCCGGGACAGCACCATCCGGATCTGGGACGTCAACGGCGGCGCCCTCCCCGTGTCCACCATGGCCGGAAACGGGACCTTGACCTTCTGGGACATTGACGGCGACGGGCTGGCCGACAATCGCTGGGGCGACTGGTCGGAACTCAACCTCCCGACCTTCTCCTTCGTGCCCGTGACCACCACCGTGAGCGTTCCCGACGGCGGGACCATCCTGCTGGGCGGCATCAGGCGGCTCCGGAGCGAAAACGCTTGGGGTGAAGTCGGCATGCAGCAACTGATTGCGGCTATCAGCCTGAGAGTAAATCCCGGCGGCCAGAAGGCAGCCGAACTTATGGATCGGTTCGACAGCCTGATGGACGAAGGACGTTACCGCTACGCTGAAGGGTTTCCCGTGGCCGACTTGGTGCTTCCCATACGCAGTGACGGGTACTTTGACTACTTTGAGGGTGAGATTAATCGCCCGTTCACGAACGCCGGCGTCGGCCGGGAAACGCAAAGTCTGAGGTTGATGGTCACCCCACGCATCATCATTCAGGAGGAAGAAGAGGACCCATTCGCCGTCGACTTCGACGATGACATCGACCGGCCATTTCAGGTCTTCGGCCGATATGACTACGGCTCCATGGCGCTTCGTGTGGCACGCCAGAGAGCCGTCGTCGACATGCTTTACCAGACGGAATTGTCACACATTCCGTTTCCCGATGAGCCGATCCCTTATCCGGATGCCGAGGTTTGGCAGACACTGACAGCCCGGCGAGGCGAGAAATACTCGTCTATGTCTTTGGCTTCGCGGAGCAAGGCCGAAAGGACAATCATCGAGGCGCTGAACTCCCCGACGCGATTGGAGTTCGTGGATACGCCGCTGGAAGACGTGGTCGATTTTTTGAGGGACTATCATGACATCGAGACCCAGATCGACACCAGGGCGTTGGGCGACGTGGGCCTGGGAACCGACCTGCCGATCACGAAGGATCTTAAGGGGATTTCGCTGCGGGCGGCTTTGAAACTGATGCTCCGCGAATTCGACTTGACCTACATCATCGACAACGACGTGTTGTTGATCACCACGCCGGAGGAAATCGGGAGTTGGCCGGCGGGTGCGACCTATCCGGGGGTTGCGATGCGTCGGATGCACGCCGACGCCTACGCGCAAAGCCTGGCGTATCGACTGCCCGAATTCCAAAACAACTGGAACATCTACTACGACCTGCTGAGCTACGCCCCCGGCATGCACACCAGTCGGGCCGATGTGCTGGCGATCCTCAAGGCCGAACTTCCGTCCGAACCGGTTGCTGCCGGCAAGATCGACGCCCGGGCTAGAAAGCTCATCGAAAGGGCTCGCGGCACCGGCTGGCAAACCGCCTCCTTCCGCAGCAAGAAGGGCGAAGTCCTGCTCTCGATCGATTTCGACGGCACGGGCCGATGTCGATACGAGCGGACCACCGGCCGCGGACTGCGGGAACTGGTGCTCTGTGACGGGACGAACCTCTGGCATCTTTATAGCGAGTTGGGCATCGGCGGGCGGCGGAAGCTGGGCCGGCCGCATCGCGGTCAGCTTGCCCGACTGGTCCCCTGGGTGCTGCCGCCGGTGGAAGAGTTGGCCCGCGGCGCCGACCTGACGGCCGTCGACGAGCACACCGTTGCCGTAATTCCCCTGGGCATCGAGAAGGTCAAGGACGAAGACGGCAAGCCGTGGAAGTACGCCCGGGCGGAAATGATCTTCGACCGCGGCGGCCGGCTGGCCGAGCGGCGGCTGGTCGCCATGCCCCAGCGCAAGACGCTGTTGCGGCAGACCCTCGCGGCCGACGGGGCGATCCGCTGGCTCGACGGCGAGGGCAAGGAGTTGGCGAAGTGGAACATCGACCTGAAGCCCTGCGGCGCCCCCGAACTGAAGCCCGACGCCCGCATGGTCGTCCTACCGATGCCGATGCGGGCGCAGGAGTACCCCGAACCCTCCGGCTGTGAGAACTGGAGCGAAGAGAAAGCGCTGCAGAGGATCTCGGGCACCTTGGCGACCAACCCCTGGCAGGCCACGGAGATCATCATGCGGCGATTCTTCAACCGCGACGACCGCCGGCTGGGGTTCTACGTTCTGATGATTGCCCACGGAGAAACCTGGAAGGCGACAGACCAGCGGTCCATCGACAACGTCCGCGTGATGTGCGATCCGTCGACCGATCATCCGATGGAGCCGCTGGCCAAGTACGTGGCAGGGTATCTGAGGCTTCGTCAGGGCGACGGCCAGGGGCAGTTCGGCCCGATCGGCGGCCCCCGCGACGGACTGCTGCAACAACTGGCCGAATTCCGCAATCTTTGGAAGCTGTTCGAGAGCGATCGGGCCGATGCCCGCGATGCCACCCAGAAGAAAGCGCATCGCGAGCGGGTCTTGAAGTTCATCCGCCGCTGCAAGTCGCCCGAACTGGGCTGGGCCCTGCTGTCGGCACTCCGCGCCAAGGCGGGCGATGAGGATGGCCAACGCATCGTCGCCGAGGCCGCCAAGACCTTGGAAAACGTCCCCGGCCTGGCCTACGTGGCCCGATACGAACGCGCCCGGGCCACCGGCAAAGGCGGCGACCGGCCTCAGGCCCAGCAGCTCTTCGAGAAACTCTACCGCGACACGCTCGAAGCCGGCTTCCTGCCGCCGATCGATAGCGATTTCCGCCGGGGACTGGAGAACGGCAGCGACGGTGATAAGAAATGGGCGCCCGTGATCCGCCGGGCCTTGGAAAAGCTCCTGGCCAACGACGCCCGCCTGGCGGCGATCCGCCTGGCGTGGCAGGTTCACCACCTGGGCGATCCGACCCTGGCCGAGGAGGTCTTCAAACGGGCCTATGGCCAGCAGGTAAACGAGAAGTCGCTGGTGGCCACCTTGGCCGCCGTGGAATACCTCTGGCACAGCGGCCAGCACGCCCGGGCCGACCGGACGCTGCGACCGCTGCTTCAAAACCCGCGATACGCCCGGTGGCCGGCGCTGTGGCGATTGGCTTCCACCGTGGCCGAGAAGCAAGGCATGACGGCCCGGGCCTTGGGATACACGGAACGGGCCATGGAAATCGAATACGAACACCTGCCCGAGATGGTCAACGTCCGGGCCGTTCGCCACGCCTACGGCGGGCTGCTGAGGAGCTACGGACAGTTGGCCAACACGATCGCCACGCTGCACACCGAACCGCCCGAGGAGTTGCTCGGCCGGGTGATCCGGGTGGCCGATCGCTGGCGGTCGCTGGACACCGATCCCACGGCGGCCTGTCATGCGGCGGCGAAGATCTTCGGAGACCTGGGCGCGGCGGACCTGGCGTGGGACTATTTGACCACGCCGCTGGCCGCCAAGCCCAACGAGGCGGCTCCCTGGCAGAATCTGGCCAAGATGCTCCGACAGCAAGCTCAATTCGATCTGGCCGATCGCGCTTACGCGTTGGCGTTCGAAGCGGAGCCTCAAAACGTCCAGATCCTCTGGGACCGCGCCCAGGTTCTTCTCGAAACCGGCCGCCGCGACCGGGCCGACCATCTGCTGCGCCGGATCGCCGACGGCGATTGGCAGCCCGAGTTCAACACGCTGAAATCCCAGGCAAGGCAACGTTTGCAGTAGCCGCCGTAGGATTCAGTAACAGTGAGATTGATGGGTGGCTGGGGTCGAGCGCAGCGAGCCCCCAGTTGTCTGACGCAAGAACTGGGGGCTCGCTGCGCTCGACCCCAGCCACCCAACCTGACATCTCACTATTGACGCAGTGCTCCCCTTGCGGCGTATAATGCGGAAAACTCCCGCATGACTGCTATGGAGCATCCCGTGAACGTCGCCGAACTCTTGCGTCGCAACCGCAGCTACCGCCGTTTTCATCAGGACCAGCCGATCGAGCAACAGACGCTGCTGGAGCTGATCGAGCTGACGCGGCTCTGTCCCTCGTCGGCCAACCGGCAGCCGTTGCGATACCTGGTGGCCTGCTCGCCGGAACAAAACGCCAAGATCTTCCCGCACCTGGCTTGGGCCGGCGCGCTGAAGGATTGGCCCGGGCCGGATGAGGGCCAGCGGCCTGCGGGCTACATCATTATCCTTGGCGACGTCAAGAACCCGTCGAGTCTGAACGTCGACTCGGGCATCGCCGCCCAGAGCATGTTGCTCGGCGCGGTCGAGCAGGGCCTGGGCGGATGCATGGTCGGTTCGATCGACCGCGACGGACTCCGCCAGGAACTCAACGTTCCGGACGAGTACGTGATCGTGATGGTGGTGGCCTTGGGGCGTCCCAAGGAAACCGTGGTGCTCGAAGACGCCAAGGATACCGACGACGTAATCTACTGGCGCGACCGGCAGGACGTGCATCACGTGCCGAAGAGGACCATGGCGGAGTTGGTGGTGGAGTTTTGAGCAGTAGTAGGCGGTAGATGGTAGGTAGTAGGTAGTAGGTGGTAGGTGGTAGGTGGAAGAACGGCGGTTGACGGAGCGTGTTCGGCGGATGTTTGTGCCGGCGCCGCTTGCGGCTTCGCAGGTCAGTGGTCCTGCGTCGCTGGCTGCGCGTGTCCGTCACTGCTACTTGCTACCTACCACCTACTGCCTACCACCTACTTCAGCTCACATTTGCTCCACCACGTCGATCCCCAGCAGCTCCAATCCCTTGGCGATCGTGCGGGCCGTCAGATCGCACAACAGCAGCCGGCTTCGGCGCAGCTCGTCCGTGTCGGCCTTCAGCACCGGGCACTGCTCGAAGAACGTGGAATAGCGATTGGCCAACTCGAACAGATAACTGGTCAGTTGGTTGGGGCGATAGTCGGCCACGGCCAGGTCCAAGGCCTCGGCGAAGCGGAGGATCTCCAGGCCCAGCGCCCGTTCGGCCGGCGAGTCCAAGCGGATCTCGGCCCCCGAGGCCCGCAACGCCTCGACGTCGACGTCGCCTCGGCGAAAGATGCTGCGGACCCGGGCGTAGGCGTATTGCATGTAGGTGGCCGTGTTGCCGTTCATGGCCAGCATCTTGTCGTAGCTGAAGACGTAATCGCTGGTGCGGTTCTGCGACAGGTCGGCGTATTTCAAGGCGGCGATGCCGACTGTTTCGGCGACCTGTTTTCGCCTCTGGGCCGCGATTTCGGGGCCGCCCAGTTTGGCGTCGTCGTTTTCGGCCACGATCTGGCCCGCCCGGCGGACGGCCTCGTCCAACAGGCTCTGAAGCCCCACGGTATCGCCCTGGCGGGTCTTGAACGGCCGGCCGTCGTTGCCCAAGACGGTGCCGAAACTGACGTGCTGCAACTCCACGTCGTCGTAGCCCATCCGTGCGGCGGTGGCGAAAAGGTGCTCGAAATGCAGGCTCTGGCGATGATCGACGACGTAGAGGATCGCGTCGGGCCGCCAGGTTTCCATGCGGTAGCGGATCGTGGCCAGATCGGTGGTGGCATACAAGAACGCCCCGTCCTGTTTGCGGACCAGCATCGGCACGTCGTGGCCTGGAAAGAACACGCACACCGCCCCGTCGCTTTCCCGGGCGATGTCCCGCTTCAGCAAATCGTCGACCAACGGGCCGAGCCGGTCTTGGTAGAAGCTTTCGCCGAGGGTATGGTCGAAGGTCACGTCGAGCCGCTGGTAGACGCGATCGATTTCATCCTCGCAAGCCGGCAGGAATTCCCGCCACAGCCGCAGGTTTTCTTCATCGCCCTCGTGGAGCCTGGCCGTCTGGGCCAGCACGGCCGGGCCGATGTCTTGGTGTTCGGCCGCCAGCTTCGAGAGCCTCGGATCGTCGTGAACCGCGGCCAGCTTCTCCTTCAGTGCATCGAGCTCGGCCCGGGCTTCAGCGAGTCTCGCCTCCAGCTTCCGCAGTCCCCGGGCTGTCTTTTTGTCGGGCTTCTCGCCGGCTTCCTCTTTTCGCCCTTGGAGCATCAGCTCCTCTTGAGCGAGTTGCTCGGTCAACGTCGGCAGTTGCTCTCGACCGGCGTGATAATCCATCAACTGACGCACCAGCCGATACAGCCGGGCCAACTCCTTGACGGGGTCTTCTTGGTAGGCCGGCCGGTCAAGAAAATGCTTGTACCCGTAGATGATCATCCCGAACTGGGTGCCCCAGTCGCCGATGTGGTTGTCGCCGATCGCCTGGTGGCCCAGGAAGCGGAGGATGCGGCAGAGCGAATCGCCGATCACCGTCGAGCGGATGTGGCCCACGTGCATCGGCTTGGCCACGTTGGGGGCCGAGTAGTCGATCACGTAGGTCCGCGGCCGTTGGACCTTGGGGATCCCCAAGCGCGGGTCGCCGACGGCGACCGAGAGCCGTTCGATCAGCCAGTCGTCGCGGATCCGCAGGTTGATGAACCCCGGGCCGGCGATCTGAGGTGCGTGACAGAAGTCGGCCACATCGAGACGTTGGGCGATTTCGGCGGCCACTTCCCGCGGCGGACGCCCCAGCCGCTTGCCCAGCGACATGGCGAAGTTCGCCTGGTAGTCGCCGAATTTCGGATCGCCGCTGCGGCGGATCAGGTCCAGAAGTTGGTCCGCATCGTCGACTCCGTCCGCCAACGCACGGCGGAAACGGTCTTTCAGGTCCGGCAGGATACTCATGGGGTCCACATTTTTCGCGTGCGTGCAAGCACGCACCCTACGAGCCGATATCGCGGGTTGGCAACGGCACCCGCTTGGCGGGACCCCAGAGGTCTTCCAGGGCGTAGTACTTGCGGGTTTCCGGCTCGAACAGGTGGATCACCACGTCGCCGTAGTCCAACAGGATCCAGCGGCTCTCGTCGTATCCTTCGATCCCCATCCGCCGATCGCCCAGCCCTTGCTCCAGGGCATGGTCGATCTCTTCGCTCATGGCGTGCAACTGCCGCCGGCTAGTGCCGCTGGCGATCACGAAGTAGTCGAACACCGGCGTCAACTCGCGCAAGTCGAGAACCACGACGTCGGCACCGCGGTTTTCCTCGGCCGTTCGTGCGGCCACCAGGGCACGTTCTCGCGCCCCCTTCAACCGCTGTTGCGTAGACTCCGCCGGACCGGCCGTGCTGTCTTCCACCATCACCCTCGCATAGACCGCGAATTCTGGACAACGGTCTATTGTACACGGCCACGGCAAGAAAGGGAGGGGCCACGGCCCCCTTTTTCCCGACCATAATCTATGCAGCACGATTGCGGAAGTGTCCGGCGCACAGGCCGCCGCCTTAGGGCCACTGCATAGCGTCCTGGCGGCCTCACTTCTCGCGGGGACCGCAATCCCGATAATAATAGCTGCGGCCCATGGTTCGACCGTCACACCGGGGGGCGGATGGACACGTCGGCCCACCTTGTATACCACTTCACCAACGAAACTCGAGGTCGAGATGATCGCTCGTTCTCTTTCGCGCAATCTCATGTTGCTGCTCTGTCTGGTTGCCCTGTCGGCGGCCGCCCCACCCGCTCGGGCCCAAGTGTTCGATCCGTTGGGCGGCTCCGATGGCGGTTTCGGGGGAATGTTTGGCGGTGCAGACAAGAAAGTCGCCGTGCAGTCCCAGTTCACTTCCGCCACAGATGACCACCCTTCGCTTCTATTCATTACTGCCACAATAACCCCCACGTGGTATGTATATTCTACTACCCAGCCACCGGGTGGCCCGAAGCCGTCCAAGATCAAGTTGGATCCGTCGGCCGACTTCAAGCTTCTGGGCGATTTTCACCCCACCTCGCCGCCGAAGAAAAAGGTCGACCCGGTCTTCAATAACCTGACGGTCGAAACCCATCACGGGACCGTTACCTGGTACGCTCCCATCGAAATCCGGGGGGGGATCGATCCGGCGACGCTTACGATCCAAGGGCAATTGTTCGCCCAACTGTGCGATCCGACCACGTGTCTTCCCGGACGGGATTTTCCGTTTACGGCAACGCTCGGGCCGGGCATGGAGGTGCCCGACCGGTTGCCGGCGGAAGTGCCCGGGCCGGTGCCGGCTGAAGTGCCGTCCGAATTGCCGACGGAGCCGCGGTCGCCGGGCGGCGCCAAGCCGCAGCTACCGCCGCCGGGGCCGGCCGCGAAAGCCGAAGCGGGGAGCACGTTGCCTTGGCGGCCCTACACGACGTTCGAGGGCTTTCGGGCCTTGCTGGGCCCTTCGTTCGACCCCGAGATACTCAAGAGCAACATCAAAGACGAGTCGAACCTGCTGTGGAACGTTCTGCTGGCGTTTGGCGGTGGTATCCTGCTGAACCTGATGCCGTGTGTCCTGCCGGTGATCGGTTTGAAGGTTCTCTCGTTCGTCGAACAGGCCGGCCACGACCGGCGGCGGGCGCTGACGTTAAACATCTGGTACTCGGCCGGCCTGCTGTCGATCTTTCTGCTGCTGGCCAGTCTGGCCGTCTTTCTGAATCTCGGCTGGGGCCATCTGTTCAAGTATCCGGCGTTCAACATCGTCTTGGCCGGCGTGGTGTTCGCCATGGGCCTGAGCTTTCTCGGCGTTTGGGAGATTCCGATACCCGGTTTCGTCGGCTCGGGCAAGGCTGTCGCGGCGGCCGAGAACGAAGGCCTTCGCGCCGCGTTCGCCAAGGGCGTAATCACCACCATCCTGGCAACCCCGTGTACCGGGCCGTTCATGGGAACCGCCTTGGCCTGGGCGGCCAGCCAGTCGCCGCTGAACACCTACGCCGTGTTTACCAGCATCGGCTTGGGCATGGCCAGCCCGTATCTGCTGATCGGCGCGTTTCCCGCCCTGGTCCGGTTCCTGCCCAAGCCCGGCGCCTGGATGGATACCTTCAAGCAGGTGATGGGATTCGTGCTCTTGGCGACCACGGTCTACATCTTTACGTTTCTGAAATGGCCGTTCGTGGTGCCCACGATCGGACTGCTGTTCGCCGTGTGGGTGGCCTGCTGGTGGATTGCCCGCACGCCGGGTACGGCCGAGGCCGGCGACAAGGCCCGGGCTTGGCTCGAAGCGGCCGTGGTGGTCGGCGTGGGGTGGCTGCTGCTGTTTCCCGGAATCGACGAACTGGTCAAAGGCCGGTTCGCCTTCGGCGGTTTGGCCGACGTGATGAACGCTCGATTCGAGGAAAGGCTCGAACGGACCCTCACCTTGCACGAGGAAAAGCTCAAGTGGGAGGGATACGAACTGGTGTACACCGGGCGAAAGGGCGATTTTCCAAGCGGATCGAACACCGTACTGGTGGATTTCACCGCCGACTGGTGCTTGACCTGCAAGACCTTCGAAGCGACCGTGTTGAACACGCCCGAAGTGAAAGAACTGGTTGAGGCCAACGGCGTGATCACGCTGAAGGCCGACTGGACCGACGAAGCGCCGGAAGTGACCAAGCTGATGCAGTACTTGCGAGCCCAGGCCGTGCCCACGATTGCGATCTTTCCGGCAAACGATCCGAACAACCCCAGCGGGCTGTTCCGCGGCGGTTACACGCAGGCGGACGTGCTCCGCGCCCTGAAAGAAGCCGGCCCGTCCAAGACGGCCGGTTGAGGCGCGGACTGGCGGCGCCGCCGGGCGACTTGCCTGCCCTGGCCCTGATCCGTACAATCACACGCAGCCGTGCGGGTCCATGCCGCCCCAAGTAGACGGATCGGAAACCTCTGCGGCCAAAGCTCGGACTCTGACGGGTTTGTAAGGCAAGGAAGGTTTTTCGCGGACTTTGTGAAACAAATGGGAGGAACCACGATGAGACGGAACTACGGGATCGGATCGGTCAGCGGGTGTGTCTTGGCCGGTGTCCTGGTCGCTACGCTGGCGGGGTGCCAGCCGACGGCTTCGTCGCCGGCGGTCGCCCAGGTCGGCGTGGATACGGCCGGAGCGTCATCGGCCGGGCAGTTCAAGATTCCGCTGGGGTTGCCGGAATTGCCGATCCCCGACGACAATCCCATCACGAGTGAGAAAGTCGCCCTAGGCAAGCTGCTCTACTTCGACAAACGGGTCAGCAAGGACGGCACCGTCTCGTGCGCCACCTGTCACGATCCTACCATGGGTTGGACCGAGCATCGCGCCACCAGCAAAGGCATCGATCATCCGGAAACCGGCGCCGAACAGACCGGCGGCCGCAACTCCCCCTCGGTGATCAACGCCGCCTACGCCACCAGCCAGTTCTGGGACGGCCGCGAGCCGACCCTGGAAGCCCAAGCGGTCGGACCGGTCGGAAATCCCATCGAAATGGGCAGTTCCATGCCGGCGGTGGTCGAGGCCTTCAACAAGATGCCGGGCTACCGCGAGCGTTTCCAAGAGGTCTTCGGGACGGACGTCACCGAGGACGGGTTCGCCAAGGCCATCGCGGCCTTCGAACGGACCGTCCTCAGCGGCAACTCGCCCTACGACAAGTTCAAAAACGGCGATCACAATGCCCTAAGCGACGCCCAGAAACGCGGGCTGGAATTGTTCGATGAGCATTGTGCCGGCTGCCATAGACCGCCGCTGTTCAGCCGCTTCCGATTCTACAACGCCGGCGTAGGAATGGAAAACGAGGAACCCGACAAGGGGCGCATGGAGGCTACCGGCAAGCAAAGCGACCTGGGTAAGTTCCGGGTCCCGGCCCTGCGGGAAGTGGAGCACACGGCCCCCTATTTCCACGACGGCGGCACCGCCACGCTGGAAGAAGCCGTGGCCCTGATGGCCGGCGGCGGCAAGGACAACCCCAAACTCTCGGCGATGATGCAAGCCCTCCGGGCGGCCGAACTCAGCCAGGCGGACCAGCAAGACATCGTCGAGTTCCTCAAGGCCCTCTCCGGCGAGTTCCCCAAGATCGAGCCGCCGGAGAAGTTTCCCGAGTGACCCTGAAAGCGTAGGGTGGGTGCTTGCACCCACGCGTTTTTCCCTGTCGGCCTTTTCGCGTGGGTGCAAGCACCTTAGGTTTACCCAGGTTTTCTTGAGTAATTTTTTCAAGATGTCAGGCAGGAAGCGGTAAATGCTAGCATGATTAAGTTCTTGTGGCTCAAGGGACTAGGTTGC
>SDBV01012285.1_pt1 | contig 10983 bp, 8 predicted proteins | sample 2277081 | NCBI WGS metagenome assembly SDBV01 (sample SAMN10402039, study PRJNA504765) | marine sediment metagenome | isolation source: marine sediment core GS10_PC15, 223 cmbsf | place: Arctic Ocean: Southern Knipovich Ridge | collected 2010
GGATGGTCTGCCGGGCCGTGCAACACGCGTTGGTGGTGGTCGACATGCCGTTTCTTAGTTTCCAAATCGGCGTGGACCGGGCCATCGAGAACGCCGGACGGATCCTCAAGGAGACCGGCTGCCAGGCGGTCAAGCTGGAAAGCGGCGCCGAGCAGGCCCAAGTGATCGAGGCCCTGGTTGGCGCCGGTATTCCGGTGATGGCCCATTGCGGACTGCGGCCGCAGAACATTCAGCAGTTGGGTACTTATCGGGTCCATCGCGACCAGGAACAACTTTGGGCCGACGCCCTGGCCGCCCAACAGGCCGGCGCCTTCTCGATCGTTTTGGAGTGCATTCCCGCCGAAGCGGCCAACGAGATCACGGCCGAACTTCAGATCCCCACCATCGGCATCGGGGCCGGCCCGGGTTGTGACGGGCAAGTGCTCGTGGTCAACGACCTGTTGGGACTCACGCCCGATCGGGTCCCGCGACACGTCAAAGCCTATGCCGACTTGAAACGGACCATAACCGAAGCCGTCACCCAATACCGCGACGAAGTCCGCGACGGTTCGTTCCCCGGGCCGGAACAGACGTTCGATTGATTTCGATCACGCGGGCGCGTAGCTCGGGATCTTCAGCAAAGCACCACCTTGCAGGGCCGATTGATGGGCGACGATGCCGGGAGCCGTGTAGGCCAGGGCTTCGTGGACATCGACACTCGGGCGGCGGTCGTGGGTCAAGGCGTCGATGAACTCGTGGGTCAGGAACGTGTGCGAGCCTTGGTGGCCGCTGTCGTGGCGTAGCGGCTCGGGTAGCATGTCGGTAGCCCACCAGTTCGGCTGCTGGTAGGCCTCGAACTGCGGCAATTGGCGTTCGAACCCGCCGCTGTCGATCTCCTTCTGGTTGGCCGTACGCAGGATGACCGGCCCGACGCCGTGGGGATGGGCCCCGTAGAAGCTCATTTTCGAGCCGATCCATTGAGCCCGTTCGCAGCCGCGATGGGCCCCTTTCCACCAGATGTTCACCCGAAAGGCGTCGCCGCGATCGGTCTTGAACATGGCCGACTGGTTCCAGAAGGGGTTTTGATAGGCGTTGTCCTTGAGCATCGGGTCGTCGTCACCCCAGCCATGGCAGGCCACCTCGACCAGCCGACGGCCGGTCACGCCGACCAGATGGGCCGTGCAGTGGGTCGGATAGTGCATCGGCGCCACGCCGTAACGCCACGTGCGCTTCCCGTTGAACCAAAACAACGACTCCACGCCCGCGTGCTGGTACTCCGATTCGCAGTAGAACAGGTCGCCGAACTTGCCATCTTCGTAGAACTTTCGGGCGGAAATGGTCTCCTGCTGATAGTAGCTGGTCTCGGCCATCATGTAGGTCAGGCCGTGTTTCTTCACCGTATCGAGCAAAAGTTCACACTGATCGAGCGTGGCCCAGGCACACGGCACGGCCGAGATGACGTGCTTGCCGTGCCGCATGGCCTCGACCGTGTGCTGCACGTGCAACGGACCGTCGGTAAAGACGGCCACGGCGTCGACGTCCTTATCCTGAACGAGCTTCTCCAACGATTCATACGACTTGTCGCAGCCGTAGACTTTCATTAGCCGATCGCGTCGATCGGGCCGAAGATCGCTGACGGCCTCGACAATGCAGTCGGGATGCTCGTGCCATTGGAAGCTGCAGCCGAACCCACCGCCGACAACGCCGATGCGGATTTTGCGAGGGGCCGTGTCGACCGCCATCACGGGAGTCGACACGGCCGCCGTAGCGGCCAGGCCCCCGGCGCCACGGCGAAAGAACTCGCGGCGTGAACAATTGCCATTGTGATCGTTACTCCGGTTTGAATCCATGAGGTTCTCTCCTGTTACTTAATATGGGCCGAATTCCTGGATGGCGTCGAACATGGCCAGGACGTTTTCGGTGGGGGTTTCTTCGAGGATCGTGTCGTGACTGGCGCCGGCGATGTAGCCGCCGCCCGGCTTCATGATCTGCAGAACCTTTCGCGTGTCTTCACGAACCGACTCGGGTGTTCCCGTGATCAGAACGTGATGGGAATCGATCGCGCCGTTAAAGAGGATCTTGTCTCCAAACTCGGCCTTCAGCTTGGGCAGCTCCATGCCTCGGCAACACGGCTGGATGGCGTGCACACCGTCGAGCTCGATCTCGATCATCGAGGGGATCAGTTCGGCGAACCCACCGCAGCAGTGCATCATCACCTTCAGGTTGTAGTCGTGTCCCAAGTTGACCAGTCGCCGCAGATGCGGCAGCATGAAGCGGCGGAACATCTCCTCGGAGAGCAGCGGCCCGAGCTGGCTGCCGAAATCGTTGCCGATGAAGAAGATGTCGATCGGTTCGGCGGCCGCGTCGAAGATCTTCTGGCTGACCGCAGCGTAATAGTTGACCAGGCACTCGATAACTGCGTCGACCAGCAGCGGCTCGTCGTACATCTTCAGGTACATGTTTTCCATACCCAGCAGATCGATCAGATCGTGCCAAAAGGGCGACCACGCGCCGCCGAGGATCGCGTATTGGCCGTCGTAGGCTTCGGCCTCCGCCCGGATGTGGCTGACGTCCGCCCAGTCTGCCTCGGGCCAAGGGTAGTCGCGGATCTCGGCCAGCCCCGCGTTGGCCAAGGGGTGTGAAGTCGGCTGGCCGTAGCCCAGCCCCGTTCGTTCCACACCGAAGGGCGTTACCGACGTGGCCCCCGGCGAAAGCTCGACCTCGGGGCCCGTGTGTTTCGGTCCCACACGGCGGAAGTCGTCGCCAAGGCGCACCAGCAGTCCTTCGTCGTCGAGGTTCAATTCACGCTTGGCCTTGGCCCAAAATTCTTCCGACGCCCCGCACCAGCCAGGTACACGATCAGGTTCCTGGTGTTCGAAGGCGGTCAAAACACGTTCGCGGGAAGTCATGATTTACGTTTCCTGGGTTGTTTCGTAAGAATGATCGGGACTGAAGCAACAAAATCGGGTTCCACCACGAAGAAACCACGGATTACACAGATATCACGGATAGAATAGGCAGAGCATCACATTTCACCGGTTCCCATCCGTGTTATCTGTGTAATCCGTGGTTTGATTTGCCGGCTTCCGCACTTGCAGCCCGATATTCATGCTACAGTGTCGAATAATCGGTCTACGGGCCCCACAGTTGTTGCAGTAACTTGGCCATTTCGGGATCGTGCTTGAGGACTTCGGCGCGGACGAACGGATAGAAGTCGTTCGTGCCGTACCAGGCCTCGGTCAGCTCGGCGAAGTATTCCATAGGATTGTTCAACGCATAGGCCCGCGAATCCTCGCCGTTGTAGTGCAATACAGTTTTGTAGTCGCCTCGCTGCTTCATTTGTTTGTAGGCTTCGGCCAACTTCGGGTTGCCGTAGCCGCCTTCGAGGAACCTGTGGTGATAGCCGTGGGCCATCTCGTGCAGAACCATCGACGGCTGCTGGCGGATCCAATCGAGAAACCTCGCCGCGTTGGAAATCTCGACCGCTTGGGCCTTCTCGGGATTGAAATCGTTCTCGATCAGCCACTGTTTGTTCGGATGATAGCAAGCGCAGGCGTGCCGGGGATGGCTGTGCTCGAGCCAGATGGGGATCTGGTGCAGCTTCTCGACGGCACCGGCTGGCAACATGCGGTTGATCTCGTAGAGTTTCACGTCCAGTTGCTCGAGTGCCCGATCGCCCAGTTCCTTGTCGTCTTCCAACAACCGGTGGTGGACATAGACAGTCCAGCCGCGGACATTCCGGGTGGGATAGTTCGAGGTCGGTTCGTAGGAAAGATCCTTGGCCTCTTCGGCCCGGACAAGGGGGATCGATACGGCAATCAAGATCAAGGCGGCAACGATGGTTCTCACGATGGGTATCCTCCAGGGAAATATGTGGTGAAATGACGAAGCACGAATGACGAATGACGAAACATATTCTTCCCTTTCGTCATTCGTCATTCGGATTTCGTCATTTCACGGCGTGGGTCTTCGTGCCTCGACCCACCCTACAAGGGATTATCCTCCATGCGACCGAGTTTTGCAAGCGGCACCCCGCTGGCGGGAATCGCCCGAGGTTCGTACAATGGTCCGCGTGAGTCAAACTTCCCCCCATCCACCGATCGGGCCGCTGGGCCTCAACCCGGCGGTTGCCGGCACCGTCTGCTGCGCGCTCTCGGCCCTGGGCTATACGGCCACGAGCGTCTGCATCCGCAAGATGGCAGCCCTGGAAATCGATCCCGTGTGGGCCACCTGCAACAAGGAAGCCGTGACCGTCTTTGCGGCCTTGCCGTGGTTGGCATGGCAGGCGAGCCATGGCCGGCTGCCGATCCCGTCGGCCGGAATCCTCGCACGGCTGATACTGGTCGGACTGGTCGTGCAGTTGGGGGCCAACTTGGGTGTGCAATGGGCTATGGGGGTCGTCGGGCTGGCGATCGTCGTGCCGGCCATCTTCGGCGTAATGGTCACCACCAGTGCCGTGTTTGCCCGTATCCTCTTGAAAGAAACCGTTTCCCCACGCACGACCATGGCCATCACGTTGCTGTTAGTTTCGCTGGGGCTGCTGGCGCTGGCCGCCCGAGTCTCGGGAGAATCTCTGCCGGACCAATCGGGGTCGAACTCGCTGATGGTTACCTTGGCCGTGCTGACCGCCTGCGTGGCCGGGGCCATCTACTCGATACTGACGATTACGCTGCGATACGCCGTCACTCGAGGCACGCCCATGAGTATCATCGTGTTTCTCATCACCGTGACGGCCGTGATTACGCTGGGGCCGATCAGCGTCTCGCGATTCGGGATCGAACACTTGCTGGCCACGCCCGGGCATCACTGGGCCTGGATGTACTTGGCCGGTACGCTCAACTTCCTGGGCTTTCTGGCGATTACCAAGGGGCTGCAGTGGACCACGGTCGTGCACGCCAACGTACTGAACGCCTCGCAAGTGGCCATGGCGGCCATCGCCGGCTGGATCCTGTTCCAAGAGCCGTTGACCCCCTGGCTAATCGGCGGCGTCACGCTAACCATCGTCGGCGTGATCCTCGTCGGCCGCCCCGAGAGCGACGTCCGCCTGGCCGACCAACACGCGTGAGGGAAGAAGGATAGAAGAAGGGACTAGAAGAACCACGGATTACACGGATGTCACGGATAAGACCATAGGGTATTACATTTCGCTGCTTCCCATCCGTGACATCTGTGTAATCCGTGGTTCAATTTGCCTGTTTCCGCTTTTGATTGATGTTACCCATGCACGAACACTTCATGAAACTGGCGTTGGAAGAGGCCGAGCAGGCCTCTCGGGAAGAGGAAGTGCCGATCGGTGCAGTGATTGTCCACGAGGGTCGGGTTATCGCCCGGGCGCATAACCAGCGTGAAGCATTGCACGACCCGACGGCCCATGCCGAGATGATCGCCATCACGCAGGCGGCCGAGATGTTGCAATCTTGGCGGCTGGAAGATTGCACGCTCTACGTCACGCTGGAGCCGTGCCCCATGTGTGCCGGGGCCATTTTGCAAGCCCGAATCCCCACCGTCGTCTACGGCGCCACCGACCCAAAGGCCGGCGCGGTCCATACGCTGTACCATCTTCTAGACGACTCGCGCCTGAACCATCGCTGCCTAATCGTCTCGGGCGTACTAGCCGATCCGTGCGGAACGATTCTCACCGAATTCTTCCAACAGCAACGCAAACTAGGCAAGAAGTAGGTCAGGGCTCGCCCTGACATTTTCCCTTAAACCGTGAAACGCCACCACGGGGCTCGTCCCCGTGGAGCGATGATTGACTACTAGCACGGCCCGTTTCCCCCGCGTTCTTCGCCAATCCGGGCCGCCGCCTCCGGCGGCGGCCCAGATTGGCGGGCGGTGTTGTTTGGCCTCACGGGTTAGTGGCCAATCATCGTTCCACCGGGACAAGCCCGGTGGTGACGGACAAAGTGTTTGCAGTTTGAGAAATAACAGCGTCTCAATCGGGCGCGATCTTAACCTTTACGTCATCCCCCCGCTTGATCGTCCAAACCACGCGGAACCCGTACGCGGAAGAACGGGCAGCAGAGAAAATCGGGGCGTAAGGCCGAGCGAGAATAGTCCGGATCGCCAAGCATCCACTGGCCCCCGCGGATGATCACGGGCCCGGCGGTCGGCCCGACGGGATTGACCAACGGCGACTTGTCGTAGAACGTGGGGTTCGAGCGATCCCGGCAATACTCACCGACGTTCCCGTGCATGTCGTACAAGCCGAACGCATTCGGCCGAAATTTGCCGACCGGTGCGGTAAACTCGTAACCGTCATCCCAAGCGAGGGTCCTCCGCTGGGTTGCGGCGAACTCGCGCTTAAACGCCGCGTCGGCCAGGTTGGCCACGTGTTGCAGTGCAGACGGATCTTCTCCGCTATACCACGCCGTGGTCGTGCCAGCACGGCAAGCGTATTCCCACTGCGCTTCGGTGGGCAGGCTGTAGCGCTTCGGCTCCCCTTCCTTCTGGCTGAGCCACTGGCAGAAGCGATTCGCGTCGTTGATCGTCACCTGCACGACAGGATGGTTGTCGTCCTGCTTGAAGCTGGGGTTCTTCCAGCTCATCTCCGGCTTGTCTTGCCATACTCCCGACATCAGCCTCAAAGCCGCTCCACTGCCGTGCAGTTCGGTTTCGGTCTTGTAGTTCGTTTCCTGGACGAACTGCCGAAACTGGGCGACTGTCACTTCGTGTTTGCCCATGTAGAACGGCCGGGTGAGCTTCACGCGATGCTTGGGACCTTCGTCAGGAACCTGTGGCGAATACCACCAGACCAGATCGAGCTCCTTTGCCCGCTTTTGAAGCGTGCGGATCTCGTCCCAAGTGGAGCCCATGTCGAACTCGCCTGGTGGAATCAAGACCAGCTCCATGCCAATGTCGTTGGTATATTCTATGGGAATTCCAAGCGACTTGGCTGCCCCTTCTTGGCGCTCCTTTGCCGGAAATTCGTTCGACGCAGCCACGGCCGGTGACTTGTCGGCTTCGGACTCGGCCTCCGACTGACCCTCAGGCGCGTTCATCGCGAACACGGCGCCCAGCAGCAGGATCCCCGCCAGGGCGGCGCCGATCACCATCGTTCGCCAGCGGCGACGGCCACCAGACGGAGCCGGCTGCGGTTGGACCGGCTGGGCGAGGATCGCCGGACGGACGCGGTCGTCGGTCTCTTCGATCTGTTGGGCCTGCGTCACTAAGGCGGCCAGATCGCAACCGGCCGTAAACGGTTCGATGGCCTTGGCCACCTCGGACGGCGTGGCAAAGCGATCTGCCGGGGCCTTGGCCAGCATCCGATCGAGCAGGGCCGCCAGACCATCCGGAACTTCAGCACGGCGGTCCTGGATCGGCGGGATCGGCTCGGCGGTGTGGGCTTTCATCTTGTCGAAGGCGCTGTGGTGTTGCGAACCGCCGAACGGGGCATGGCCGCAAAGCAGCTTGTAAAGTGTGCATCCCAGGCCGTAGATGTCGGCGCGAATGTCGACCTTACGACTATCGGAGACCTGTTCGGGGGCCATGTAGTCGGCCGTCCCCATCGTTTGCCCGGCCTCGGTCATCTCCGCGTCGGCCGGCTGATCGACGACAATTCGGGCTAACCCCAGATCCAACAGTTTGACTTCACCCGTGTCGGCGAGCATCAGATTCGACGGTTTGACGTCGCGATGGACCAGGCCGTTCTCGTGGGCGTATTGCAGGCCGATGGCCGTCTGCCGGGCCAACTCGCAGGCGTCGGCCACCGGCAGCGGCCCCAGCCGTCGCACGAGTTTGGAGAGGTCCAGCCCTTCGATGTATTCCATGACCAAGAGACACGTCCCGTCGATTTCTCGCGCATCGTGCCCGCGCACGATGTTCGGATGGTCCAGCGCCCCGACCGCTTTCATTTCGCGTTCGAACCGGGCGACCGCCCGAGGATCGTCCATGCGGCTTCGAGGCAGCACTTTCAAGGCCACCGTACGATCGAGCTTGGTATGCACGGCCTTGTAGACCGTGCCCATGCCTCCGTGGCCGAGCTTCCCAACCAGTTGATATTCCCCCAGTTGGCTGAACTGCCCCGCGGCGTCCTCGGGAGACACGTCGCCGGGAGTCGCCAGGGATTCCATCTGGCTTACGAATTCGCCGCACTCGGGCTCGTCCTGATACGGATTCTCGGCAGCCGACTCTCGCAGTCCGACGACCAGCGTATCCTCACCGTCGTCGACGTCGGAGAGCGTCATCTGGCAATCGGAACAGGCGTCGACATGGACGGCCACGGCCGAATCCTCGGGAAGCCGCCCTACGACGTAGGACAAGAGCTCATCATGCGTTGGGCAAGCTAGTTTGGACATCGTAGGGTCCTCCCGGTTCTTGGTACGAAAAGTTCCTCGCTACAAGAACAACGCGGGAGTCTGACAGCACTTTTGGGAATAAGTCCCCTCTCCCCCTGGGAGAGGGTTAGGGTGAGGGCGATTCACCGAGAAACGTCTTTGCTTGTGTGTCTTTTCCATGCCCTCATCCCAATAATTCACCCAGTTCCTGGCGGATACGGCGCATCACGCGGGATTTGGCCTTGTAGACGGCCGCCCGGGTCATACCCAACTCGTCGGCCACCTCGGCGGCCGGCTGGTGGTCCACGGTGGTTCGCCAAAAGGCCTGCCAGGTACGATCCTCGAATTCCCCGCGGATCAACTTCAGGCCTTGATGCGTGAGGCTCTGACTTGAGCCGGACTGCCTACCGGTGATCGTGCTCGGCGGGGGCGCGTCGGGAATTTGGGCCCATTGTTGCTGGGCATTGGTGCCGCCTTCCGCGGCCGGATGATCTCGACGGTGGCGAAAATGGTCGCGGATCTTGTTGCGCGTGATCGTCCACAGCCAACCGCGGAAACTGTCCCCGGGCTGCTGGCGGCGGAACTTCTCCACGCCGGCCGAGACCGCACGAAACGTCTCCTGGGCCACATCGGCTGCGTCCGCCGGCTGGATGCCCGACTGGCGACACCACCCGTACACCACCGGGCCGAACAGCCGCACCAATTGCCGCCAAGCCTCCGGCTGCTGGACTTTGACGCGTCTCAGAAGACTGGAGGTGATCGAACTCGGATCGGCCGAACCGGCCTGATAATCGGTAGCTGACGGGCCCATGAACGTTCTTCCCCAAACCGTGAACCGGACGAATCCAGTGTAGAGGATGTCGGTGGTGCTGAAAAGCCCGCGCTGGGGCGAACGCATTTCTCCGCCGGTACGGCGCCGGCTAAACGAATTCCGAATCGGCTTCAGCAGACAGCAAGTCGAAGGCCGTGAACCACGGCCGCGGGGTTACTTTCACGAACGGCGTACGGTCTTGGCGTTGTACCTCCGCGCGATGCTTTCGCGATAGGCGGCCAACTCGTCGTACTGCGTGCGAAGCATCTGTAGCGCTTGCTCGGCCTGCTCCGAATCTCCAAACCGGAAGAAGATGTGCCACTTGTGGAGCAACTGCACCGGAGCGTCCGCTTGGTCCTCGGCCTCGGCCATGTAATCGACCACGAATTCGGCCACATTGCGTTGGCCCTGCCTCACCTTAAAGCAAACGTCGGCGTGTCGGGTCACCGGGTTGAACTCGGCAGTGCCGACCAGAAAGAAATCTTCGATGTTCTTTCTCTTCGATTCGAACCGCTTCATTCGCCCAAGCTGCCGGAAGAACTTCTCGACCTGCTTCTTTCGCTTCGGGTCGTCGCGTTTCTTTTTGTCTACGTCTGGCCCAAGGCGGCTGTAGTCGTCGCTCTTTCGGTCGGGTTTTTCCACGTCGGCCCCCGCCGAACCGTAAAGCACCAGCAACACGACCGCGACCGCCCGAAGGTTCACATGTACTGCCATGACCACTCCCTCCAGATTTCAGGATCGATTCTCTCTCGTGCCTTTCTCCGCCTAGGCTGATTATAGCAGAATCACCGGCCTGTGAACACCGGAAAGCAGAGAATTGGACCGGCCGCGGAATCGCTCCCGAGCAGGATTTGCGGGCGATTCCCGGTGCCGCCGATGGCACCTTACGCGTATTGTGTCCCTTCCGGTCAAAATCCCGCCCCGCTTGCCTTTCTCTACCGACTGTGGTAGACTAAACGGTTTCGGGATACTCCGGCCCACTTGCCTGTGCAGCCGATGAATTATACACCTCAAGAAAATCCACCCCACGTGCCCGAGTCGATCCAGATTCGCGGCGCCCGGGTCCACAATCTGCAAGACATCGACCTGGACATCCCGCGCGATCAATTGGTCGTGTTGACCGGTCCCAGCGGGTCGGGTAAGAGTTCGCTGGCCTTCGATACGCTGTATGCCGAAGGACAACGTCAATACATCGAAAGCCTGTCGGCCTACGCGCGCCAGTTCCTGCATCAATTGGAACGCCCCGACGTCGACCTGATCGAAGGTCTCCAGCCGACGATCTCGATCGATCAACGCGCCGGCAGCCACAACCCGCGCAGCACGGTGGCCACGGTCACCGAGATCTACGATTACTTGCGGCTGTTGTTTGCCCGGCTGGGTGAACCCTCGTGCTATCAATGCGGCGAGCCGATCCGTCAGCAGACACCCGAGCAGATCCTCGACGACCTGCTCACCTTGGCCGGCGGCACGCGAATGATGATCCTCGCGCCGATGGTCCGCGGACGCAAGGGACAACACAAGGACGTGTTGGAAACGATTCGCAAGGCGGGATTCGTCCGCGCTCGGATTGACGGCAAAGTGGTCGACCTGGATCATCCGCCCGAGTTGGTCCGCCAGAAAGTGCATCACATCGAGGCCGTGGTCGATCGCGTGGTGATCCGCGAGGGAGTTTGCGCCCGGCTGGCCGAATCGATCAACCTGGCCATCCGCCATGGCGACTCGCTGGTGCTGGTGACTTACGAAGAGAAGACCGACGAAGGCAGCATCTGGCACGACGAGCTGTTCAGCACGCAATATGCCTGCCCCAACTGCAAGATCAGCTACGAGGAACTCGAGCCGCGGACGTTCAGCTTCAACAGCCCTTACGGCGCTTGCCCAAGTTGCGAAGGCTTGGGGGCCCAAGTGGCGTTCGACCCG
>SDBV01012286.1_pt1 | contig 10983 bp, 12 predicted proteins | sample 2277081 | NCBI WGS metagenome assembly SDBV01 (sample SAMN10402039, study PRJNA504765) | marine sediment metagenome | isolation source: marine sediment core GS10_PC15, 223 cmbsf | place: Arctic Ocean: Southern Knipovich Ridge | collected 2010
CGACTCAAGAATATCCTAGTGTACCAAATTGGATCATAAACGGTTCTGATCTAATAAAGAGAGAATTTCTCTCAACATTTCAAGGTGGTGACGGGTGTCGTATAAGATGGAATAGAACAAAAGTAGGATATGGATTTGTAATTGCAGAAACATCAAAACAAGCATGTAAAAAACATGTAAAAAGTCTTCAAATAATGATGACACAAATTGTTGATTTACTGAGATACTTCAATATTGAAGTAGGTAACATTAAAACAAAAGAAGAATATGAAAAGGCAGAAGACAGAGTAACTGTCGGTTATAAAATATCTAATAAGCAGCTTAACCTTATCAAATATTTTGATACGATAGGTTATAGATACGATGTTGATAAACTTGTAGACAGTGGTATAACTGTTGAATACATAAAATTTACACAGCGTTTACTTAAACAGCGGCAGGAACTGCACCAAAAAATCAAAGAATTATACGATAATAATGTCAGACCGCTAGACATCTCCAAAACGTTGCAACTTGATATTAGGGTGATAAGAAATATGTTGAAACTGAATGGGACGACAATAGGTTTGCCCAAACTTAAAGGCACAATTCATAGCATTGAAAATTGGAGGAACATAGTGACTTCCTCTCACACAATAATATTTGTACCTATTGAGAATAAAAAGCAAGTACAAAATGTTAAAATAGCAGATATCACAACTGATTCAGACAATCAAAGTTTCCTTTGTAGCGATAGAATTTGTGTCCATAATTCTCCTCGCAACACGTATCAAGCCGCGATGGGCAAACAGGGTGTTGGTGTTCCCGGATCTAATTATATGTTTCAAACCAAAGGTAAATTTCATGTATTAAATTATCCTCAAAAACCTTTGGTATCATCGAAAATGTCAAAGATTATTGGATTTGACAATCTTCCATCCGGCCAAAACGCAATAGTTGCAGTATGTCCGTGGTATGGTTTTGGTCAAGAAGATTCTATTATTATGAACCAGGATTCCATTGATCGTGGATTTATGCTTAGTACGTTATATGTAGCATTCGAATGTAAAGTTCGTCTTGACAAAAAAGAGCAATTTGAAGTTCCTACTGAAAAAGAATGTAGCAACTATAAAGGAAATTCTTCTAAGCTTGACCCAGTTACAGGCATTATTACTGAAGGTCAAAAAGTGGAAGAAGGAGATATTCTCATTGGTCGTACAGTTTATATTGACGAAACATTGACTGTTCACAGACAAAAGAAACAGAATATTTCGGTCATCTATGATAATAAATTGTCAGGAACAGTTCATCTTATTCAAAGAGGTATAGATGGCCAAGGGTATGAATACATTAGAGTAGTAATTGCTCAGCAACGTTATCCTATTAATGGTGATAAATTTTGCTACTCTTCTGATCATGAAGTATTGACAACAAAAGGATGGATTCCTATTGATTGTTTATCAAAAGATTATAAGGTAGCGACTCTTAATCAAAAGGGTTATCTTGAGTACCAATATCCGACAGAAATTTGTTCTTTCGACCATGACGGAGATATGATTGAAGTAGAGACGAATCAAATATCTCTCAAAGTAACTCCTAATCATAAGATGTATGTCAAACGTAGAAATCGTAAAGAATTTAAACTTGAACCGGCTGAAGATCTCTTTGATATTCATGTTCACTACAAAAAGAATGCAGAATGGGCGGCTCCGGGTCTTGACTACTTTGAGTTACCTTATTTTTGGTATCAGAATACAAAACATAAAACTACAATTTATCCAAAACTAAATCTTTATATCGAGCCGTGGTTGGTGTTCTTTGGTATTTGGATAGCCGAGGGATGGGCCAGGCCAAATGATACTTGCATAGCTGTTAATAAGGAGAGGGTTAAAATAGCGTTGATAGAATCTCTCTCGGCCATGGACTATGAATACAAGATCAGCATGAATAGGCTAAAAATATATGTGTATGATAAACAACTTGCCGATTATATGTCAGATCTTTCAGTTGGGGCTATTAACAAAAGATTGCCAGAGTGGGTATGGTTCCTTAGTCAAAATCAATGTCGTATTCTTCTCGATTCAATGTGCCTCGGAGACGGGCATATGAACGGTAACACTCAAATGTATGATACCTCTTCTGTTGGTCTCAAAGATGATGTACTGATACTAGCTTTACATTGTGGTTGGGCTGCTAATTGTCATATTCGTTATCCTAAAGGAACTCATAAAATCATCCATGAGAGAGATTCTGTAACTAATGCTGATTCCTGGAGAATTACTATTGTTAAAAAACAATCGGAACCAGCTGTAAATAAACATATCAAAGGTCAACAAAAGTCTGTTTTGTATAGTGGCAAGGTTTATTGTTGTACCGTTCCTAACCATGTTCTATACGTTCGTAGAACTGTCTGTTCTCCAGGGAACTATCAGAAACCTGTCTGGAGTGGCAATAGTGCTAGGCATGGCCAAAAAGGAACTATAGGTATGACATATCGGTCGTATGATTTACCTTTTACTGATGAAGGCATTACGCCTGATATTATTATCAACCCATTGGCGTTTCCCAGTCGAATGACTATAGGCATGATGATAGAAATGATTACAGGGCGCAAAATAGTTTTAGGATCTAGACTTAATGCAATTTGCACTAAAAAAGTATTTCGTCTTGATCACAATGATGATCCGTCAGACGGGGAACAAATATGTAAAACTCCGAAAGGTGGCTATAGTAAAACAAAAGCAAATGGTGATGCGACACCATTTAATACATCTTTTTCACTAAAAAGTATATGTAATGAATTGAAAACTCTTGGCTATAATGAATTTAGTGATGAGAAAATGACTAATGGTCAAACCGGAGAAGAGATGAAATGCCTTATATTCGTAGGAGTACCCTATTACCAGAGATTAAAACATATGGTAATTGATAAAGTGCATGCTCGATCTCGAGGAGGTCGAACTCGTCTTACTCGTCAACCAAAAGAGGGACGTAAGCAGGGTGGCGGATTTAGAGTAGGTCATATGGAAAAAGATGTCATACTTGGACAGGGAGCTCCATCGTTTAGTAAAGATAGACTTATGGAACAGTCTGATGAGACAAGAGTTTGGTTCTGTAAAATCTGCGGATTACAAGCTCTCGTTATTGTCGGTGATCCGCAAAGGAATATTCCTCCCCGTAAAGAATGTAGAGTTTGTCAGTCTAACAAAGTCGCATTGGTCAGAATGCCTTACGCAACAAAATTATTAATGCAAGAGCTAGCCGGTATGAACGTTATAATGAGAGTTTTACCTACTGCATATGGTGAAGCTTCTTTAACGGTCAATGGTAAACATATTGCGACAGGTAAAATTGAAAAGCTAAATCAAGATAAATAAATATTACGACAATGAATATCAAATTTGTTGATAATGATGGAAATATACTCACTACCAAAGAAGCTCTTAATAAAATGCGTTATCAAGACTTGGACAGCTTAATTAAAAATCGTTTAAACAATAATTGGGAATTAGTTGTCAAACTATATGCACTGGCAAGATTTTGGGGAACACTGTAGTTGTAAAATGGGTAAAGAGAATTTAGAGATGACTCTCCCTATTAATGTTTCCCATTCGGGAAACATTAATCATGTACAGGTTTATGGGTAAAATGGGTTTATTAGGTGACATTAAAAACATTAATCATGTACAGGTTTGTGACGAGTTTCTGGCATGGTCGTCGAGTCGCAATATTGCATTCCATATATTCCCATAGGACACAACCTGCTTTCCTAGATTGACAGCCCACGACTGAATCTGATAGACCTTAGTATTGTCAACTACTGCGAACATTTTGATGACACCAAGAACATGTTTGTAGGAAGGAATGTTAGAGGCCGGAGATACATTTTGTGTCATTTTGCGAAGAGTCAATGTTAGAAACAAGCTCATCAAAATATGAATGAGATCAAACAAATTTGTCATTTTTCTCTATTCATCACTTAGAGTGATGAATAGATTAATATCATGTGTACCACGAAAGTTAGATAATATCAGCCTCCGTAATCCACAGGCTTTCACTATCAATAAAGCCTTCCAACATCAAAAGTAGGAGGCGACGCATACCAGGGTCGGACATTTCCTTTTTCATAGCTGCGCTTAAAATCCTTTCAAGTTCCCTTTTGTGTTCCCGTTCTTCCTCGAGTTCTTGTTTCTCGTATTCATCGAGCTCCCCCTCAAGCGCATCTGCTAGGATCTTTTCAAGTTCCCTTTTGTGTGCCCACACATCCTCGTATTCGATATCCTCCTCGTATCCGATCTCCTCTCCGAGCTCCTCGACTGAAAGCTCGTACTGGTCGAGGATAAACCCCTTCCATTTCGAGTTTTTGGCGAAGTGGTTGTCGAACCGCAATATGGCATTCCATATGTTCCCATAGGACATGACCTTTCTTAGATCGACATCCCCGTACTTTTGGTCGTTAGTCCACAAGGTGAGATGATATATCCGGGTCTTGTCAACTGATGCGAATGATTTGATAATATTGAGAACATCATCATAGGGAGGAATGTTAGAGACCGGAGATCTTTGTGTCATTTGTGCGAAGAGTCAATGTTGAAAACAAGCTCATCAAAATATGAATGGGTCAAACAAATTTGTCATTTTTGTGGTTAATTAAATGAAATGTCATTTTGACTTTTTGAATCATATCATAAGTGACTATCAATGTCTAATATGTATGAGCCGGGTGATTTCTCGTTAGCGACAAAATGGGTGAATGTGACAGTTGCTATAGTGGTGATACTGATTGTGAACAACGGTCTGAAACTGTTGATACATTTGTCAACTATTTGGATTTGATAGGTAAAAATGATATTTCATAGTGAAAACAGATTCAAAAAATGAAAGATCAAAGAAATAAATTATCATGAAAATTTCAACACGAATCCTTTATGTACCTCATTCGGGAAAACCTAAATTAAGAAAAGGACTACCCGACGGTTTCAATTGCGATGAGAACCTTGTTATTTCTCCACAATGTACGGTCTTCTACAATATCACCCACTCGACTCCCAATCCTAATCTCGCTAAATTTGGACATATCCTTTCAAATATTCCTGGAGACGCTATTTTTGTTTATGATGAAATAAATATTCCAGAAAATTTCCTTGAACTTCTTCCTAAAATATTGGAAGAGGACACCCGTAAACGATTTATTGGTACATAAATTAATCTGCAGGACTTTTTTCTTTACTCACTAAAGAAAAATGACATCTGAAACTCGTATTAAGGTAATCGAAAAACATGAGCTCCGAAACTTTCGTTTATGTTGTCGGTGTTATTTCTAGCAAGTCCCATAGTGACGATGTACCAAGATTCTGTCCTGGGGAGAATATGTACTTTACATGTAATCGCGAGAAAGCTATTGTCGAGGCCGAGAGAATGAAGCAAAATCTTCCTAACACTTACAAATACGGTTGTGATTCGTGTGAATATCCTCCTGATTGTTCTCATCATTATGTGATAGTAGACATTATGGAACGCGATGATAACCACGTTTACCATTCGTTACATGCTATACCCGGCGCATTCGGTTTCCAATTAGGCACGGCGGGTATCGAAAACTTTTGTGATATTCCTCATACCAAAAAAGACGCTATAATACCAGAAAAACTGTATTGTATTGGAGAAATCGGTAACATGCAGTATTTTACCGGTGGATGGTTTAATTTGACATCAGGTCCTGATTGGATCCAGAGATCATATGTGAACGAGTTATATTGGAAGTGTCACGCGCAGATAAAATGGGAAGAACCCATGAATCCGTGGGTAAAAAAGTGACCGGAAAAAATATGGGGGACGCGTTGACCATCGAAACTGTATTCATTTAAGTCAAAGAATAAAAATTATAGATATGAGTCTATAATTTTTGTAGCTATTAATAAATGACATCTTCCTGGGCGTTGACAAAAAGAAAAGAAATGGCTGATGTTTGGGATGTCTCTAATTTTGGAAATCCTGAAAATGCATTGGGCGGATGGGAAGACCACTATATCATAAATGGAGCGTGTAGAGAATGTCATCCCGATTTCGAAGCCATTCCCATAGGGAATCCATATGGATTTATGGTGTGTAAAAGAAGAAAATTTCCTGTGAAACCAAACAACATGATAGATGCATCAAAATATCCAGATGGTATGAGTCTGGATGTCCCGCATGATCCAATCGATCCCTCACAATTTAACGGTTACAATAAATATATGGCCGATATGTATCGGCCTTGGAGAACTACTCAAATACAACTATCTGATCCGTATAATTATTATGATCGTACAACTCCAAATGAAGCGTTGCTACATCAAAAAGATTATTTAGCCAGAGAAATATATTATAGTGGTAATGGAATTAAACCCGTCCACACTCCTGGGCCGAGAAAATACTCTGAGTATGGCTATTCTTTTAGTCCAGATTCACCACCCTATAAATATGATGTAACCAGGTTACACCAAGCTTATCCAGTATGGAAAGACACGCAAATCTACCACGGCGATTCTCAAGAAGAGATGGATAAATTTGATCAAGTATACGATGATTCTGTTCCCGCAAGTACATGGTAGTTCATTCATATTTTAGCTTACAAAAGTAAGCTAAAACTTTAAAATTCCGAAATTTATTCTTCAGGTCCACGAACTTCAGAAAAATTATATGCCAAACAATCTCCTTTAACAAAAATACCGTTAGGCGGTATGAAATAGAACCAGTTCTTAGAATTTAGCGGCACTACCCTTCAACAACTTCTTGTAAAGTTTCCATAAATCCCGTCAAATACTGGGCTACATGGACGTTCTTTCATAAAATGCTTTGTCCCAAATAATGAGTTTCATTAACTTAAGTTAATGAAACTGAATAATAGAACTCAAGATCTATAGGAAACAAATTCAAATATCAGAAGAATCCTCGCTGCATACAAACTTCCAATTTTTCAAACAATCTATACACATTACATCATTTCGGATAAATTGTCACTTTGAGTGGAACAACTTTTCCACACTTCTTACAGTTGTAAGGCATTGTGATTGAATATTAAGTTACTCAATTTTATTTAAAACATGTGATTCGGTTTGACCGGAGCCGATTGAGGTCGAGAAGCACCTTTTGGATATTGCGAAACTTGATGCTGATAAGTTGACATATCAGGTGCGTATTTCATATTTCTCGGATCTTGAATATGAGCACCTTTCTGATTCATTTCTGGCTGAAAACTAGTCGTATTCCATCCTTCTTCAGGTTGAGCGAGAGACGTAACGCTAGAAATATGGGCATAAACAGCGGGTCTAACTATCAATTGTACAGCACGAAATGGTAATTCTAAATCTTCAGCCTCTTTGAATTTATGAAGGGGAATGATTAACTCGCCTTTATCATCCGGATCAATAACAAGAACTCCAGTAGCAAGGGTATATCCATGTTTGTAAAGAGATGGTTTGACAATCACTTCGATATAATGTCCGATAGGAGGTGAGACAGCTATCCCGGTGTGAAAGTTATTAACATCTCCTGTATCATCTTCAGCTCTATTTTCAGTTCGACTGATTAGTGTTACATCATATCCAATATTACTGGGATTCTCTTTGAACGGAAATTCGGCTGAAGGATGTGTTTTATACACATTTATTTTTCCATCAATAAATTCAAAATTTGGGGTTGAACGTCTCTTTCCAACAAACATTTTAATTTACATTTTCAATCTTTAACATATTTGTTCCACAAAAATGAAATAGTGATAGAGATTTTTCCAATAGAAATAAATGTCTACTTTAGATTTTTACCAATTCTGAAAGGAGTTACTATACACGGTAGGACTACCGAACATTAACAAACTTAACTTTTTTCTTAGGTGCAATTGCAACCTCCATCTCTTTTGGGAAGATCACCGTTTTGTTCCCGGGTAAATTTTCACTATCAAATAAACATTTTGCAGAGTATTTCTTCCCAACTGTCAAAATATTTCTTATATCTGGTCGAAACGCTGTGCTGTCCCAAAATACACTTTTACCGTTCCTATTTTTATACCATAATGCATAACTCGGTAAATCTTCAAGATAAAGTTTAGTGGATATCGTATAATTATGATATTTGTTTTTACATTGATCCATTATATATCAAGACAATTTAACTTTCTTGTCCAAAGTAGTTTTAAAAATCAATAGATTAATAATAACTAAACTTTGTAATGTCCGAAATAAAAACTACAGCTTTTATTATCGGAGATCCGCATTTTAAAGCAAAAAACCTTTACGAGGTTCATGACTTTATCGAAAGAACACTCGAAATTGCAGCACAAAAAAAACCAACTTTTATTGTTATATTAGGGGATACGTTAGATACACATGAAGTAGTAAGAGTACAGCCTCACAACTTAGCATGTGAATTTATTGATGGATTATCAGAAATAGCCCCTGTATACTTAATTATTGGAAACCATGATCTTATAAACCAATGTCAATTTCTTACAGATAATCACATTTTCAATCCTTTGAAAAAGTGGCCAGGTGTAACCGTTGTAGATAAACCTATATATGCTACCTATAATGATTTTTCTTTTGTATTTTGTCCATACGTTGAACCAGGAAAGTTTGTTACGGCATTGAATACGGTTATAGAAGATGGAGAAACATGGGAACTTGTAGATTGTATTTTTGCTCATCAAGAATTTAAAGGCTGTAAAATGGGTGCTATAGTATCAGAAATTGGAGATAAGTGGAATGAAGACTATCCGCCAGTTATTTCTGGTCATATTCACGATTCCCAAACAATAGGAGAAAATATATTTTATCCTGGTTCACCTATCCAGCACGGATTTGGTGAACTATCAAATAAAAGAATATGGAATGTTACATTTGGCGAAGAAACCCCACCATATTTTTCGATAGAGAAAATAAATCTAGGACTCAAAGGTAAAAAGATTTTATATTTAGACGTTGATAATATTGACAAGTTTGATAAGAAACTCCTCAATAAATATAATATTAAAATCTCTCTTAGCGGAACATCCGAACAATTCAAACTTTTTCGTCAGAGTAAAATTCGTACTGAACTTATTCGTGAAGGGGTTACGATTGTATACGCTCCTGTTAACGATATTGTTACATCAGGTGTTAAAAGAACACGGAAACAAGTCTCTTTTCTCGAGGTCCTTAAAGAAATAGTTAAAAAGAAAACGCCACCAGTACAAGAAGTATACAAAGAATTGGTAACTCCTGAGGAATTGGAGGATAGTTCTTCGAACTATTCAGAGGAGGACGATTCGGAAGAAACTGTTTCCTCGGAAAAACTCGACAAGATGCAGAAAATTGATGACGATATTGCAGATGCGAAATCAAAAACAATGCACGGCTCAAGTAGTTTGCATAAAGTTCTTCTTACAGTTAGAGGCGGAAATCAAAGATTAAAAGAGATCTCGCAAGCAACAGGAATTGCTAAAGGTTCACTTAACCATATTTTGAGCATTCTGATTAGGGACGGAAAAATCGAGAAAGCAGGACACGGAATTTACAAACCAATGGCAACATTAACCGTGCAAGATAATCCAGAAGAAGACGAAGATTTTGAAGGAGCTGAAAGACAATGACAGAAGACCAAACTATTGACGGAAAAATAATTCAGGTAAGCCCGTGGAAAAGCGGAAAAGGGTGTTTCGTAAAACTCGATACTCTGGAAGCCGACTTCTTCAAATTCGGGGGATTTGGTGCGAAAGTGGGTGATGTTGTAAGAATCGCTTACAAACCCGGAACAAACAACTATTCAGACAAATTCGAGATCGTCAGAACCGAAGAACTCAATAAATTTTCTGATCAAGACCCAACAGGAACACCAAAAACAGGATTCACTCCTGCTAATAATATACCAAAAAGCAAGCCTGCAGGAACAGACATTGCAGACACGATCAGGCGAAGCGTCACAATCAAATGCGCAAGCAACTTGTGGGCGGCCACGCTAAAAGACGGGGACAGAACAAGCATTCCGGAACTAATTCCGAAAATAATTCAAACAGCAAAAGAACTCGAAACCTACATTGAGAAGGGATAAAATGCCAGCAAACCCTGACACTGTTCGCTTGGCTGAGTGTCCGGTTTGCAGCTCCCAACGCATAATGCGAAGAAAACGCGCAGGAATGTGGGAATACAAATGCGTTCAATGTGGCTGGCAACACTTCGGTGAACCAATTGACACCGGCAGTTAACCCTCTCTCAAACTTATTTTCCCGGAGGTGAAAAGCATGGCAATGACAAAACTAGAAGCAGAAGAAATCCTGAAACAAATCGCAGAACTCAATACTCAGGTTTCTGTTGGCTTTAACAAACTACACGCACGCATGAAAAAGGCAGTTGCAGATACTGAGAAATCCAAGACAGAGAAATGAATTTAACGAATGTTCTCAGATTTTTTAGCCCTCTTGGGAGTCCTAAAAAATCTCTCAGGGCAGAAGCACCTCCGGAAATTCCGTTAAACTTTTCCCCTCTCTTGGGAGAGGACAAAACCATAATCGGAATTTCGGCTTCCAGTTTTTCCCGCCCTTCGAACTTCCAACTAGAGAAGTCGAAAAGGAGGCTTTAAATATGACTAATAACGATAAAAAAGAAAGTAGCGAGCAAATTGATTACGCTACTTCCTTACAAACAAACACAATCAAGGAGCTATACAACGAACTTACTTACCCAAAATCAAGACGGTTCGATGATAAAGACCTTTCCTTACTTTCCAAAGCAGATGCAGGAAATCACATCGAGGCACTAATCAAACTCAAACGTGCCACCAACGGAAACGGGAAAGGAAGCCCAAAAGGTTTCGACAAAATCGGGTACTCCATGATCTACAAACTCGTTTGGCGAGATTGGGACAAACTCAGCTCAAACGCGTTCTTCAAAGACGTAAGTTTCAGCGAAGCTGTCCTCATGGAATACGAAAAGTACAAAGGCGCTCTCGAATTTGCAGAGAAAAGCGTTAACGGAAGTGGTCAGAAATGAC
>SDBV01012287.1_pt1 | contig 10982 bp, 5 predicted proteins | sample 2277081 | NCBI WGS metagenome assembly SDBV01 (sample SAMN10402039, study PRJNA504765) | marine sediment metagenome | isolation source: marine sediment core GS10_PC15, 223 cmbsf | place: Arctic Ocean: Southern Knipovich Ridge | collected 2010
GTGATTTAAAAGAATCATGCCAGCTTTTAGAGATATGCTTATTTAGAGTTGAGTTCAGGGTAGTTATTACCAGGACCTTTATATCCGAAGGCCGCTTTGAAAAGAGGGCCTGATAATATTTATGGCCCTTACCCTTATAGTAAGCCTTCAACTCTTTCATGAAGGATGCTGTCCTGCTTGACCTCCGGTCGGATATCTTATTAAGAATATCCCGGTACTCTTTATGTTTCGGCTGAACAACAGCAAATTGAGGTATTAAAGTCATCATATTCCCGGCAAAGAACTCCTGCATGCTTTCCAGGTCTCTTCCCGCAAAGAAAATCACGCTCTCCGTTTCGTCCGAGGTCTTTTCAATATTATTCTTTATCTCTAACAGGTCTTCAAACAAAAGCATATAATAGAATTTCCCAGGGTCATCATATATGAGATACAAATAGTTCCCCGCTTCAAGTATTTTCCGGACCAATTTCATGTCTGCCATATCCACAAGCAGACAGCTTCTCTTTTTCAGGCTGACCACTCCCATGAAGTCTTCAGAATATGTCTCGTAATTCCCGATGCTTGTAATTTTCTTTTTTATATCATGAAAATCAAAGGCCAGCTTTGAAAACAGCACCTTGTTTTTCTGCAGCATCTCAAGATTGCGTTTAAAACGTTCTGCATATTCCATCTCATCAGGTTTAATGACATGTTCATACACAAGTTCAGAAATACGCTCCCCGGCAACACCCGCCCGGTTCAGTCTTTCAATGTATTTACCGGCCTCCCTGAAATCTCTTTTCTCAAGCAGCCAGACTATAAAGAGGACCACATACCCCACAGGAAAGCGCGCTTCTTCATTTTCATAGTAGTCAATGATCTTCCGAAAAACATTTCTCTTCAATTCATCAGACTCTATGTCATTCAGTCCCCTCTTAACAGAGTCGTGGTCATTGTCCCTGCATGCCTGTTCAATCCGGGCCAGTATTTCCCTGCCCCTGCCCTCTTTCTTCTTTAAACTCTCAGAGTCTTTCATATACGCGATCATTTCCCCCGCACCCTGCCTCTTTTTGAATAATAATTACTGATAAAATCCATAGTGTTCCCTGCTATTGCCATATTGCTTAAGTTATTAATAACGACATTCCTCCCGTTCTCAGCAATCCTTTCCCGCTCTTCCGGATGGTCGAGGTAATACTGGACCTTGTTTAGCAAATCATCCTTATCATCAAAAAGCACGATCTCCTCATCTTCAATAAAATAATTTGAAATAGAACCCATCCTCTCATTCTCTTCAGCTGTCACTGACCTGACTAGAGGGAAGCCGCCGCTTGCCAGGATTTCATAATTACGCTCATGTGTATTCCATCCCCATGTATCGCACAAAGAAATTTTGCTGCTCCCATATATACCGCTCAGCTCTTTTCCATACTCTGCAGTACCCATGTGATATTTTTTGAATTTATCAATATTAGACCATGAACTTCCCCAGACCTTAATGTTCTCAGTTATATTGGAATCTATGATCCAGTCTATTACCCTCCTTCTGTAAAAGGCGTTTATTATATACTGGTAGAAGACTTCAAAGAATTTTCTTCCCTGCTCATTGACCTCAAAACCCCTGCTGCGATTTTTATCATAGATTAAAATCATAAATTCTTTTTCAGACATAAACTCATCGTTCATTGCCATCTCCTGCACAAGGGTATAGACCTCACGCATTATCTCTTTCAGTTCGTCAACTTCTATTTTCTCAACCATACGGTTAAGCCTGAAAAGGTCACTCCCTACAGCATTGTTAACGCTGACGATATCACAGGCATATTTTTCATCAATCTCCCCGGCCTTTGAAAACAGATTAATATCAACGCCTTCGACTGAATGATATATCCTGTTTTCGGGCACATTTGTTTTCCTCAGCGCACTTGTGAGGTCCGGGAAAAGCGGCAGATAAAACATATTTTCCCCCTGATACTCAAAGTCTCCGAAGCTTATTTCATTATAGTCACGATAACGCATGATCCAGAGCAATGAATTTTTGATCTCCTTTTCATCAAAAATCGAATTAACAGCAACATTGATATGAAAAACCATGTCCGGCCTGAACGAGCACATTATCTCTGCTATATAAGAATTCTGGATACGCTCATAATGTTCATTCTCAATCAGCAGTTTAACCGTATATCCCAGTGCAGTAAATGCGCTGTGCCAGCTTTTAGAAATATGTTTATTCAATGTTGAGCCCCGGGTAGTCACCATTAATATTTTTATATGTTCGGGGTTCTTTGAAAACAGATTCTGATAATATTTATGGCCCCTGTTTTTACAGTAAGCTTTAATTTTTTTCTTGGCGGCTAAAAACCCTTCTTCCCTTTGACCGCGAATTTTATCCATAAGGCCCTGATACTCATTATGTTCCGGCAGAACAACAACATATTCAGGTGTCCTTGTCAACCTGCTGTCAAAAAACTCACTTATGCAATCCTTGTCTCTTCCGGCAAAGAAAATGACGTTATCCATTTCATCAGATGCATTTGCTTCAATATTTTTCTTAATCGATAACATGTCCTCAAACAAAAGCATATAATAGAATTTCCTGATATCATCATATATAAGATATAGAAGATTTCCTGCTCCAAGTATCCTTTGAATTAATTTCATGTCTATCAGGTCCACAAACAAAAAACTCGTTTTATGCAGCTCAGGCATATTATTCTCTTCAGAATGAGACTGCAGCTTTCTTATAGTTGTGATTTTTTTCCTGATACTTTGGAAATCAAAGGCCTGCTTTGAAAACAACACTCCATTTTCCTTCAGGATCGCCAGGTTGCGGTTAAACCTCTTTTCATATTCCGGCTCATCCGGTTTTATAACATACTCATAAATATGCTCTGAAATGCGCTCCTTGACAATATCCATTCCGCTGAGTTTTTCAATATATTTTCCGGCTTCATCGAAATCCCTGCTTTTCAACAGCCATTCGATAAAGAGGACCACATAACCAACAGGGAATTGTGCCAGCTCATTCTCATAATAATTGATGATATTCAGAAAGGCTTCTCTCTTAATATCATCAGACTCCATGGCATCCAGGCATTGCTTAACATAAGCATGATTGTTCTCCTTGCATGCCTGCTCAATCGAGTTCGGACTTTCCATGCCGTCATTCTCCCTGCAATTCAAACTCTTCAATTCCTTTTGAGTTTCCATCATTTCCATTAAACCCTTTAAAATCAATCAACAATTAACAATTAACAATTGAAATATCTTCTTAACTGCTAATTCGTAATTGTGCTCAATTCAGATAAAATTCCCTGATAAAGTCTATCGTCTTTTCTGTAATAGCAAGATTGCTGAATTTCTCAATTACCACCCTTCTTCCGTTTTCAGCAATCCTCTCCCTTTCCAGAGGGTTGTCAAGGTAATACTGGATTTTTGTCAATAAATCTTCCCTGTCATGAAACAGCACCACCTCTTCATTTTCCTTAAAATAATTCGTGATAACATCCATTTTCTCACCGGCTTCAACCTCTATATGTTTTATTAAGGGGAACCCTCCGCTGCCCATAATTTCATAATTCCGCTCATGCGTATTCCAGTCACAATTATCACTCAATGAAATCCCGCTGCCCTGATATATTTCGCTCAATTGCCTGCCATGTCCGGCGATACCCATGTGATACCCCCTGAACTTCTCTACATTGGACCAGCCCCCGCCCCATACTTTAATGTTCTTTGTAATATTGGAATCTACTATCCAGTCCATTACCCTTCTCCGGTAAAAACAGTTCATTACCGTCCGGTAAAACCATATCCAGAACTGCCTGCCCTCCTCCGGTATTTCATAGCCTTCCCTGCTGCATTTTGCATACAGCAATTTCAATATTTCCTCTTCACTCACAAAGTTGTCAGCAAGGGCCGTTTCCTCCATGTAACTGTACAGTTCACGCATTACTCCCTTCAAAACATTATTGCTTTCATTTCTCAGGTAGAACTCAAGCCTGAAAGATTCATTCCCTACGGAATTATTAACGCTGACTATATCGCATGCATATTGTTCATTTGCCTTCTCTCTCTTTTTAAATACACCCGTATCAATTCCCTCAACCGTATAACATATCCTGTTATCCGGTATATTCTTTTCCCTCAATATATCACTGAATTCCCACCAGTGCGGCAGGACAAACATATTTTCATTTCCATACTCATAATTTCCGTAGTTTATTTCATTATGATCACGGTAGCGCATAATCCAGAGCAGGTTGTTTTTAATTTCCTTTTCCATTGAGAATTCATTGATAGTATGGTTTATGTAAAAAACCATATCCGGTTTAAACATACGCACTGTCTCTGCTATATGTTCTCTCTGCAGGCGTTCATAGGGCTCTGCTTCAATCAGCAGCTCGGTTGTATATCCAAGAGAGCTGAAAGAATCATGCCAGTTCCTGGTTATATGTTTATTTAACGTTGTCTGCATGGAGGTTATTAACAGGACCTTTACCTCCTTCGGATCTTTCAAAAACAGTTCCCGGTAATATTTCCGGTCCTTATTCTTATAGTGGGATTTAATTTCCTCCAGTGACTTTACCATCCTGATTTCTCTCTCATTAAATATTTCCTCAATCATCTCATGATACTCTCTATTCCCGGGCATCACGATAACGTACTTGGGGATAACGGTTAATCTGTTTTCGAGAAAAAACCTCCGTATGGTTTCCATGTCCCTTCCGGCGAAAAATACTATATTCTCGGCATCATCGGCTGAAGTTGATTCAATGTTTTTTCTTATCAGCGACAGGTCTTCAAAGAGAAGCATGTGATGGAATTTTTCCAGGTCATCGTATACGACATGGACAAGGTTCCCTCCCTCAAGGGCCCTTTTGATCATTTCCATGTCCGCCGGGTCCACAAATAACAGGCTGTTTTTTTTCTCATTGAGAGCATCCCTGAACTTTTCGGGATATGCCTGAACATTTCTTATGTTTGCAATTCTTTTTTTAACGTCATGAAAATCAAAGGTATGCCTTGAAAACAACACTCTGTTTTCGGTGAGCATCTCCAGGTTACTGTTAAACCGTGCTTCGTACTCAGGCTCATCAGGTTTTATGACATATTCATAAATAAGTTCCGCAATGCGCTCCTTTTCTATACCCATACTGTTCAGTTTCTCAATATAGCCGCCGGCCTCGTCAACATCCCTCTTCTTAAGAAGCCACTCTATATAGAGGATTACATATCCAACGGGGAAGCGCGCTTCTTCATTCTCATAATAATCAATAATTTTCAGAAAGGTATTCTTCTTTAAATTATCAGAATCTATTTCATTCAGGCACTGCATAACTGACACGTGATTGTTGTTCTTACATGCCTGTTCAATCTGTGATAACATTCAGTAAAACCGTCCATTCAATCGTATTAATTTAATGGTTCATTTTCTTTGATCATGCTCTTCAATTTCTTTTGACAAGGATTTATTCTCAAGATATTTTAATTCGCCCTTTCCTTCACTCTCCGCTTCAACTCTTTTAACAACATAATCACCGATAATCAATGCATCAATATTTGTTTTGTGAAATGTTACCAGGGCATCCTCCGGAGTGCAGACAACCGGCTCACCTTTGTCATTAAATGAAGTATTAATAATAAGCGGAACTCCGGTAAGTTCATAAAAATACTTTATGAGATTGTAGTACTTCTCATTCAGGCTCTTTTCAACCGTATGCAGCCTGCCGGTCTTATCATGATGAATTGCAGCAATAATACTGTTTTCCTTATCTTCCCTCGCCTTTGAAGCCATCAGCATAAAGTGGGAATCCCCGGTTGTGTCAAAATATTCTGCAGCATGTTCCTTTAATATCGAAGGGGCAAAGGGCCTGAACGGCTCTCTATGCTTAACTTCGTTGTTTATCCTGTCTTTTGCTTCTGCCGGATAAGGCCTGGAAAGAATAGACCTGTTGCCGAGCGCCCTCGGGCCGAACTCCATTCTGCCCTGGAACCATCCTATGATTTTGCCTTCTGCCAGCAGCCTGGCAGCCTCCAGCGATGGGTCTTCAACCTTTAGTGAGCTTATTTTTGAATTCCCGTTTTCGTTGTGCCTCTTCAACACGTCTTCTATTTCCTTATTGCTGAACAACGGCCCCAGGTATGTTTCTTTTCTTCTCTCTGTCAATTCCGCTTTCTTATCGTACTGATGACTCAGATAAAGAGCCGCCCCGATTGAAGTGCCTGAGTCGGTTGTAGCCGGCTGAATATACATATCCTGAAAGTCTGTATTACCCGGAATCATCCCGTTTGCTACACAATTCAGGGCACATCCACCGGCAAGTGAGAGGTTTTTTGAATTTGTAGCTCTTTGGGCATAATTCATAATGTGCAGATATACTTCCTGATATCTTCTCTGCAGTGCTGCGGCAATGTTTTGATGATGTCTTGATATCGGTTCACCGCTGTCCCGTCTCTTTCCAAATGTTTCAATAAACTTATCGCTCACCCACCCTGTCTTTGTATAGGGAAAATTAAAGTAATCTAATTCAAGTTCATATGAACCTTCATCCTTTAACTGTACAATTTCCATGAAAATATCAATATAGGATTTTCCATTCAGCACCTCTTCATGCTCATCACCGTACGACGCCAATGCCATTACAGTACCTTCCGCGGAATTCGGGGTATATCCAAGATAATAAGTTATAGCGGTATAGAGCATTCCGAGTGAGTGCGGATAATTAATATTTTTCAGGACCCTGATCTCTTTTCCTCTTGCGTGGCCAATTACCGTTGATTCAATTTCTCCCAGCCCGTCAACTGAAACAAGGGCCGCCTCATCGAAACCGCTCAGGTAATATGATGACGCAAAATGGCACAAATGATGGTTCAGGAATTCTATCTTCCCCTCATAACCGGTTTTTTCTCTAATTTCGTTTTCAATATTCAGGAGAGACCTGAATTTATCAATACTCTGAAGAAATATTTCATTTGCCTTGGGGAAATTGTCGAGTGTGTATTTCAGGTATTTTTCTGTAAACAACCTCTTGGGATCTCTTGAAACCGCAATATAGTCAATATCATTAATCCCGATCCCGGCTTCTCTCATACAATAATCTATTGCTTTGACGGGGAAATCATTATCATGCTTTATTCTGGTGAACCTTTCCTCTTCAACAGCTCCAATCAGTTTACCGTCTACAACAATTGCAGCCGCTGTATCATGGCCATAAATGTTTATACCCAGGATATTCATTATTATTCTTCTCCTTCATAGCAATACTTACATACCGAAGGGATATTGCCGCTCAAGTGCGCCTCCCTGAATTGCTCATACTGACTGGAGTTCCAAATTTCATTAAAGTCGCCCAGAGATCCAAAGCTGTAAATGTCCGGATTCCCTATCATGCAGCAGGGGACCACCTTTTTATCAGAAGAGATATAGGCCCTCTCAAAAGGCCATGGACAGAGTTTTTCCACTGTGTACTTAGTTGTAATATCCCAGAAGCTCAAATCAATATTCAAAGCTTTTGATTCTCTGATCAGACTATCAACATCCTCCTGGTTCATATTCTGGGACACATTTTTTAACCGGTTCTCTTTTGTCTTCTCTTCATTTCCCCAGCCGTTCACATCCATGCTGATGGTCATTCTTTTAAATCCAAGCTTTTTAGCAAGGGCCGGGAACCTGAACAATTCATCATAATTTTCTTTCTGAAGCAAAACCCACATCCTTGTTTTGTCCGTTTTCAGATCATCACAATACTTATTGATCAGTTCACAGTTCTTCTGCACTTTTTCGAAATCTGCATTCTTCCTTATCCTCTCATACGTTGATCTTGTCGTGCCGTCAACAGAGATCTGGATTTCCCCGATTCCTGCATCAACAATCCTTTTGTAATTTTCATTTTTATCAATAATTGTTGCATTAGTCGTTGTCCTGGTCCATATATCTTTCTGACTGGCATAACTCACCATTTCTGTAAAGTCCTTACCCAGAAAAGGCTCTCCTATCCCCTGAATTTTTATTTCAAAGACGCCTTCCAGTTCATCCAGTATTTTCGTGAAATCATGATATGACAGATCATCAGCTCTTTTACCTTTCTTAAACGCAGTCATCTGGCACATACCGCACCTGAGATTACAGCGGCTGACGTTTTCAAAATCTACTTTTATCGGCCCATGGCTTATTTTTGAACCACCGTTTTTATTCCTGTATTTCTGATAATTGGAATGGCGTTCTGGGTATCTATCCATACCCCTCTGGAACATATCCTCATATTTGCCGATATCAGGACTTGGTTTAGGAAACTCTATCTTTTTCATATTAATCTCTATTTCGAATAGTAATTTCTGATAAAATCCATTGTATTGCCTGCAACGGCAACATTGCTGAATTTCTCAAGCACCACACGCCTTCCCCTTTCAGAAACCGCCTCTCTCTCCTCCGGGTTATCCAGGTAATACTGTATCTTGTTCAACAGATCGTCCTTGCCGTAAAAAAGGACTATCTCTATATTCTCCCTAAAATGATTCGTAATAACATCGATACTATGGTTCCCGTCCGGCTTAATATAATTCACTACAGGGAATCCGCCGCTGGCCAGGATTTCAAAATTCCGCTCGTGTGTGTTCCACTCCCAGTTATCACTTAAGGATATTTTGCTGCTCTGATATATTTCAGAAAGCTGCCCCCCGTGCCGTGCAGAACCCATATCATAATCCCTGAACTTTTTGATATTGGACCAGGACCCGCCCCAGAGTTTAATGTTTTTTGTAATATTTGAATCTACGATCCATTCCATTACCCGTCCCCTGTAAAAACAGTTTGTTATGGTACGGTAAAACCATATGTGAAGTTGTTTGCCGGTTTCTGTAATGGCCAGCCCTTCCCTGTCGCATTTCAGGTTCAGCTCCTTTATAAATTCATCTTCAGTAACAAAATTATCCGTAAGAGACCTTTCCTGCATATAGCAGTAGAGTTCGTGCATCATTCCCTTTAATCTGTCATTGCGTTCCATTTTCAGATAAAACTGTAATTTAAATAAATCATTTCCCACCGCATTGTTCACACTCACAATATCACATGCATATTCTTTGCTTATATTCTCTCTCTTTGAAAACACTTTCAGGTCAATGCCCTCGACTGTATAGCATATCCTCTCTTCCGGAACATTCTTCTCCCTCAATACATTTTCAAATTCCCACCAGTGAGGCAGGACAAACATATTTTCATTTTCATACTTATAACTGTCATAGTTAACTTCATTGTGGTCACGATAACGCATAATCCAGAGCAATGAGTCTCTGACTGAGCTGTCATCAAAATAGGTATTCACAGTGCGGTTAATATTAAAGATTACATCCGGCCTGGACCTGTTTATTTCTTCTTTTATGTTATATGGAGTGACCCTCTCATACGGCCTCTCTTCAACAAGGAGTTTCACGTTGTATCCCAATGCATGGAATGAATCATACCAGCCTTTGCAGATATGCTGGTTCAATGTGGATTTCAGCGTGCTTATAATTAATATTTTTATGTCCGACGGTCTCTTTTGAAAAAGGCCCTGATAATATTCATGGCCCCTGCCCTTGTAATAGTTATTAATCCCCTCTGTAAACGATGCGTAATCAATCAATTTTTTATTGGATATTTCGTCCATTAAATTATTGTAGTCTTTGTATTCATCCGGAATTACACGTTCCTGGGGTATAAGGGTCAATGAATTATTTATAAAGAAATTGCGTATATTATCCATGTCCCTGCCCGCAAAGACTACTATGCTTTCCGCATCATCCGCATTCTGTTCAATATATTTGCGTATAGACAGGAGGTCTTCAAACATAAGCATATAGTAGAATTGATCCAGATCATCATATACAAGATATAAATAATTCGCCGCATCAAGAATATTTTGTATCAATTCCATGTCTGTCACATCTATTAACAGCAGGCTTGATTTATTTAACTGGAGCAAATTATCAATATTTTCATATGGGCTATATCTTTTTAAACGGCTCATTCTTCTCTTTATATCGTCAAAATTAAAATTTTGATTTGAGACCAGCATTTCATTCTTTGTCAGTATCTCCAGATTATTTTTAAAACGTTCCTGATATACGGCCTCGTCAGGCTTTATGACATGCTCATAAATGAGAGCAGAGATCCGTTCCCTGTCTATGCCCATCCGGTGTAATTTTGAAATGTAGTTTCCGGCTATCCGCAGGTCCCCGTTTATCAGCAGCCACTCGATAAAGAGAATAACGTACCCTACAGGGAATTGTGATTTTTCATTTTCGTAATAATCAATTATCTTCAGAAAAGCGCTCCTCTTTATATCCTGCTGCTCAATCGCACCAAGGTCCTGTCTTACTGAGTCATGATTATTTTCCCTGCATGCCTTTTCTATCTGTGCTAACAGTTCCATTTTCTTCCTCTAGATCACAAAGTAATCATCCAATCTGCAATAATCTCCTTCCTAGATGTCCTTAAACAGTTTCATGCAGTCTTTAACGATTATGTCCATATTGTCATAGTGATATTTACCCATTCTCCCTATGCTGTACACATCATCAGGAAGACATTTCAGGTACTTATTTGCCTTTGCTATTTCCGACTTCAAAGGATAGGGATAGAGTTTGTTTTTGAATGAGGGAAATTCAATCCCTATCAATGTATCGGGAGCCTCATATCCCGTTAAGAGTTTGTATTCAACTATCCTTGTATAAGGCTCATCGCCTGCATAGTGTATAAAGTAATAAGGGTCCGGGGTAATTCTTTCCACGGGCAGAATAATCTTGAGAAAATCTCTCCCTATATATTTAAGCTCTCCATACATATGTTCAAAGACCAGGTCAATCGAAGCAGTATTAACAAGAATATCACCGGATATCCATTCATCATTAACCAGCACCCTTTTATTGTCCAGATCAAATTTATCCACATAGGTATCGAATATAACTTTGCATCCCTTCACGCATTCATCAAAATACGGATTAAAAGCATCAAGCTCTACAGG
>SDBV01012288.1_pt1 | contig 10981 bp, 10 predicted proteins | sample 2277081 | NCBI WGS metagenome assembly SDBV01 (sample SAMN10402039, study PRJNA504765) | marine sediment metagenome | isolation source: marine sediment core GS10_PC15, 223 cmbsf | place: Arctic Ocean: Southern Knipovich Ridge | collected 2010
GACTGGCCGGCAGTATCTGGATATGACTTTACTGGAGAAACCGAATCAAGAGAAAGAGGCAGAACCAAGGCTGGAAGTGGCCGCGGCATGAACCCTTTTTACAGAACTTTTAGGACTTGACCTGCATATCCGGCCCCTTATTTAATTGTTGTTAACTAATGAAGATTATAGATACGCTAAAGTGTGATATAAAATATAACCTCGGCCCCGATAGGGCAAGGGACATTTCTCGGCTGAAGTTAAATATTAATTCCAACGGTGCTGAGGGCAGCCAAGCTATATCTCCGCCCCTGATACTACCAAACCGCCCTTAAATTATCATCGCGTATCGCTAATGCATCACCTTATTCATGCAGGAGCCCACCGTGCAGACCATCATCGAGCCCTTCCGTATCAAGTCCGTTGAGCCTATTCGCATGACCACCCGCCCGGAGCGGGAGGCCATCTTGAAGGCGGCCCACTACAACCTCTTCGCCCTTAGCGCCGAGGACGTGCTCATCGACCTGCTCACCGACAGCGGCACGGGAGCCATGAGCAGCGAGCAGTGGGCGGCGGCCATGCGTGGGGACGAGTCCTATGCCGGCAGCGCCAGCTGGGGGCGCTTCGAGGCAGCGGTGAAGTCTATCTTCGGCTTTGAGTACGTCATCCCCACCCACCAGGGCCGGGCCGCCGAGCGCATACTGTTCTCGGTCATGTGTCCAAAGGATCCCATACGGGACAAGGAGGGCTACGTGGTGCCCAACAACACCCACTTCGACACCACCCGGGCCAACGTGGAGTACCAGGGTGCCAGGGCGGTGGACCTGGTGATCCCCGAAGGGAAGGTCCCCGAGGCCATACATCCCTTCAAAGGCAACATGGACACCGGGGCCCTGGAGGAGCTCATCGCCGAGGTGGGGCCGGAGCGCATTCCTCTGATCATGCTCACCATCACCAACAACTCCATGGGCGGGCAGCCGGTGTCCATGGCTAACATCCGGGAGGTGGCCGCCCTCGCCCACGAGCACGGCATCCCGCTTTACCTCGACGCCTGCCGCTTCGCCGAGAACGCCTTCTTCATCAAACTGCGGGAAGAAGGCTATGAGGACCGGTCGGTGCGGGAGATCGTGGCGGAGATGTTCTCCCATGCCGACGGCTGCACCATGAGCGCCAAGAAGGACGGCCTGGCCAACATCGGCGGTTTCCTGTGCACCAACGACGCGGCCCTGGCCCAGCAGGAGAAGGACCTACTGATCCTCACCGAGGGCTTCCCCACCTACGGCGGCCTGGCCGGGCGCGACCTGGAGGCCATCGCCGTGGGGCTGGAGGAGGTGCTCCACGAAGACTACCTCACCTACCGCCTGGCCTCCACCCGCTACCTGGGCGAGCACATCGCCCGGGAGGGGGTACCCATCGTCCAGCCGCCGGGCGGCCACGCCATCTACATCGACGCCCGGGCCATGCTGCCCCACATCCCGTCATTGCAGTTCCCGGGACAGGCGCTGGCCTGCGAGATCTACCTGGAAGGGGGCATCCGCTCGACGGAGATCGGCTCGGTGATGTTCGGCAAAATGGAGCCGGACAGCGGGGAGGCTCACCCTTCGGGCTACGCCCAGCGAGAAGTGCCGGCCGACATGGAGCTGGTGCGGCTGGCGATCCCCCGGCGGGCATACACCCAGAGCCACGTGGACTACGTGGTGGAGGCTATCATCAACGTCTTTGAGCGGCGGCAGGACATCCGCGGCCTGAAGCTGACCTGGCAGGCGCCCTACCTGCGGCACTTCACGGCGCGGTTTGAGCGGGCGTAAAGGAGATAATGTGGTCGAGACAACGCCTGAGGGATTCGATGGTTTTTTCCATGAGACGCTGGCCTTTCTAAAAGGTCTGAAGGGAAACAATAATAAAACCTGGTTCGAAGCACACCGGGGCGAATACCAGGAGTATATTTTGCAGCCTTTCCAGCTGTTGGTGGCTGGTCTTAGCGAACCTATGCTGGCCATCGATCCCCATTTCGAGACCCGGCCCGCCGTTGACAGGACACTATCCCGAATCTACCGGGATACTCGATTCTCCAAGGATAAGTCACCCTTCAGGGCAAGGATGTGGCTTACCTTCAAGCGGCCCAGCCGGGACTGGAAGACCGCACCGGCCTACTTTTTCGAGATCTCTCCTGACGGTTATCGCTATGGCATGGGATTCTACAGTGCCACCAAGGCCACCATGGACCGCCTGCGCCAGATGATGGACGATCAGAACAGGGAATTTCTGGATGTCTTTTCTAAATACCGCGATCAAGGCGTTTTTCAGATTGAAGGAGAGCAGTACAAAAGAATAATCGATCCAGATAAGCCACCGGAAATACAGGAATGGTATCAACGGAAGAACCTGTTCCTTGTCTGCAACCGGAAGATCGATGATGTGCTCTTCAGCCAGGAACTGGTTGATGATCTCATTTCCGGATTCGGTCTCCTTGCACCCCTTTACCATTTTCTCTGGATGGCGGTGCTGTAGTGGTCAGTCCGCCAGTCCGCCAGCTGGCGGACCAGCGATCATCTCCCGCAGAACCTGCCCCGCTTGCCCCGACCTTCGCGTCGGGGACCATGCGTCGGGATCGAAGGGTCTCTCTCCCTCCCGCCCCGCTACTGACGGCAGAGCCTACTAGCATTGGTGACTTCGACCATCGGATTTTGAGTTATACGCAAGTCCGTCGAGAAAAGAAAATCCGTATCCGATCCGTATCCGCTAATATGTTTGTACTCCCGGGAAAGGCCAATGTGATTCTAATAGCCTAATCAACGTCTGGATGTACTAAACCTTTGGAATAAACTGCAATAGCTAAATTAATTATACTAATGTGCTGAGAGATTGCAGTGACCATGTGGTGAATATTCATCTTAGTTCCATGAAACATTCTTATTAACATTGAGTGATGCCTTGCGAGCTATATTGGAGAACTCCCGTCTTTTGGTACAGCGGATGTTACGGTTCGGCAACGAGGGTATGGGTACCTGATCATGTATCTTAAAGTAAAACGGCTGTCAGAACGGGCGGTACTGCCAAAGTGCGCACACGAGGGGGACGCTGGTCTCGACTTGTATTCGATTGAGGAGATGATACTCCAACCTGGGGGATCAGGCATAGTAAAAACTGGTATTGCTATTGAGTTGCCTGAGAATACAGAAGCACAGATCCGTCCAAGGAGTGGATTGGCGCTTAAACATAATGTTACTGTATTAAATTCCCCAGGTACGGTTGATGAGGGATACAGAGGTGAAATCTGTGTAATACTTATCAATCATTCAAACCATGACTATCAAATACAAAAAGGCGAGAAAATCGCACAGATGGTAATTAAGCCAACCATCAAATTAGATGTTATTGAGGTCACGTCATTATCGGAAAGTTCGAGAGGGCAGGATGGCTATGGGTCAACAGGATAATAGAGAAGTCGTAGCTTTTGGAGGAGCAACAAACTAAACGATAAGTCATTAACTGCCAATCAAGATCACTGAGGTATTCGTATCTCTTATTAGATGCACCAATGAGAACGCCCACAACATTATGCTTAGTAGAAGACTTATTGTTTAAGTCGTGATCTGAGAGCGAACCAATGCGGTATTTTGGATCAAAATCCTCAACAGTCAATTCTCTCTATAATCTAATTTCAGCCCGAATACCGAAAGGTACATTTTGCGATCCATTTGGTGGAATCGGTGTGGTCGGCTCCTTTTTCAAGGGTAAGGGATATTCGGTATGGTCAGGTGACATCCTTCTCTTCGCGTATTACTTCCAAGTCGCCAGGATTGTGTTGGATGACATACCCTCCTTCAGATCATTGCGTGAGAAATTGAATCTTGAATCAGTATCTGATATAATCAGGCTCTTGAATACTACTGAGATAGAACACGGTTGGTTTTTTAATGAATACGCGATAAAGCGCCAATTCTTTACAACAACAAATGCCAAGCGTATTGAATCATGCTGGATCATGATCAATAGGTGGGGTGAGGAGAAGCTTGTCGACGATAAGGAGTATGCGTTTCTAGTCGCATCATTGATTGACTCCATGGATAGAGTTGCTAATACAGCTGGTACCTATTATGCCTACTTGAAAACTTGGACAAGGAAAGCACTACGATCATTTCGGTATACAATGCTACCTTATACACAGGGAAATGAAAAGTGCCAATCTTACCGTTGCTCGGCTGAAGATCTTGTTTCTAAGCGACATTATAATGTTCTTTACCTCGATCCACCTTATAATGATCGATCTTATGCGCATTATTATCATTTACCGGAGACTGTAGCACATCGGACCAAACCGATAGTCCATGGAATGGCAGGTATACCAACTGCTGTGGGAGGGAGTTCTGATTTCAACAGAGTCACGAGAGCGAAATATTCGTTAGAAGAACTACTCCAGCTAGCAAGTTTCGATTTGCTTGTTTTTCATTACTCAGATGGAGGAATTATAGGACCTGATGAACTTAGAGGAGTATTTACTCCTTACGGCAAAGTCGAGGAGTATATAATCGAAAGTAAGGGTTATACCGTGAAGAAGATTCCTAGAAAAATAAATCATCGAATCTATATTGTTGGGCATGGCTAAACCACTACCATCATGGAAAACTCACGAATTGGAAAGCCTCCAACCGTTTTCAAAAATCCGCCTGATCGTGGCGGACCTTGATGGGACCACAATGAAGCCATCCAAGCAATCAATAAATACTACAATTCAGAAACTCCGCCGTGATCTTATTCACCATAGATATAAGGTGAGCTTTACGATCGCAACCGGTAGAACATTTGAAGGCGCGAGTGCATTACTGAAACCAATTTCGCTCCCCCGTAAGATGCCAATTATATTATATAATGGGAGCTTGGTATTGCGGGAGAGCAAAGAGATTGTATATCTCAAGAGAAGTATATCACAAACTGGATTGCGCCGAGTGATAGATAGATGCTACAATTATCCAGTTCGAATATTGGCTTACTATTTTCAAGACTTCAAAGATCGATTATTTAGATCATCTCAACCTCTTGAGTACGTGTTGGGATGGTCAAGTGTAAGTCAGCCAGAGAGAGAGTTTAACAATATGATAGTCCGCTGGCAGAAGGACATTCCATCATTTGATGGCCAGCAACCATTAGCTATTTTGATTGATACATCTGAGGCTCATGACATTGCTGAAGAAATAGAATGTAAATTAAATGACATTAACGAAATAACTGTTACTAGGAGTGGTTCATCCAACATCGAATTGAGGCCAAAGGGGAGCAATAAGGGTGAGGCTATTAAACGTTTATCTGAATTACTCGAACTAAAAAGGGATGAGGTGCTAGCATTTGGAGATAATGATAATGATGTGGAAATGCTGTCGTGGGCGGGAATAGGAGTCGCAGTTGCCGGGGCTTCTTCTTTGGCATTGGAAACATGCAATTATGTTTGCCGATATGGAGTTTCAGACGGTGCAGTGGAGCTATTACGCCTAATCAAAAACGCACGTCGCTACTATTTTTGAATATAGTAATATCGCTTCAAAGGGGGAATTACCGTGTTATCATCATGGTCTGAATTGCTGCAAGAGAAAATAAAACGAATTATAAATGTCTTCACGACAAGATCTGATTTTGAAGATATTATCAAATCATGTCTTGAACATCCACAATGTCCAATAAATGGGTTGCGATACAGCTTTTCTTCACCTAATCCATTTGTAGACTTTGCTGTCGGTGCTGAGGGCAAAGGTACAATTGATTCAAGACCAATAACGTATGATGATAATAGGGACACACAGTGCCGAGTTGAGTTATGGTGGAATACAACTCCACCCTCGGAATCTGATGAAATAGTTGACCTTCTAATGGACTTAGTAAGGGAATTCTGGAAACCTGAACTCCGGACAGCGATGGCAGGTTTGCCAGATATTAAGTTAAAGAAGGAGGTAAAGTCCTTAGCAAATAAGACAATTAGAGCAATGAGCCGAATCGGTTCACCCTCTTCAGTATTATTCTGTGATTTAGATAACTTCAAGCGAGTAAACGATGAACGATCTTATAATGAAGGTAATCGCGTTATCAAGGAATTTGGGGCGATACTTGAAAATGTTGTGAGTAAGAATGCAGTATGCCTGCATTATTATGGTGATGAGTTTGTTGTGCTCTTACCAGGTGGCGATTTGGTGATCGCATTGAATCATGCGTTTTTACTTCATAAGAAGATCCTTGAATACGATTTCAAGGTAGAAGGAATTGATATTAGTGTTTCCTTTGGAATAGCGGGGACAGAATTCAGTAAGGATTATGGAACTTTCTTTGAACTAAGTGAAGATGCAGAACACGCATTAAAAATCTACGCAAAGGCGGTAAAAGGAGTCGCTCGATTCCCAGATAAATATATAATTCAAAGCAGTTCAACAAAATTGCCAGTTCGGCTGGATTTGGCGCAGTGTATAATTAAGAGCTGCTTAGGAGGCACCACTCCATTTGCTAATGTATGGCTAAACTACTTATCTACAATTGTTGCTGATACCCTGGCTGATAATAAAATTAATTTGAGTAACATTTCCAGCATAGTTAATAGTTTTGTCAAATGGGCCAAACTTGATATTATTGATTCGAATAGATGCAAAGCGTGCGATGCTAGAGAGAAAGGCATTGATGCACAAATTAAAGTCTCGTCCTTGGATTTAGCATTTGCAATATCTCATGGACTATTACGAAAAGTCTTTACCAGAAGCGACGAAAGTCAAGATCTTTCATTATCTTTTAAGTATGACACATCTAATAATGTTGTACTCTATAAAAAGAGTAGCGGTAGGATATGGACCTATGGAGAAATAACAAAATCAGGAAATAAATATGAGATTGGCAAAAGTTGGACTTATGGGAATAATAATTCAATACCGGCTAATACAAGTCAGGCGTTATTGATCAAAATAGGACATGATGAAATAAAGGACCTGCCTGCTTCCATATTTACTGATATAATTGTTGTTGATGATAGACCTGCACGGGGAGGAGGTTTGCCGGATTTTTGGGAAGCAACAATAGCGAGGATAGTTGCTCAGATAATAAATAATCCAAATATTTGTGCCATTTATTTAATGGGAAGGCATGAATACGGAAAGAGAACAATAGAGAAATTGAAAGAAGTTAAGAATTGGAAGAATGATGCAGAGCATATAGCCGAAAAGACTGGAATGTCCTTCAAGGCAATACAACAATCCTCTGAGGGTATTAATTGGAAGATTCAATTTCCGAATGGCGTGGATCGGCTATTAGAACACTTAGCAGAATTATTACGAAAGAAGCATATTGTAAAGCCATTAATCGATGCACCACTCTCAAAGGACAGAAAACGTCGCCTACGACGTGATTTAGTACTCGAGGATATGGCATTAGGCAAAGAAGATGGTTGCAGAGTTAAGACAATAGAGGAGGCCTATCCAGTCGTAATCGAGATTGCAAGAAAAGCTATAAGTGAGGCGACAATAAGAGACCAAGCTGGCCTCGAATTAAGAGAGTTAATTGATTTCAAAATACATTTGACGAATCCAACACAAAACAAGATACCCACTTTCTATCAGCAAGAAAAGGAATCACTTGAGACCTATTTCAAGAAAGAATTTCTCGAAGATAACGGTCTTTTCGGGGAAAGGTTAAATAGTGAAGACCAAAAGAAGATAGTACTAGGACATGTTGTCAAGGTTCTAGAGTCGGGAAAGAATTATGCAACTCGACGAGCTGTTCTCATTATTCCCCCTGGAAAGATGGATCCGGAAGACATATCACCGCTTGGGCTTATCTCAATTAGGATTATACCGCGGTTTGATAAAGATCAAGTATACTTGAATTATAGCTATACATGGCGAACCGTGGAATCTATGGTTGGTTTTCCTTATAGTATCTATGGTTCCGTGCGTTATTGTGAGCATCTAACGGAGGAAATAAAAATACAACTTTCGAATGAGACTGCCCGAAAAGTTCGGATAGGATGGGTTTCCTATCTCGCACATAGCCTGCATTTCTTTATGGATGACTATGGTCAGAACATTGCAAGAAGGATCATTGATGATGCTAGTTATTGAGAGGTACGAGCAGGTCCTAATCGTTGATGCCCAATATGAAAAGGTTGTACGATCGATACTTCAACAGAAAGGTGATGCGATAGTAAACAACGGATTGATCCTAATTGATATTGGTGAACACCCTGGCTTAATAAATGAAGTGGAGAGGAACTTAAGCGGGATAGGTATCAAGAAATATCTGGATAGGTTCTACTTGGCGATTCCAAGAGATGATGTCGATGCAAGACAAGCGATATTAGATAGATTTTTTTGTTTAATTGCAGATGAATATGAGACGATAATAGAAATCGATAGAAATCTTGAAAACATTAGTAATCTATTAGATGAACTTGGGTCGATAATAGGCCCGTTGTCTGGATGCAGAATCTTGGATTATGGCTGCGGAACTGGACTCTCGGTGCATGCTATTTCAGTAAAAGGACTATATGTAGATCTTGTTGGCTTTGATAGTTGCCCTAATATGAGGAGGAATTCAGCCAAGAAAGGAATGACAGTGTATGGTCCCGGAGGATTAGCTAGACAGCAAAACCAGATCTATGATGGCATTTTTGCATCCTACCTATTCCATCTCAAGCCTGATAATGGAGGAATTCGCCTTCTTTGGTCCCGACTTAGGACAGGAGGTGCTATGGTTGCGAATTTTCATAAGAATGAGGGGATTGACTATATCAACGAATGTATCTCTAAGCTTGGGGGGGCTGTTAGTACATGTAAAAGAGGGAAATATAGTGAAAGGCACGGAGCATATATAGCCTATGTCAAAGAGTGATGAGAACATCTTCCTTGAATTAAAGGAAGTGCCGCAATACTGTACTCAGGTACTCGGCTTAAATCTTAGTGTAGATGATCTCTGTGATTTCGCTAGCATCAATCTCATTAACATATTTTGCGATGATTCAAAAGACTACATAATGCTGCATAGTCTAAAGCAGCTAGAACCGACTCTCCGAGCCTTCAGCATAATAAAGAAGAAAGCCTTTGAATCCGGCGGATTATTCAGGAGTGACTACTTTACTCGGATTCTTCTATCAAATGACAGTTGGATTGAGTTGGGTGAAACAGCCGGAAAATATAGTCCTGTTTTTTATAGTGCCGTTTATAACCTCATTACTCGACTGAATGAATTAGAGAAAGGGAAACTTATATATCCCGAAAACGCCGCATATTTTCCACCAACCAGAATCAGGACGCCATATCAACAAGTCATTGATTTTGTAAACGGGCAAGCGTCTCGGGCGAATATGGTTAGCTCATTGAAGTCCAATGAATTTGCCAACACGGCACATTATATGGGATCAAAAGGACAACTTGCAGCTTTCTTGGTGGAAGGTATTAGTAGTGTTCTACCCGGTGATGGTGTAGTAATTGATCTGATGTGTGGGTCTGGTTCGGCATCAAGTGCATTTAGCCTTTTCTGGAAGACATATGCATCCGATGCTCAGGATTTTTGTCGTCTGCTTGCAGCTGTTCAAGGTGGTGGATACTCTGTGCATAAAGCCGAAAGATTACTCGAGAGAATTCTCCCAATGGCGCGTAAGCACGCGTCCGATTTGGGGGGCATATTAGAGACTTTCATAAGTAGGGAGGATAAAATATTCCACGGGGACATTGGCCCGGATCTACTTTACGAGTATGAATCTTTCGTGAAAACGTTTCCTACCTATCCTAATAGCCAGGCAATCAGAAAATGGGAACCATCTAAGGAGGTTTTAAAAAGAAAAGAGAATACCAAATTATATCCTTTTTGTTTATTTACTGCTTATTTCGCGAATCTATTTTTTGGACTGAGACAATCTGTTGAAATTGATAGCATACGATACGCGATTGCTGAGCTTGATGATTTAGAATCACAACAATGGGCACTGGGAGCGTTGATAGCCTCATTAAGTGCATCGGGGACTACCTATGCGGGCCACTTTGCGCAGCCAAAATATTCGACACTCGCCGGGCTACAAGATAAGGATGTTTTGCCCGCATTGACATTCTTGTTTGAAAAGCGCACCCGATCAATAATCCATGAATTCAGTATCAGGCTTTTAAACCTAGCAGGAGAAAGTGAAAAGCATTATAATACAATAGAAACTGTACCAGGGCCATGGCCGATAGCAATTAAAATATTGAGCGCGAAGACAGCAGGCAAAAAGGTGGTTGTATATCTTGATGCCCCTTATAAGCGAGAAGAGTACAGCCGCTATTATCATGTGCTAGAGACTTTAATATCATATAATTATCCGTCAGCGATAGGAAAAGGGAAAATTCCTGACAAGAGTAAGGGTGAGCGATTTAGGTCTGAGTTTTTCACGCGTAGCGAAAACCGTCTTACTAATAGTCTAAAAGAAGTATTAGTGAGTTGCCTGAAAAAAAATTGGATCTGTGCGTGGAGCTACTCGGATTCTGGGGACGCTAGTATAGTGAAAGTGCTGAATCAGATAAATGAAAAAGTGTCAATCACTACGACTTCATTTGCTACACCTTACCAGCATAAAGCACAGGGAACTCATCCTGCGAAAGAAGTAATTGAATATCTCGTATTAATGGTGCCTAATGGCTAAGTCGCTAGGCTTTAATACATGAGATCGAAAAGAGTTGACGAAGCGTGACAGAGCAGGGTGTCGACTCGAGCAGATATGCTGGGGCTGTCCGCCTTTCCCCCTCGCCTTAAGAGCCTGCCCCGCCCGTGCGGGGAGAGGGGGCGACACGCAGTGTTGAGCCTGTCCTGAGCTTGCCGAAGGAGGGGTGAGGTCCCGCATCCCGCGCACCAGGCGAACGACAGGCCGCCTCCGCTGGCTTATATTCCGGCGCTATGACGATTGCGACCTCAAATTGCCCGGTTCACCTGCCCTGCTGGGGCGGAATTAGACGTTTTAGGCCAAAAACGCCCGTTTTAGCCGCCTTACCGACGGAAACATTTT
>SDBV01012289.1_pt1 | contig 10980 bp, 8 predicted proteins | sample 2277081 | NCBI WGS metagenome assembly SDBV01 (sample SAMN10402039, study PRJNA504765) | marine sediment metagenome | isolation source: marine sediment core GS10_PC15, 223 cmbsf | place: Arctic Ocean: Southern Knipovich Ridge | collected 2010
ATTTTATTTTTCAACAGGCCCGCGACCACTGGCGTCACGCCGCTGACTTTGTCTATTGCCTCACGGATATCGGTTATATGTCGATCCTCGCTCGGCATCGCCGAATCGCCTCCGAACTGTTCGATCGTCGCATCCAGATTATCCGTGCACCACATCCTCCCCGGCGCAACAGGCCTGTCCTCAAAACCCTCCAGCCCCTTGGCAAGATACATCTTAAACGCCTGAAACGTAATCCGATTCGCCCGGTCGCTCAGCCGGGTATTCAGCTCGTCCTGCAAACCGATGAGTTGTTCGACATCGCTTAGCCCCTCATAAAAATAGGGCTGAGCCAGATTCTGTATATGCACCACCGGCACCACGCCCAGCGGGTTGACACCCTCGGAGGTCAATTCCCTGTCCTCGTACCTCTGCCAGCCGTTTGGCCCGATGACCTCCGTCACCATTGTGCTTTGTCGTTTGCCGCCGCCGCCACCGAAGCCGCCGAGCAGACGCGAAATAAAACCGCCGCTCTGGCCGACACTGTTTTTCTGCTGGTAAAAACTCTGAACATAGTAACGAACCTTGCGATAGTCGTTTTCATCCAGGATTGGCAGTGCTCGGGGAGCCTCAATCAACTCCAACCCCACATCAGAGGCCAGATTAAGAATTGACTCAAAAGAAGATTTACCTTGAACTGAGCCTGAGACATGAACACCTTGAACGCCCGCAATAACGTTGCGGGGTTTCCTGACAAGAACCTCCCGACCGGGCCGGATTAAGCAATCCACAAAGCCATAGACGCTCCCCAGCACTGCCATACCCTGAAAAAAACCAGCTCCGCCGTTGGCATCAAACACAGCTTTTATGATCGATTCGATTTCTCTGCGCTTGTCCACATCCGGCGATTTACTGACAATCCTGACACCCTTACCGAAAAGAAAATCAACCATCGCGTTCACACGCCAGGCGATATCATTTTCTATCACAACTTCCTTGCGTTGGATATTTCCCGCGCTCTGTCCCGAAACAACCGTCCCACCCGAACCAACCTGCACAACGCCCGTGATACGTGGCGGCAGACCATACTCCTGACCCTGAATATAGTTCCTGCTCGATTCGTTGATCTTATCGTTTACCCCACGCGCCTGGCCGATCTGGTACATCGGATTATGATAATACTCCCACAGCCTCTCGAAGTGCCCTCGAACATCGAGCCACTGTTCATCGACCAGCCACTCCACAAACGCCTCGCTCAGGCCCTCGTCTTCGAATCTGTCAAAATCAAATCCCATCTCAACGCCTCAATCAAAAACCAGATCAACCGTGCCTTGTCCATGTCCTACACCTCTTACACGAGCCTGCGCATTTCGTGCGACCGATGTCTCCTCAGGCACTCGCCCGACACCGTAACCCCATAAAAAACCACAACATAAAAACATTCCGGGGCCGTCGTTTCAGCAGGATAATGCAAACATCTCCGCCCGCCGTCATCCCGCCCGCCGCCACATTTGCAGCTTGTCCCAACCGCCGTCCCGGATATACTGTTGTCCGAAGATAAGTTGTGTGTTTCCGCCATGGACCCCGTAAACGTAAAGACTTGGACAGAGATGAAGAATAACCAGACAACCGGAAATGCACGCAACATCGCGATGGAGGTGTTGAACGAATTTGAAAAGACCAGCCGCAACATCCGCGACCTGCTCCACCGACGCCTGCCGGACACCGACCGCAAACCGCTTGCAACCGACATAACCTACGGCATCATCAGGAACCGCTCCGCAATCGACACAGTCATCGAAAAAACGTCCGGCACATTAACAAAGAACATCGCCCCAAAGCTCATCAATATAATCCGCATCGGCGTTTACGAGTTGATCTACGCACCGGACACCCCCGCCTACGCCCTCGTCAGCGAAGCCGTCAACCTCGCACGCGCAACCGCCGGCAAAAAACAATCCGCCTTCACCAACGCACTCCTGCGAAACATAACCCGCGCAATCGAGGCACGATCAACCGACCTCCGCACCGCCCCCGCCCGAAAGACCATACCAAACTCACCAACCACCGGCTGCCTTTTTACTGACGACATCCTCCCGGACCCTGTCTCTAATCCCGCCCGACACCTCGCCGCCGCCTTCTCACTTCCGCGATGGCTCATCAGGCAATGGCTCACCGAGTTTGGCCCCGAACAAACGCGTCACATCTGTTTCGCAAGCAACCGGCGTCCCGCCATCTATCTCCAGCCAAATACCCTGAAGATCTCCCAGACAGACCTGGTCGAGCTATTCGAACAAAACAACATCGACTGCCGCCCCACACATGACCACATGATCCGCCTGGACACCAGCCTGCCCATCAATTCACTGCCCGGCTACGAACAGGGATTGTTTACCGCACAGGACCCCACCGCCGCAAACGTCCCAGCCGCTATAAACCCTCAGCCAGGCCAGACCGTCCTGGACCTCTGTGCCGCACCCGGCGGAAAAACCGTCCGCCTCGCCCAGCTCATGAACGACACAGGACAGATCATCGCCACCGACATAAACCCAGACCGCCTGAAAATGGTCGAACAAAACCGCCAGCGCCTCGGTATCTCCTGCATCCGCACCATCGCCTACGATTCCCTGAACGCCCACCTCCGACACCTTCCCCCGCTGGACCTGATTCTTCTGGATGTCCCCTGCTCCAACACCGCTGTCTTAGCCCGTCGATGCGAAGTAAGACTAAGGATTACCCCCCGTTCAATCGATGTACTTGCCGAAACACAACTCAAAATCCTCCGCAAGGCCGCCAACCTCATCACCACCCCAAACACCAGAATCGCATACAGCACCTGCGCCATCACAAGGCAGGAAAACCAGGACATCATAAGCACCTTTATCGCCGACAATCCAGGCTTTGCACTCGATTACGACAAACTCACCACCCCAGCAACACCCACACCCCAGTCACACGACCACGACGGAGGCTACCTGGCAATCCTAAAAAAAACCTAATGCTTTAGTCAGAAACGGCGCGTTAAAACGCACCAATTCTATCTGTTTTATCGCACACACAATCTTCGGATAAACCAGACAACAACACCCACGCTGCCGGGGAAGAATTTTTCAAATGGCCCAATGCTCGCAACGTCAGGCCGTTCGTCCTTGTCATACCGAATGCCGGGACAGCCCGCGTCATAATAAAGTTTGCCGTCGATGTTATACCAAGGATACTCCCGGCAGCCAGCGGGGCGGTTTTCATAAACGGAACACAAACCATTCCGCAAGAGACAACACGCCCCCCGATGCGACTTTATGTACGCACCACCGCTGCCCCGGACGATGTGTTCGCAGTCGAGCATAGCGGATTCAGTCTCGGTTACGACCGGCGAACCCAGCAACTGACAGCACTTGGCGCATTTATCCGCCAGACAGTCCAGCCGAACAGCCCCCCCCGCCCCCCCAGCCTCTACAAGTCGCATCAGGCCATTGCGTCTGGCCCTTAGAACGGTTTTAAGCAATGTCCACGTCATTCACTTCATCCATGTTATTCACTTCACGGCCCGCCTGTTGCCCTGTGCGCTGACAAAAAAGCCCGCACACAGCAAAAGCGTCGAAACTCCCAGACTGAATGCCGGCGCAAGAAAGACTATATTTGCGTTGCCCATAACACGTCCGAACGCGGCGCCGCCCCAGCCGATGACAAACCCCGCCGACACCGCCGAGGCCGCCCAGTCGGACATCCCCGCCAGTCTTTCCCGTGGCAGCAGGAGCCCGCTGATTACCAACGGACACAAGCCCACCTGCGCGCCGTATATCGCGAAGACCAGATCGACAACTGAAAACCCCACCCTGCCCAGGAGTTGAACCAGTAGCGTTGATATTACAGCCGCGACGATCAGGATACTCCGGGAGATCATCAGTTCACTCTTCAGTGGCAGTCTTTCCTTCAGTGACTTCCTGCGTTTATGCGAAAAGACATCTTCGTAGATCGTATGCGACACTGCGATAAGTTGCGTCGAGGCGGTTGACAGCATCGCCCCGTAAAGCCCCAGCACCACAAAAAACAGCACAGCCCCTGCAAACACCCCACCGGTTTTTCCTATCACGTTCAGCAGCGGCACCAGTGGATTACCGTCGTCCGCCCGCCCGATCACCATAAACCCCAGGCACGCCAGTATTGCGAACATGCTCCATGTAACCGCCGAGCCGAACACGCTGGACCACAATCCGCCGACGACGGTTTTGTCTTCGTCAGCCCCGGCAATCCGCTGCCAGATACTCATATCCGATATAAATGTCGGAACGTTAATAATAAAGATGCCCAGCAGAAACGGAATCAACCCAGGCCGATAGGAAAAGCTCAGAACGTCTTCGGGTATGCGCCCGATATTCGCGCTCCATCCGCCGTGACCGACAGCGTAATAAATGTAGAAGGCCGGCAGGGCGATCAGCAGCAGCCATATCGACAGCATCTGTATCCTGTCGGTGACGATAACCGCGCGAAACCCACCGGCAGCGGTATAGATAAACGCCACTGCCGAGAGAATCATAACCACAATCCACGACGGCACCCCCGGTACCAGCCATGCGAAGAACAGTGAGCCGACCGTAAGTTCCACCGCGAACGCCGCCAGAAATCCCATACTCGTACACACCGCGCTGACATAGCTCAACGCCTCGGAGTTAAATTCGGTCCCCAGAAATTCATGTAGCGTTGGCCGATGGTCATACGCCCCCATCCGATGCCATATCCTTGAGGCGAAGACTCGCACCACCAGCAAGCCGACCGACGTCGTCAATACCGTCCAGAACAGCCACAGCCCGAATTGCCCCGCCAGGTCGAAGAAGGCGATAACCACCGTCGCCAGCGATATCGTCGTAGCCACCGTGCTCGCAGAGAACTCGCCGCTGCTCCGCACCCTGGCCCGATCACCGAATCCCAGTGGAAGTATATCCGCGATCCCCTTTGTGCCCCTGGCCAGAACGAACCCGACCGTCATATAAACAACAAATGCCACCAGCAGCGCGCTTATTACAATAATGCCCACAGATTGTCAGTCCTTAGAACTTGTAAATGAATCGGGTTTCGTTTTTCACTGAGCCAGGACGAAGCTGACAAGAAGCATGTACGGTGCGTTTTAACGCACCGTTTCCGACTTACCCATGAATCCGCAGCCTCCACCGAGTTCCACGTTGATTCGTTCTTTCAAGCCCCGCGGCACACCGTCATATCTGCCACTGGCAATATTGACCAGCACTCCCAGTTCCGGGCCGGGATACAACTCCACCCTCCAGCCCTGCTCGGCAAGCGCGCCGAAGACCGCTATCTCTTCCAGCAGATACTGACATGAAAGTTCGATAGCCTTCTCGGTACTGACGGCGAAATCCTCTCCCTGCCGTCTCTGGCGTTTAACAAACGAATACGCGTCTCGCTCAACAGCCGCCCTGAATTCGTCTTCCTGTTCAAAAAGCCTGTCAACAACCTCTCTGCTGCGTTTGTATTCTTCACTGTCCAGGCACCCCTGCCAGCGGCAAACGGTCACCTTGTTTTCGGGCAGTTTCTCGAACACCTCAGCGCTGCGCCGCACAAATTCGTCTCCCACCCGCCGAGCAGCGTCGATGGCATCGGCCCCTTCCAGCCCGTTGAGCATCTGCTCGTTAAACCGCCGAAGATGATCGCCCACGACTACGAGACATTCGTCGAAATGTCCCACCGCCCACAGCAAAAGCCTCTCCAACGATTCATTCCGGAAGACGGGATTATCCAGACTGATCCCCATGTAACAGCGCCTATTCGCAAAAAGCTGCTCCTGGGACACCGAAGGCGTTATCCTTACAATGCTTATCATCCCGTCAAAATCCTCAGAGTTCAAATCCGGCATCCCTGCACAACTTTCTCAAATCCACCAGTTTCTCGCATGTTTCGTCATACGCCAGACTCGTTCCATAAAGCCCCGACGTCTCGGCCCCAACAGTCGCGTCATCTATGAACGGCACGACATAGCCGCTGTTCATAATATAAAACCACAGGTTATTCATCCGCACATCTCTGTGCAGCAGCAACCTGTCGATTTGTTCCGTACTGTCCGCCCCGGATACAATCGTCAGCTTGCTATCCACGATAACATCAAAGTTATCCAGTTGCCGTTCGTATTTCACCCTCTCCGATTCGTATCGTTGCTTCAAACAGCGGGTAATCCTGTGTTTTACCGATTCGCCCGTCTCTATAGGTCGGTCCCGGTGAATGATAAACATCTCCCGGAAGTTCTCCTGCCACAGAAACGAATAATCGAAGGTTCCCACATCGACTATTATCTCCGGTTTGCCAACGATGCCGATTATATAGGATATCCTGCCCTTGTGCGATGCCTCCCATCGGGCCAGTTCCCCCGGCGTCACACGCGGCGTAATGTTTCGCAGGTTATCGATCAACTGCAATACTGTATCGAGATAAAACGGCGCCACGCCCTGGAGGATATTGCCGATCTTACTGTAAAGCTGTCCGCTGATGGGATGCTCGTAAGTCGGCGTCATAAAATTATCGATCTCCTCAGCCGAAAGGTTGACCGGCTCGGTCGTCAGGAACCGGTCCATCTCCTTATCGACGCCGGCGATGACCAGTTTCCGCGCGATCTCGGCAACCGAGTCATGTTCCAGTCTCTCCCAGATACCACCAAGACCGCCCAGGATTTTTCGCATTGGCGGATTGGCCTCAGCCAGCAGTTCTGCCGTAGTCCGCATATCGGGTATGGAATCCTTCGCCGAGTCCAACACCTGTATCGAAACCAGCACCTGGCAAAGCGGAACAAACTCGAATGCATCAAAGGTCTGGATCACCTTTATGGCGCGGGCAGGCTGGAGGATCGCAGAGCCCGCCTCAATCATCCGATAGTGCGACGCCGCCAGTCCCAGACAGGAGGCTATCTGGGACGAGGATATACCGCCCATTTGGTCACGCCTCTGCTGAAAGACCAGCCCAAGCGACTGGGCAAGTGGATTTCGTATCTTCCGGATCATCTGTCCCGTTCCCGTGCGCCATTTCGGGGCATTGGCAATCTCGCCGACAATGGCGAGTCCCCACTGAAATTATACCCCATGCGCAAAATCCAGCAAACGAAATTGTCAAAATTTTCATTTCCAAAGCCAAAACAGGCCTTCATAAGCCCTTGTGCGACCCATATTTAGGCAACTTGATAGCAATATGCAAAAAATATTTAACAAAAATGAAAATTTTACGTGACTTTTCGTTGGATCAGCGTACTATATGTGTAGGAGTAGTAAGGAAAATAATGATTAATCGGCCTGTGCGAGGCGACGAAAATGCGAAAAGACAACAAAACACCCGATAATACATCCGGCAACGCACCAGATAACACCACCATCGACAATACCGGCAGCACCTTCTCGCACAAACAGTCTGTCCCCCGCACACGGCAAGAAAAATTGGGTAACCGTTCACAGTCAGAAAATTGGATTGTTACAGGAGGTAATCATGAAAACTGAAATGCTCAAAAAAATGATCATAGTTTCAGCTCTGTCAATCGCCCTGATTATCCCGCCAGCCATGGCCAAAGGCACCAGGTCCGCACCGGCAAAAACGGCGAAATCATCCCCTGCCAAGTCCTCCGCCAAAAGTAAGCCCCGGACCCCGCCATCCTCTTCATCTTCATCACGCCACGCACCCCGAACGACATCACGCTCGGCACCCCGAACGACAACCCGCTCGGCACCACGAACGACATCACGCTCGGCACCACGAACGACATCACGCTCGGCACCCCGAACGGCAACTCGCTCGGCACCCCGAACGGCAACTCGCTCGGCACCCCGAACGGCAACTCGCTCAGCACCGCGAACGGCAACTCGCCAACCGTCATCAGCAACGCGAACGACATCTGTCAAGTCTTCATCATCAACGAGAGCCTCCCTGCCATCCCCCAGCAGATCTTTTTCGGTAACCGCGACATCCCGAAAAAAATCCTATTCGCCCCAACCGGCTGCAAGTTCAGCCCGCACCACATCGTCCAGCCGGACCGTACAAGCCATGCCCGCCTCTCGACGCGTCACGACAGTGACCTATGGCGACAGGTCCTCTGCAAACAGCAACCCCGGAACTAAGAATTCAACATCCCGCACAAAGATAGCTTCCCCCATAATACGACCCAGTCCAAAATCGACAGTTGCCGCCAAACCGTTCATCGCATCGACGCAAATAGCGAGCAGTATCACCAGCCGACCGACAAAGTCCGTAGCTTCCACTCCCAACAGCGTCACCCGATCCACAAATAAAACTAACAGAATCCCAGTCTCCAGAACGGTCGAACAGAAACCCTCTCGGAAGATAGCCTCCGCTATTGGAGGATTCACACCCGCCCCCACACCCGCACGTGCACCTGCTGGAAGGTATAAACCGGCAACCAGCCGAGCGGGAACTCCCAAACCAGTCACGACCAAACGCCAGCCGCACACATCTGACCGAATAAGCAATAGCAGCATAGCCAGGACGCCTGACAGTGGTCGCACAAAGACTCCAAAAAGGCCCGAGGACCAAAGAAGCAAAAAAACATCCGATACCGCAATACACAAAAAACCATCCCGTCAGCAATTGCAGCCCAAAAAACACGACGCCAATCGACCGGCTCAGCCATCCGCCATGATTACCAGGACGTCACGGACAACCACCGACAGCCACAACGTCGTCATCAACAGCAACGTCTATGTCAACGGACCGACACACGGCCGCCGCTTCCCAACACCGTACCGTGTCAAACACGGTTATACAAAAATAGTTAGCCCGCGGCACAATAATAACTGGTGGTCCTGGGACAATGGCGTCTATGTCCTGCGCTCCAATCGAAACAGTTGCGGGCTGGTCGTCTCGGTCCCCTGGCACGGCGTCCACGGCGTAACCTACTACTACCCCAGCTATCACCGCAGCTTCGTCTTCTTCAGCATCGGCGGTTACTGGCCCAGCTGGTATCGTTACCGCCGTTACTACTGGTACGGTTGCCACCCATATCGATGGTACAGCACAAACATTTTCGACATACCCGTAACCCAGGACATAAACGTTTACCATCACTACCCCGAACAGCCGGCAGTCGTCGCCGACACTGATTACGACGACTTCAGCGATGTCCGGCTCAGGCTCCGTATGGAAAAGCTCGAACAGGAATTTGAAGACATCAAAGACGCCGAAGACCTGCCCGCCGAAGAGACCGCCGCCGACAGAAACTTTGACGACGCTGTCAACTCCTTTGCCGCACACGACTATACCGAGGCGATTCTCAAGTTCCGCGTCGCGATGATACTCGACCCGGAAGACATCATCCTGCCTTTCGCTTACAGCCAGGCCCTGTTTGCCAACGGAGAGTATGCCGCAGCAGCATCCGTTCTGCGGACAACTCTCAATCAGATGCCCCGCGACAAGGACAAAGAAACGGTCTTCTACCCACGGGGCCTGTACAAGGACGAAAAAGTACTCAACAAGCAGCTCGCCGGATTGGCCCTTGCACTGTCGGCAGACCCGGCCAATACCGACCTGAACCTGCTCTACGGCTACCACCTGCTCGGCGTCGGCCAAATCGATGACGCCGACAAACCCCTGGCCCTGGCGGCACATGACCCGGCAAACAAAGTTTCCGTAACGATACTGCTCGACCTGCTTGAAAAGGTAAAACAGGACAGGAAACAGGATGCCGAAAAAATAGCCGAACCAATTGACTAACCAGACACACGGAGCGAAGACACACGGAGGGAAGACACACGGAGGACGGACAGATGGCAACAGGACAAATGGCAACAGGACAAATGGCAGCCAGAGGCGTGACTCTAACAGCGGTACTTCGACAATCGTCCTGCCGTGTTGTTTCGGCGGTATCCCTGTCGGTGCTGACGATTATGATTTCGTCAGGGATCGTATCTGCCAGCCCATGGCAGTCGTTCGCCGTCTTTGCCTCCGACGATACGCAGATTTCGCCGCAGATACACGGCGGCACGATTGTCTGGCAGCAACTGATCGAATTTGGAGGTGCCTACGACTGGGACATTTACGCCGCCGACATCACCGACCCGAATGACCCGTCGGTCTTCGTTGTAGCCAACTACCCCAACGACGAAACCGCCCCCGTCGTGTTCGACAACTTCGTCGCCTGGCAGGACAATTACTACGGTGACTGGGACATTTACGTCAGGGACATCTCCAAAGCCGATTCGACCGAGGTGCTGATAACCGATTTGCTCTTCGACCAGCAAAAGCCCGTCATATACGGCAACATACTGCTCTGGCAGGACAACAGTGCCAGCGACACGGACGTAATCGCCGCCGACATCACCGATCCCAACGATGTAACGTTGTTCAACCTCACACCGTATGCCTATGACCAGCAAAACGCTGCAATCTACAGAAACACCGTCCTCTGGCAGGACAATTTCGTTTGGGAAGACAGTCCCGACGGCGAATGGAACATCTTCGGCGCCGATATTATCCGCATGGACAAACCCGTCGAATATACCCTTTCTGTCATGCCCCAGGACCAGCAGAACGCGAAAATCTCCGGCGACATCATCGTCTGGCAGCAAGACTTCGCCGACGATATGGACATCTTGGCCGCCGACATCTCCGACCCAAAAAACCCACGGCTGATATACATCGCCACCGACAGCGACTCCTCAGCCATAAACCCCGACATCGACGGCAACATTATCGTCTGGCAGGACGACCGCAACGGCGACTGGGACATCTACGGATATAACCTGACGACACAGCGGGAATTTGTCATCACCGACAATCAGCCCAGCCAAACGACCTTTTCGAACCAGACCTCCCCTTCACTCAGCGGCAACACCGTGGTATGGGAAGATGACATCGCCACGGCGACCAATATATACGCAACCGTCCTGACCGGTCCCGAAATTGCCAGTTGCCCCAGCCCGCTGCCCGGCGACGCTAACGGCGACTGCGTTGTGAATCTCAATGATTTTGCTCTTATGGCTCAAAGCTGGCTCGTATGCAACC
>SDBV01012290.1_pt1 | contig 10980 bp, 6 predicted proteins | sample 2277081 | NCBI WGS metagenome assembly SDBV01 (sample SAMN10402039, study PRJNA504765) | marine sediment metagenome | isolation source: marine sediment core GS10_PC15, 223 cmbsf | place: Arctic Ocean: Southern Knipovich Ridge | collected 2010
CCTCGCAAATACACTACTAGATCAGGTGGGTTAAGTAATGTTACAAATAAATCAAATAAATTTCGATAAGTCCCGTAATCTCGTTCGCTGATATGCCCTTGCAGGAACAAGTTCCTGGCAAATATGTTCGCGTCCTCATACACAGATCGGTCCTGGACAACTGAGGTTGGGAATCCCAATAATTCACGATGCGAGCGCAATCGATAGGTGAGGAAAAAGACTTGAGAATGGAAAGCCCAAGTGTTCATATCAGAATAGAAATCCTCAAGGTAGGGATTTTCGGCTACAGGTTCGTAATACGGCTCCCATCCCAATTTGTCGCATAAACCTTTTACAAGAGTAGACTTGCCTACACCAATATTTCCAGCCACAGTAATAAATTTTTTCATGCGTCCTCCGCGTTTGAAGCTAGATATGCAACCGCCTGCCCAGCCTCACTATCAATAACTAAATTCATTAAACAGCCTGGGCGATAGTCTTCTACATGGATAATACGTAAAGCTTCCATTAAATTTTCATCTTCAGGCAGAAAATCAACTAGATGATTGGGTGTGTCATAAAAAAACTCTCGGTTGAAGATCACATCCTCATCATCTAAATAAATAGCTAACGGGTAAATTTGGGCTTCTAACAAATCCTGAAAGAAATGGGTGCCAAAGGAAGGCTCTGGAGCAAAGCCTACACCTTCACCAGAAATCTCTACCAGTGAACGGGTATTATAAATATCCGAATATCCGATCCTTACTCCTAGATCAGGATTGACCGTTCCCCATCTTCCTGGTCCAACACAGATAAAAACCTTACCCTTCAAAAGATTGTTTATCCGGCCAATTGACCGGCCCAACTCAACTCGAATAGAAGGGTTTTTGAGACCATAATACCCCTCTGGAGGGACGAATACGACATATTCAATCCCATCCACCTGGCCGTGGGGTAATACTCTGCTAGTAGTGAATAGGATATCCTTTTCTGAAACATCCGGAGGGATACGAACATTAGTCTCCTGTAGCTGGCTCTGGGGCCGGCATTGCAAGATGGTGATCTCAACCTCAGGTGAAGAAGTTCCAGGCTCAATGATCTGAACAGTGAACTCCATGTCAACCGGAGATTCATAATGGTTTTCCAGGGTTTGAAGCATGCGTTTCATCCGATCTGCCATTGGTGTCTGACGGAGCATTTCATCCATCGTTATTACTAAGTCTGACACACGGTCTTCTATCAAACGGCTTCTCAACGTAGTGAAATAACCATCCTGGTATAACTGGGCAATGTACCTCAAAATGGGATAGTCCCTTGGCAAAACTTTGTGAATAGGCATTGAGCGAAACTCATTCTCTTTCAGATCGATCAAGTCGACTTCTTTTTGAGAATAACCGCGAATATTTTTTGGATCGGCATGGGTGTGCAGTTCAGGATGGCTCAAAGCCACAAGCCGGGGAAAATCATTGCCAACCCGATCTACGGCGCGAGTTCCCAGTCCCCACACCAACCGCAAGAAACCTGCGTCCCGCTCAATTTCTGGCGACCAGCGATACAAGTTTCGGCTAAAAGCAACCCCAGCTGCATGAGGAAGGAAATAATCCCCCATCATTTCACCCTGCACTACCTGGATCAATACAGCGATCCGCTCATCGTAATCCTGGAGACCTTTACTTCGCCGGTAAATCAGAGGATCGGGGCGTAACGCGCTGGCATAAATTTTGATGATCGCCTGGATAAAGTTTCGTAGATTCTCTTCATCTGTACCCTGATTTGGACAAAAATAGCTTTCGTACTTTCCTGCAAAAGATGTACCGAAATTATCTTCTAGCAAACTAGATGACCTTACTATTACCGGTCGCCCTTTTATGCCTATTAAAAGATTTTTCAATTCATCAAAGATATCTGAAGGAAATTCTCCATCCAAATACTCTTTGCTCAAACGGGGATAATCTGCTCGGATCTCATCACTAGTTTTATATTTCTGATCATTCCAATGCATCAAGTTATTATGGGCCATAAAGGCATAAAACACATCAGCTGCCAGGAAATAAGACTCTGGAATGTTTATGCTTTTTTTTACATCCTCATCACCCACTTCATTGAGAATACGATGTGCCAAAAGCATTCCAGCCGATTTTCCACCAATCTTCCCTCTGCCGATCTTTCTCTCTCTAATACCTAATAGATCTTCTAATGTGAACCATTTTTTGGCGATCTTGATATATGCCAATTGGTCACTGATCATATTCCGGATCAGAACTACTTTAATCTCTTCAAGATGTGCCTCAAACTTTATGCGTTCTTCTGAAGGCATCTGGTTGATGCGCATCGCCTGTTCCACCAACAATTCAATCGGAGCTAACTCAGCATTCCAGGTAGCCAGCCAATCCTCACTAGCTGCCCCGCGCTCTTCCAACGCTGAACGGACGATTTCCTCAAAAAGTTCAAAGGACAAGTTGTTGGAAAAATGAATATCAGTAAGATGATCGCGAACTCTGTCTAACCGAGCAACCCAAACATCAGCCGGTTCTTCTCCAAATGGGTCCGTAAGCCCCTCCCTGGCTTGAGATTCAATAGATTGTTCACGCACCTGGCTGTTGAAATCCACGGGGTCAATCACCCCGCGGCTGAATAATTCCTCCCGCATTTTAGCGCGGATCCAGACCCTTAACACCGGGTATTGAACCAGAGCCAGGTATATCCTGAAAGTAGGGTCAGCAAAGGAGGATGGAAGGGTCATTTGATACAACTTCTATAATAGTCTTGCCTTTTCCAGGCAAAACCCTATATTAATAATTTGTGCAGGTAATAAAGAAGTGACTGCGTGAGAATCGCAGAGAGTTTGCGCTGGGTAAACTCAATTCCCTAAATGCATAGGCATGATCACATGAAGAAAGTCGTCATCGCCAAGGGGACGAATTGTGCCAGGCGCAGCGGCAGCAGAAGTCTCTAGAGCTACATTGGGAGTACTGATCACATCCAAGACTTCCCGCAAAAACCGTACGTTGAAGGCAATCATCACTGGCTGCCCTTCTATGGTTGCATCAATTACAGCTTCACTTGAGCCGGTCTCTTCTGATTGAGCAGATATCTCCACTGAGCCAGGCTGGAGTTCATCACCGGGGGAGATATTCAATCGAGCAATATGGGAGCCATCTCTCGCAAAAATCTCTGCTTGTTTACACGCTTTTAGGAATGCTTCGGTAGAAATCACTGTCCGGGTATTGTAGCCAGAGGGAATGATCTGTTGATATTCTGGAAAAGCACCTTCGATCAATTGGGAAGTCAACTCAATATCCTTCATACTGAAAACAACTTGACCGCGTCCAGGCGGGAGAATCATTTTTACAGTTTCTTCACCATCACCGACGATACGAGCCAATTCATGAAGGGCACGCCCAGGAATAATCGCATGGATCGACTTAGGCGCCTTTTTAGAGAGTTCAGCTTCCCTCACTGAAAGGCGGAAACCGTCCGCAGCTGCAAAAATGACCGCTTTTTCTTCTACAGTCACTAAAACTCCGGTCAATACTGGCCGGGCATCATCAGCAGATGCAGCAAATGCTACCTGGTGGATTATCTCTTTGAGGTCAGCCACGTTAAAGGACACGCCCCCATCTTTGTCTGGCACAGGCATTGGGGGGAATTCTTGGGCATCTATGCACTTGATATCTGTGTTGGAAGCACCGCTAACGACATTTAACGTCTGAGTCCGTACAACCAGATCCATATCAACTTGTCCGTTTGGCAGGGTATTGACCAAATCACTAAATGTACGCGCGGGAACCGTAGTGGACCCCTCTTCACTTATCTTTGCGCCGATCCAGCAAGTAATCCCCAATTCCAGGTTGGTAGCTGAGAGCCGCAAACGCCCCTCATCGGTGGCTACCAAAACATTAGCCAGAACCGGGAGAGTACTCCGCGGGGAAACTGCTCGAGATACAACGCTTAAACCATAGGCTAGATTTTCCTGTAAAACGGATACTTTCATGAGTACTGCACCTTTTTCATTTGATTATAAAAAGTATACAACGTTAGTCTCAAAATTACCAGAAAATAGTTGCAAATAAATGTTAAACCATCTCTGCCACGAATGAGATCAGCATGCAAAGGATAGATATCCCAACCAAAACGCCAAAAATATATCCTAAAACAGTCAATGGAGATCGTGAACGTAGTTGAGAAATCTCTTGGCCTTCCGCAAGGCGGCAAATAATTTCAGCGGCCTCCTTGACCAAGTCTTCTGGCGAATCATCATCAATGCCCACCCATGCCCACCCCTCAGTAGGGGTAGGAACGACCACCCGCACTCCTGAAAATTCCTCTACCCACAGGCGGACAGCCTCAGGGGGATTCGTAGCCAAGTAAGATGGCAAGATAACCGCTCTCGCATCCTTCAAAGAATCATCAATTTTTTCTCCCACGGTATGAACGGCTGCGGGTATATCTGGACACAGAACCTTCAAAGCCGATAAAATTTGCTCGGAAAATTTGCCGTCGCCAGAATCAAATACACCTACTGAAAATTCAGTATGTAAAACGGAAAGTGATTTAACTGCCAATTTATTATCAGACTGCAAGGCTCGCCAATGGTAATTGGCTAGAACAATGAATAGAAGGAGTGTACTAACAATGCTAAGGAAAAGATATAAGAAATCGGGAATTTGTTCTCCTAATACAACAAGAATGAAATTGTATAGAAGCGTACCGGTGGAACCCATGATTCCCATAACGCCCACAAACAAGACCAGGTAAAGATATCCCTTTCGGATCACAGACCGGCGTGCATGGTCTCCTGATTCATCCTCTTGTGAAGCTTCAGATACCATCGGCCGCCAGGCCCACAACCAGAGGGGTAGCCCGATCAACAAATTGGTTAAGGCATTCGCCAAACTAGCTTGCAGGTATGATTCCGAAATCATTGCTTGATTAACGATCATGTCAAGCAATGAAGTTATCAATAAAAGCATGCCAACAAAAGTAGCGCCTAAACCCAAAAGGGACAAAACATAAACATATAAACGGTTCATACTGGCTCGGCGAGGGATTTCAGTCTGATCCCCCATATCTTGCTTTAGCTCGCGACCAAAATATAACCAAGTAACGAGAGAAGGGAGTCCCATGGATAGAGATCTGCCAATTTCATAAACAATATTTCTGGCAGCAGATTCATCTCCTAACACAGAACGGAGGATCAAGTTTAGGATCGAACCTCCAGAGATGAGCGTAATAATCACAGCTAGGAAGGTAACGCTGTAAAGTATTCCCTGACGCAGCTTGGAATCTTTTTCTTTCAAATCACTGAGAGATGAACGGATCAGCCTCCAGGTAAACACCCATATAGGAATTCCTATCAACGTAAATGCTATCCCATCCACCAAACCAACTCCACTTCCAAACCCAACATCACCTTCGAGTTCAAAAAACAAGTAGGATAAAAGCTGTTGTACTCCAGCAAAAGCTAATCCAAATCCATACAGCATCCAAAAATAACGCCAGATCCTTCGGGTAATGAAAATACTATTTCCTTGAGGAGTTCCTTCCCAGTTTGCTTTGATAACAGTATAGAAATAACCCGCCAAGATACCATTGACAATAATACCAATTAAGTTATCACTCCATGCTTGGTAGCCGCCGACCGAAACTCGATAAATATCTACATTCAAAAGCAAAGCCAGGGTCCGCTCCACAACAGCAAGGACATTTTGTGTTACCGGAAGTAATAAAGCTAACCACGTTCCATAAAGAAATATTGCCCGCATACCTGAGAAACGTTCAATCGGATCAACGGAAGCATCTCTCTGCACCACCCGCCAATGAATTAAGAAGATTGGCAAACCCACCAGGATAAAGGCTAGCGCGATTGCCAGTTGATCGTTCCCACTGCTATAACTGTTCACATCCATAACAGAGCGCATTAGGCTAATTACCGACCATACAATTACTTCAAGGCTGACAAACGCGACTATATAAAAATAAATCCGTCTTATGTTTTTCATATCTTCCTCCGTTTACCTCAGAGAAGTTGTTATCTTATAGGATACCAATCCCACCCCCAAAACCTGTAAGGCATCGCAATGATCTTCCATTCATTATCTTGCATTACCAACAAAGCGGTATCATAAGACCGGTAGCCAAAATCGAATGGACCACTGCTGGTAGTTGCCGTCTCAAGATCAACCACCGCCCCTTGGCTGCCATCTTCATATTGAATTAGATCAAATCCAGTTATTTGCACGCTCACATCTGAAATATTACTATACCCCTTTGAAACAACTGACAAGAATTCTGCCATGCTAGGTTTATCTTCTTCGTCAGCAAGATAACCATAAGCTTTATTGTAGTCTTCCTGATGCAGCGCCAAAATAAAATTATGGACTACACTATCAGGTGTTTCTTCTGATAAATACCCTTGAGTGTCCCGGCGCAGGATGAACATCCCCACTGCCACAACGATCAGCACTCCGATCCCCACCACGATCCCAATCAAATACCGGTCTCGTTTCATCTTCCCATCCTTTGTTTATAAATAATTTATTTAGGGTAACTTTATTATACAGCAGATAATCCCCTAAAGACTCGATCTTGGTTTCCCAGGGCGGGAAGAGATCACTAAATATGGTCCCAGGACTGGTAAGAGGACAGCCATTAGCCCCAAAAGAAAATATTCCTGCATACTCATTATTCATCGCCGCAGGAAAAAAGCAGCTAAAATCACCATCGAAACTATGCAGATGTATAAATACAAACGCAAGAATTCAGCAGAATTGAACATAAAAGTCTTCAAAAATCACACTAGAACAAAAGTTCTGGTGTGATTCTATTCGATTTTCACTAATATCGCAAGCTTTTAATAACTCTCTATAAATCATGCCAAGAGAATCTTAATAAAAAACAGGTCTCGTTTACACGAGACCTGTTCATTAAAAAAAGTTTATTTTAGGCCCAGCCGCGTAAGCTAACCGCTTCCGCAACCCTGGCAACAGCAACCAAGTAAGCAGCCAGTCGATTGTGGACTTTGTACTCCTCAGCCATATTGTTTACAGCATGAAAAGCAGCTGTCATCTTCTTATCTAGCCGCTCGTAAACCATGTCCTCTTCCCAATAATAATCGTAGGCGTTCTGTACCATTTCGAAATAGGAAACGGTCACGCCACCGGCGTTGCAGAGGAAGTCCGGGATCACATAACAGCCATTCTTGTGCAAAATTTTATCTGCTTCCGGCGTTGTTGGGCCATTGGCAAGCTCAACACTCACTTTGGCCTTGATATTGCCAGCATTCTTTTCAGTGATAACACCTTCCAGAGCAGCCGGGACCAATACGTCAACGTCCAGTTCCAGGAGTTCTGCATTTGTGATCTCTTTCGCACCTTTGAATCCACCAACTTTGCCAGTATCCTTCTTGTGCTTGAAAACATCTTCAAATTTCATCCCCTTTTCGTTATAGATGCCACCGCGAGAATCAGAAACGGCGACTACTTTCGATCCAAACATTTCTTCAATCAATTTGTGACCAAAGTGTCCAGCGTTACCATAACCTTGAATTGCTACGGTCGCGCCCTTGAGATCAAATTTCTTTACCTTAGCCCACTCACGTAGGGTAAACATTCCACCACGCGCAGTTGCATCGCCTCGGCCTGCGGAGCCGCCCAATGGCAGCGGTTTGCCGGTGATAACGCCAAACTCATTATATCCCTTCAGGAAAGAATACTCATCCATCATCCAGGCCATGATCTGAGGTGTGGTATATACATCTGGGGCAGGGACATCTTTCTCCAAGCCAATCATGCGTCCAACTTGACGAATATAAGCCCGGCTCAAACGCTCTAGCTCTGAGGGAGACATTTTACGCGGGTCACAAATAACACCGCCTTTGCCGCCACCCAAGGGGATGTCAACAACTGCACACTTCCAGGTCATCCAAGCTGCTAGCGCCCGGACAGTGTCTATGGTTTCATCAGGATGAAATCGGATACCGCCCTTCGTAGGGCCACGGGCATCATTATACTGAACCCGAAATCCCTGATAAATCTTGGTGCTGCCGTCATCCATTTTCACAGGTAGGGTAACGTGCAGCTCTCGGAGCGGCATCCGAAGTAATTGGTGTACCGCTGGGTCCAATTCAAGATGTTTCGCAGCTTCATCTAACTGCTCTTGTGCCATCTCAAAAGGGTTTAATGCTTCTTTTGTCATTTTGTCCTCCAGGACTTTAATTTGGTTTCACTACCATTTTTCGAATTATTTGATATTGTGAATAGCTTACCTTCACCTACATCCAAGAAAATCTAGCATGTTTGTGGTTAAAATATAAACGGGTACCACGGCGTGGCACCCGCTGTATTTAATCAAACAAATAATCAACTGCTGGGAAGAGTTTATCCCATTCATAACTTCCATCTATTTTTATAGATTTCGAACCATACGATACCTAAAATAGATGATTCCGTCAAGGGACAATGAACATGGATTGATGTCCCTGACGAAAATGCAAGTTTTTATCAAATTTCCAGTATTACTGATCTGGTGAACTAACTCTGAAGTTATCAAAACCAACTACGATTCCAGCGCTCTCCAGAGTACCGACGATCACGCCGACATCTCCTGAAGTCAAGTCGGAGTCATGTACTTGAGCCATCAACTCCCCATTAATCGCCAAAGTCAGGGTCTCACCAACACAAGCAACCGTGAAATGCACTCTCCCCTTAACCTCAGAAAAAAGACTAGAACCGCGCCAATCAACTAGCGAAAAATATTCTCCATCTACTAATTTCCAAATGGCAAACTGCCCATCTTCAGATATCTCCATACTATAGAAGTTGCTGGCATCTTGATAACGACATAAGATTCCAAAATCCCCATCTTCCGCACCATTTACTACATAGGCATCAACCTCAATGATCACATCAGTAAAAGATTCGCCCGTATGACTCCAGATTATGTAATTATCTGCTAAAACCTCGATCTGATATTCCCCATTTACGTATCCTCTTACCCCTTTTTCTCCCTCCCAACTCCCCCAACCAGAACCCGAGTCAGAAAAATCATCTTCAAAGAGAATAGATCCCTGCCCAGGAATATTAATACTTGTAAGAGGGGAAGATTCTTCTGCTTTCAACATTTCTCCATTTCTAGCCGCCTCTATCAATTGATAGGCTAAGTTGACCGGTCTTAAAGCATTTATGAAGCCTCCCGTAGGAATGCAGCTGTCGCGGTCGTCTATTTTCCCATCCCGATTTGTATCAGCAAGTACTCTACAATCAACAAACTGGTCGTCTCCTCCATATCCCAACTGAGTTGGGATTCCGATTAGAAACCCTTCAAGATTTGCAGCTAATCCGCCGCTGTTCCCACCTGCAATCGTTGCTGATGTTTTTATGAAGGCCCGGTCTCCTCGACCTCCTTCCGAAGTAAACCCACCTACTGCGCCTGGGGTAAGGGTGATCGTATCCCCACCTATGCCCGGATACCCCAATATTCTGATCGGATCCCCCAAGCGCAAATCATCAGCATCACCTAAAAGAACATATGGTAAATTCAAACTCGCAAAGTCTACAGGATTACCATCAAGGTCAGTTGTGATCCGTATCACTGCAATATCTAATGACTCATCAGCCTGCAATACCTCCGCATAATACGAAATTACAGGTGGTTGGTCGTCTTCTAAGGTGAGGGCGATTTTTAGAGCATCGATTGGAAAATACCGATCTGGCAAAACAACATGAGCATTTGTCAAGATAAACCCATCTGGCGATATGATCGAACCAGAACCGGTCCATCCAATTTTATACACCCCATTATCATCATACATCGCTATAATTTGGACCACAGCTTTATATGGAATCGTCACAAATTGAGGAGAAGGAATTGGAGATTCCACATCAGATAGATCAGTCTCCGGCGATGATGGCGTTATTTCAGGAGTTGTTGTAACCCTTTCTTTGGTATCAAAACCCATCCAGGATAACCCACCAAACATTATCACGGCGCCAACACACCCTGAGATCAATACTACCACCCCAAAAGTAATATACTTCCGAATATTAGAACCGCTTTCCATCGAATCTCTTCCACATTAAATATTACCAATAAAGCGCGCTATCCTTTCCAACGCCTGCTCAATGTCTTCATACGCGGTTGCATACGAACAGCGAACGAAACCTTCTCCTCCAGGGCCAAAGGCAGACCCAGGCACCACTGCAACCTGCTCGCTCTCCAACAATTTTTGAGCAAATGTTTCATCATCCAACCCTGTCCCAGAAATTCTAGGAAAAGCATAAAAAGCGCCGAGCGGTTCAAATGTTGTCAAACCAAATTCATTGAAAGCATCTACGATCAACCTGCGTCGGCGGTCATACTCTGACCGCATAGCTTCAACATGTTCTTCACCTTCTTGTAAAGCTGTTAGAGCGGCTGCCTGGCTCATTGTCGGCGCGCACATGATCGTATATTGGTGCACCCTCAACATAGCCTGGAGCAGTTCTTCTGGGGCAGCCGCAAATCCAACCCGCCATCCCGTCATGGCATAGTCTTTTGAGAATCCGCCTAACAAAATCGTTCGCTCCCTCATTTCAGGCAAGGCCGCAAAGCAGACATGGGATACGCCATACACAAGCTGATCGTAGATCTCATCTGAGATGACGATCAAATCATGTTTTTCAGCTATCCGTCCTATTTCAATTAGGGCATCACGGCTGGCGACTGCGCCAGTCGGGTTATTTGGATAACCGATCAGGATCGCTTTTGTACGAGACGTTACGGCGGCTTCTATCGCTTTCGGATCTGGTTGAAAATCATCTTCGATCTTGCAAGGAATCTCTACCACCACGCCCCCTGCCAATGTCACTTCTGCTTGATAAGAGACAAAGCAGGGTGTAGGAACGATAACCTCATCACCTGGATTGATCAGAGCAGTCATCGCCAGATACAATGCTTCTGACACGCCCACCGATACCAAGATTTCCTTGGCAGGATCATAATTTATCTGATAAAGCTTTGATA
>SDBV01012291.1_pt1 | contig 10980 bp, 9 predicted proteins | sample 2277081 | NCBI WGS metagenome assembly SDBV01 (sample SAMN10402039, study PRJNA504765) | marine sediment metagenome | isolation source: marine sediment core GS10_PC15, 223 cmbsf | place: Arctic Ocean: Southern Knipovich Ridge | collected 2010
CAGATTGGAATTTCGTTCCAAATTAAGTTTTTTATCATTCGTAATTGCAGCCATATTAACTCTCCTTTGAACCCGAGGCTTGATCCAATTCACGTTGGATAGATTTTGAAAGCAACCAAGTCATTATCAGAGCAAGGGCAGCGGCTAAGATTAATCCGTACCATTGAGATGCTAAGCCGCCGGATAAGTTAGTTGCCCCTTGCACTACAGCGCCACGTAAGTAGAAAAACAATCCGTTTAGTAATGCTGCTACAGTAACTCCCAGGGGCATCCACCAGACAGGCCGGCCACTAAATTTTTGCTTGCTAAGAAAGTAGCCGGTTACACCTGCAAAGCTGGCATGAGCTAGGGCAGTTATCACGATTCGAATAGAACCATATCCCAAGTGGACGCCTCCAGAATTGACCACGAAAGCGATATTAAGTACAGTCGCAAACCCCAAACCAGCCGCGGTGGCATAGATGATTCCATCAGTAGGTTCATCAAATTCCTCTGAATGGTAGACGGTGTATCGAACTGCTGCGTACTTGAGGAATTCTTGGATGAACCCGACCACCAACACGCTTCCCAGGATGATAGACCATGGCGGGCTGATATACAGCCAATCCTGAACCTTAAAAAGGTCTTCACGGAGAGGTACGCCAATAGCATTAGCTAACAGCGCTCCTAATAAAAAGACTTGGATTACCAGTTTTTTGGGTTCCGGCTCTAATCGATCCCTCCGATAGAAAAAAGCTAACCAGACAATTGCAGGGACCAGCGCTAATACGAACCCAGTGGTCAATAAGGTAAGTGAAGTAAACGTGGGTTTTACCCAACTATCAACTCCAAATAGTATCAAAACAAATAATACTAGAACAAGCACGGAGCCAAAATCAGCTTGCCATAAACTTTCCCGCTTCCGACCTTTCTTTAATCCCATAACATCCTCCAAAATTTTTTAGTTAATACGACCTAAATTCGCTGAGTGATAAAGATGTAGTAAGGTTTAAATGTAATGCTTATTTATTGTTTTTTCTGTAAAAGAAAACCATGATTTACAATGCGCTATTATTATATAACTTTTGTTTACATTGGCAAAGTGTTTACAATGTGAACTTTGTGAGTGTTTATTCAATGGAATTTTTTTTCGTTAATCAAACCCCGGAGAACGCTGGGATCAGATTTTATTGGGTGGAGTAGTTTTGTATGTTCCCGACCATTTGTTAGATTTTCAGAATGGTTATTAAACCATAATATTCATCAAATGTCTGGGGACTTTGCCATTTGTAGTGCAGTTTTTATAGAAGCAGCTGAGGCTGGTTTTCTATATAAAGGTATTGCTAACAGCACATTTAAAAAAACTTATCTTTTCGGCGATTACTTAGCGCCAGAAAAATCAAGGTTGATAGATAACGAAATCGTAGGATTGGTATTGGCCATCAAAATCGATTGAGCCTTCGAGTGGTTCCCAGGACTTCATTTGTATGACGAAATAACCAAGCGTAAGTGTCAGCATTATTGTAGCGATGATGGCAAATAATTGTTGGATGATCTTTGAATGTTCCATCAAAGCAGCCCAGGCAGCCAGCGCTAATCCCACAGCCAGTACTGTAGCAGTAGCCTGGAATATATCTTCGCGTTCAGACCATTCTGCTGCCAAGTCGATGGATCGGGTTGAAAGGTCCCGCTCGACATCGCTATATAGAAATAAAGACATCCAATATTCATCATCTAAACTAACTGAACGCTCGATACTGTCCATAGCTTCTTGGGAGAGGGTTGAGTAAAGATATTCATTGATTTCAGGATTAACGCCAGACAAATCATTGACAATCATCTGATCCAGGAGAATTGTTTCATGTGCGACTTGGAGTCGGACAGATAATTGCAGTTCGCTAGAATCGTTCAAGAACGTCAGGGCATACAGGTTGTTTTCGTTGGCGAAACTCTCTGCACGCGTTCCTAGAAAAATTGTGATTGCTGTCAGGATGCTGTAGGTGGCAATTAGTACACCCAAATATATGCTCAGCTTTTTTTCGGTTTGAAAAGGTTGATCATTTTCCATATTACTTCCTCAAAAGATATATTCCATCAAGTTCTAAATTTCATTGGTTCCCCTTGATTCAGCGAGGCTAAACCACTGTTCCTAAAAAACTTATTTAGTGCTTTCAACATACAGGCCTTGGAGTTTTTCATATTCCGAAAAGTTCTCCATAGGGATTTCAACAGTCATTGAACCCGAGCTGGTTACTCTTCAGCAACTACAATAATATGATCTTCTACTGAGAATTCGATCTGATCTGATTTTGTTGGGTTCAAAACGACACCAAAAGATCTGTCAGAATCTTTTGAATATTCAGCTATCCTGTATCCGATCGCGATCTGATCCTGCCGCCGGGCAGACTCAACAACTGTGTAAAAATTCAATGGCTGACCAGGCTTTACATAATTACTTACCGGTTTGATGTAGATCTCCGAACCATCTGCATCGAGGATATCTTCAAAGATCGCTCCCAGATGTTTGTTCTCTGAGATCTGGGCCAGCATGAGACTGACCAAACGGTCGCTGATTACAAAGTCATCCGCCTGAGCAGCTTCAGCCAGACTTTGGTTGCGAATATCCAATATCTCGCTGACGATGGATAAAGGATACCCTAACTTCTCCTTGATGTCGCGAAGATGAAGCAAAGTAATCAGGGTGCGGGCGTCTGACCGCTGAGGTTCCAATAATCCCGCGGAGGATAAAAGGATCACGTTATGATGATCTTTGAACGGTAATTCATCCAAGGTTTTCCGGTCTGTGGTGTCGCCCGTTTTGTAATCAATCTTAACGTTCTTCAGGTTTTGACAATTAAGAGCGATCAGATCTTCTCCTTGTTGATACCCTGTCAGGATCGTGATCTTTGACCCAGCAGCGACATAGCCATCCAGCTCATTGATGATCGTTGGGACGCGCATATTCCAGCCCAACATTAATATTTTCTCGGGCTGGGCTTTTTCTTTTTTAGCGCGGTTGATAACGCTTTCATTAATATTGAGTTCGGTTTTGCCTGAAACCTTTAGGGTGTCATCATCCTCAGAGATCGCAATGATCTTGTCGCCATCTTTAATTATCGTGTCCATTGGCGGTTTTAGTTTTGGCATACGGTCTTTGGGAAGGAAACCAATAACGGCTGAATCCTCGTAAGCCAAGAGCGTTTCGCCGAAGGTTTTACCAACTAAAGCGGGTTCATATTGATAATATATCTCGTCACCGCCGAAATCAAGCAGCTCAACATAGGCAATCGAAAGCCCTGACTGGCGGCTGGTTTGAGCAGTTATCCTGGCGATCAACTCACTGGGCAAGACCAATTCGACCTCAGCTTGACCAATGATCTTGATGACCTCCACATTTTTGCGGTGTTCGATCTCCGCCACGATGTGATAAGGTTCTTTCCGGCGGGCAGGGTTATGGATAATAGCAAGGAGCGTTTTTATAACCCCAGAATCAGGATCATCTTCTTCCGCGCCTAAGATGAGGATCGAGCGAGTAGTATTAAGACTCACGATTTCCAGATCGGACATGTTCATCGGGTCGCCCGTTCGGCATACGATCTGCATCTTCCCGGTATCCCCGATCTTATCTCGGATCTCATCCTCCATTTCAACTTTATCTTTCATCCCTAAAACGACAACCGCTGTTTTCGACAAATTTTGATTGGCAATCGATAATTCTGAAAGGATCGGGAAAATGGTGGGGGTCCAACCCAAGATCACCGTGTGTCCTGTCTCGATAACGCGAGAACGCCCCTTGCGAAGTTCACTGATCTTCCCTTCAATGCCTGTCGATAACAAACCGATCAGGATACTTGTGATAAAAATTGCCACCAGTGTCACAGTAAGAGTGGAGAGGCGCAATAGCCAGGCTTCACCAGTGAGGGCATCTGCTTCCAATGTAAGAGCCAGATACGACCAGATCTGCTCAATCAAATTTTCTTCTGAAGAAATCTGGGTGACCCAAACGATCAAAGAAAAGAATACAACCGCAACCAAAGTGAATAAAGTAAGTCCCGCAATTTGAACGATGGCGCCTTTGGCCATCAGGTTGTCAAAAGCATAACGCAAACGGTCCATCAAAGTGATTTTCTTCATACTCGCTCCTGTAGTTTTCCGCTTAGAATTTTCTCCAAATTATCATTTTCTTTTGGGAGAATTAAACATCCGCTAATTTTATCTCATTTGAAGTAATTGTAAACACCCTATACTGACAACTATCTACTATCAACCATCCACTCGTGGTACATTGCAACAACTTCGAAGCCAATTTTCTCATACACTCTGATCGCGGCCGCATTATCACTGCGCACATTTAGACCAATCATATCCACGGTTTTAAGCAATTTTTTGCACAATCCGGCTGTGACGGTTGTCCCCAGTCCTTGACCTCGCATATTTGGTTGGGTGGTGATGTTCCCGATGGCAGCGATCTTGTATTCTGTTGAATACACATGAATTCCCGCCACACTGACCAACTCCTCTCTCTCCCCCCTTATCCCCACATACTGTCCAGTTTCCAACATACGCGGGACGAACCAATTACCAGGATAGCTGGCTTGGTAGAAGTCTTTCATTTCATCCAGGTTCTTGGTAGTCAGAGGAACTACAGCAGCCGTATCGGTCTTTTCCAGAGCAGCCATATTCACAAGTTTCATTTTATAGTGTTCCCCGTGGTGTTCAAGCGAGTAGTTTTTTTCCAAGACATTTTCCAATCCCGGACTTAGGTGGGTGTAGAAACCGGGAGGCAGAATGGGGAGGCTGGTTTTTAACAACATCTCCATTTCCTGGTAATTATCATTCACGATCGCCAGCAGGACTGCCGGATCTATACCCGTATAGAATAGGTTGAGCGCTTTGATCTCGCCTTCATCCTCAAGAGCAAACCAGGAGGTATACGGCCAGAAGAAATCGTCCAGATCGCCAAGATGGTAGTAGTTAAGGTGGCGGTGTTTGAGGAGAAAAGTTCCGATCTGTTTTTTGTTGTGGAGGAAGATTAAGTTCATTAAAGTCTTATTGATCTAACTGGTCTAATTTGTCTTTTGTCGAACTTTAGACTTTTTAAGCTAAATAAACAAATAAAGCAACTACTCATCAAGGCGAATAAAACGGGGCAATAATATTCTGTCCCAAATCCCCCTGTAAGCAAATTGCCAATTCCCTGGCAGCGCCTTGAGGCTCTTGTTCCGCGACTACCAACACAGGCGCCCTGATTCCCAGGAGGATGATCGAAACTTGACCTGTACTCCAAGCCCTGGGCAGATAGCCAATTGCATTTGGACTGCCTGAAATGGCTTCTAACATAGCAGATGGGTGGGGGGCCAAGAATGCATTTGACGTGACTCGCCCCCCTCCTAATAACTCCTGATCAAATATTCCCCGGGCTTCATCGGCTGTCAGCAGCGCCCAGACTTGAATTTCGGTGTCATTCCCCCCGATCTCAGACCAATTTCGCATCCTGCCGCTAAAGATATCCTTCACTTGCTCAAGACTCAAAGAAGCCGAAGTGTTGCTTGGATGGACGACCAATGCTAGCTCCTCCTCAGCGATCTGAGCGATGAAAGCCGGTTCATCGTCTGGTTCTCCTAACCGGATCATCAAATCCCCTTCGAGCTGCCCAGGGAAACCTTCCTTTATAAATACTGGCATATCCGGGGTTAAAGTAGCGCAGGTTTCAACAGCCAATCGGATCGGGTAAACATCCGGGGTCAGGACAACTGTGATGATATCCAGCTGTGGGGTTTCGGTTGAGGGATTGGCAGGGGCGCAGGCGGAAAGGAAGAGGAAAAGAACAAGAAGTCTTTTTACAGCAGACATATTATCTCAATATCAAAGATAGCAGACTGAAAACAACCAGGTAAATTGAAAAAATGTATAAAGAATTCTTTCCAAGGTAATTCAAAAGCCAGCGGATGGAGATATAGCCCACAACCGCCGAGGTGATGAAACCAACTAGCATCGGTATCGCAAAAGAGACCAGGTCTGTGATATTGTCCAGGTCAAAGACTGCCAGCACACCTGCCCCGATCATTACTGGAATGACCATCAAAAAAGAAAATCGAGCCGCGGCAGGCCGTTTCATACCGCAGAGCATCCCCCCGGTGATCGTAGCCCCAGAACGCGAAACGCCTGGGAATAAAGCCAATGCCTGAAAGGCGCCAACCCGCAAGGCATCATGCCAGTGAATGTCTTTAAGATCGACCGTCTGTTTTCCAACCCTTTCAGCGAGGATGAGCAGGAATGCGGTCAGGAGCAGGAACAGGGCTGTGGCGGTGGGATCAGAAAAAGCCGCTTCGACCGTATCTTTGAATAAAAATCCGATCACTACCGCGGGGAGGGTTGCGATAAGTAAATATCTACCCAGGCGCACTTCAGGGCGGGAATACAGGTTAGGCTTCCAAATACTGGTGAATGTTATCCGGGTGATGCCCCAAATATCTTTCCGGAAATATACGATCACCGCAATCAACGTGCCTAACTGCACCAACACGTCAAAGACGAAAACCTGGTCTTGGGGGATTTCCCAGCCAACTAGATGGGGGAACAGGACAAGATGTCCAGAACTGGAGATCGGTAGAAATTCGGTGATACCCTGGATAATTCCGAGGATGAAGGCTTGGAGGATGGTCATAATGAGGAAGTTTATCAGAAAAATAGAGATTAGGTATTAGGTAATTAGGTAATCAGTCAATTAGGAAAAATAATATTGTCTACTTGTTTTCCTGATTCCTGGTAACTGATAGACTAATCACTTTTTAACCACGGTTTAGCAAATTCATTAAATTCTCCCGCCAAGATCGCCTCGCGCATATCCTTTGCCAGGTGGATGAGAGTGTGGAGATTGTGGATGGAAAGAAGGGTCGCCGACAGCATTTCTTTTACAATGATGAGGTGGCGCAGATACGCCCGGCTGAAGTTCTCGCAGGTATAGCAGGTGCAGTTCTCATCGATCGGGTTGGGATCTTTTGCAAAGGGAGCATTCTTGAGCGGCAGGCGGGAACCATCTCGGAGGAAAACGGCATTGTTCCGTCCCATCCGGGTGGGTAATACACAGTCGAAAATATCTATTCCCCGCATCACACAGTTGACCAGGTCTTCTGGCGTCCCGACACCCATCAAGTAGCGGGGTTTGTCCTCCGGCAGGATCGGGTCTACAACCTCTAGGGACAAATGCATTTCTTCCTTTGTTTCCCCGACGGATAACCCCCCGATGGCATTACCCGGTAAATCCATTGAGGCGACAAACTCCGCAGACTGTTTCCGCAGTTCTGGAAACACTGCCCCCTGGACGATCCCAAATAAGGCCTGGTCGTCTCGGGTTTTTGCCTGGATACAGCGTTCCAGCCAGGCATGAGTGCGCCCCATAGCTCTCGCTGCATTCTCGGGGTCGTTTGGCTCAGTACACTCGTCAAAAGCCATGATGATGTCCGCCCCTAACTTCTCCTGAATCGCGATGGCTTTTTCTGGAGTGAAACGGTGGGAGGAGCCGTCAATATGACTCCTAAAAGTCACCCCTTCGTCATCGATCTGGCTGCTCTTGCCTAACGAAAACACCTGGAATCCCCCCGAATCGGTCAGGATGGGATGAGGCCAATTCATGAATTTATGCAGGCCGCCCATCTCTGCCACCACATCTTCTCCAGGGCGCAGGAAGAGATGATACGTGTTTGCCAATACCAGGCTCGCGCCCATCTCCTCCAATTGAGCTGGGGTAATAGACTTGACCGTCGCAGCAGTGCCCACCGGAGCAAAGACCGGGGTAAGCAGTTCCCCATGCGGGGTTGTGAACCGCCCAGCGCGGGCCCGGTTGTCTTTGGATTCGAGGGTGAATGTGAAAGGGTGTATCATAATCAGAAGTTTCTGAGCTTTGGAATTCCGTCCTGTGCAATCCGCTCTACCATGCCAGTATCCAGCATCCTTATTCGTTCTCCAGCCAAATCCCGATAATCATCGGTGAGCCAATAAAAAATGAAATCAGATATCCCAATTTTATGATACTTCTCCACAAATTCGATAAAATCATCCACGGATTCAGTGGGCGTATCCGGCATCCAACCCGTCAATAAGGAACGCCTAATTTCAGAAGGATCTCGTCCTATCGATTTACAATGTCGATCTAATAAATCACTCTGCCTCTTCGTTTCTGCGAGCGCTTCCTCTGCGGTGGGGGGGATGCCAGTGCGAAAATTTATTACGCTGTAGGCGATTGTATTCCATTTGTTTGCATACTCCGCTGTGATTCTCATCATCTTATTACTAAATGCCGCGATAGTAATCGGCGTACGCGGTTTCTGGATCGTTTCAGGATTTAGCACAGCATCATAAACTTGATAGTACTTTCCCTCAAACGTGGTGACATCATTTCGAAGCATTTGATCAACAATATGCACAGCCTCCTGAAATCGCTCAACCCGTTCTTTAGGACTCCAGAAGTCAACACCAGCCATAGTGTGATCTTCTTTATACACACCTGTTCCCAAACCTAAATCCAACCTGCCATTTGAAATAAAATCTACTGAATGCGCCACTTTCGCCATAAGAGCTGGGTTTCGATAGATGAAGTTAGAAACCAAAGTACCCAAACGTATTTTTGAAGTTCGGGCCGCAAGGGCAGCCAGGATCGTCCATGGGTCAAACCATGGATCGCTTTCACGAAATCTGTTATGGAAATGGTCCCCAACCCATATAGAATCGTAACCAAGTTCCTCCGCAAACTGACACTGTTCTACAGCTTCAGGGAATGGAACGAACTGAGCAGATACGCACAAACCAAAACTAAGCTCATTGGTTGCCTTTCCTCGTACTTTTTTATCTTCTCTATCGGACATATACATTCGCCTTTTAAGATTACTTCAACGGCCAAAACACCGGCAGCAGCAGCAAAGTGATCACCATTACCACGATCACCAACGGCAAACCGACCTTAACGTAATCCCTGAACTTATACCCCCCCGGTCCCATGATGAGCACATTCGCAGGATGCCCTACTGGGCTGAGGAAACTGCTCGACGCCGCGATCGCGATCGCCATCATTAGAGTATATGGCGAATAACCCAAGTCTGCCGCGGTTGTCAAAGCGATCGGAGCCATCAGCACAATCACCACCGGGTTGGGCATTACTTGAGATGCCAACAACGTGAGCAAGAAAAGGCCAGCGACCAAGACGTAACCGCCGAATGGTTCGGTAAGAGAGATCATCTGGTCAGCGAAGAAACGCGCTGTCCCAGTATTCTGCATGGCAATCCCTAGCGGCAGCATCCCGGCGATCAAGAAGATCGCTTTCCATTCTATCGCCCGATAGGCCTGCGCCATCGTCAGGCACCCGCTCAAAACCATCAGGGTCACGCCAGCAATAGCCGCTTCTTCGATCGGCAGCCACCCTATTCCCACTGACAGAATAACCGCTGCCATGATCAAAGCAGATATCGGCGCCTTTTTTGTTAGCGGCGGCGCGTCAACCTTTTCCGTCAAAACGAGAAAATCCGGTTCATCTGCCAAGAGATTGAGCTTTCCGCGCCTGCCGAACACCAAAAAGGCATCCCCAAAACGGAGCGCCATGTCACGAAGATCAGAGCGATAAGTGCGTCCGGCCCGGTAGATAGCCAATACGCTGAGTCCATATTTCTCCCGAAAATTGATTTCGCGTAAAGTCTTTCCTGCCAGAGAGCTTTGAGGGGCTAAAACAACCTGGACTGTGCTGATCTCCTCGTTCTCCATATCAACAAGAGTTGGCGATGCTTGCTCATCGATCTCTAACTCTTGAAAGTCGTTAAGGACTAAAACATCTTTCGCCCTGCCTTTGACCAATAACATATCGCCTACCCGCAGCTCTTCAGATGGATCTGGCATTAATTCGATTAGCCCATCCCGGATGATCCCCAGTACACCCAAGCCAAACGTGTCTCCCAGATGGCTATCTTTCAAGGTTTTGCCGCACAGGGTAGACCCTTCCGGCAAGCTGATCAGCATCAGGCGTTCGTCCAGATCATAAGTATCTCGGAGACTGGTCCGAAAGGTCTTAAACTCAAGAGAACCAATTAACTCAATGAGCTGTTCATTATTTCCCTGAATCAACAACAGATCATCTTTGCGAAGGAGGACATTCTCGAAATTCGACCGCAAAACGCCAGTTTCTCGCCAAATCGCCAGTACGATGCAGCCGTATTTTTGACGGAAGCCGATTTCATTGAGCGTTTTTCCAAACAAAGGCGAATCATCACTTAAGGCCAACTCGATGATATTGACATCCTCTGAGATCAGATCCGCTACAGATATTTTATCTTTTTCGACCACAAGCTGTTTCTCATGTCCCAAATTTAGTAGAATATCTGGTTTGCCCGTCACCAGCAGCCGGTCATTTGACTGCAAAAGAGCATCAGGGCCGGGCGCCAACTCGGTATGCCCATTTCGGATAATGCCAACCACATTCATACTCAAAGCGGATCCCAGTCGACTTTCCATAAGAGTCTTTCCGGCCAGATGTGAATCTTCCGGCAGACAGAGAACAAATAGATGCTTATGGATCGCAAAGGCGTCGCTCATATCGTGGACATTTTTGCTTTTTCCTCGGGTGAGGTCGCGTTCAGGCAGTAAAAAACGGCTGAAGAAAGCCAGGAAAAGCATCCCTCCCAAAGCAACGAATATACCAACCAGTCCAAAATCGAAGAAGTTGAAAGACTGGTGCCCGAAATCCTTCAAAGCATTACTGACCAAGATATTGGCGGGAGTGCCGATAAGGGAAGTCATCCCACCGAGCAATGAACTGAATGCAAGGGGAATCAGCAGTTTTGAGGGCGAGCGATTGGTACGGCGAGAAATATCCAACACCACAGGCAGGAGCATCGCGGTCGCCCCTACATTATTCATGAAAGCAGACATGAACCCCGCCGTTCCCATGATCACCAAGATCAGTCGGGTTTCCCCACTTCCTCCCAATCGGAGCAGTTGGCGGCCCAGCCAACCAGC
>SDBV01012292.1_pt1 | contig 10980 bp, 6 predicted proteins | sample 2277081 | NCBI WGS metagenome assembly SDBV01 (sample SAMN10402039, study PRJNA504765) | marine sediment metagenome | isolation source: marine sediment core GS10_PC15, 223 cmbsf | place: Arctic Ocean: Southern Knipovich Ridge | collected 2010
GATATCGCGATAGCCGAATCGGGAAACATGTACATCACCTGCTCCGACACGAAGGAAGTGATCCGCGTGCGGTACACCGGAAACTAACGGCCACGGCGTCGTCCCGGCGGCCGCTCTGGTGTCGACGGTCGTCGTCGAGGCGATTCTGGATTACCCACAGCGTTCAACGGCAAATGCGATGGAAGAACCTGTCCAAACACCACGGCCACGTTGGAAAATCATCGTGCTTGGCGCCGCCGCGCTGTGCATTCCCCTGGCGGTCGGGCTGGCAAGTTCGCTGGCGTACGTTCCGTTCGGCCGCCCTTACGTTAGCGCCCGCCAGGGGCGGGCAGCCTTCGAGGTACGCTGCGCCGGGTGCCACAACGTCGACCCGGGCCTTCCGGCCGGGTTGGGACCCAACCTTGCCAACCTAGGCCACGACGCCGCGACTCGCCGGTCCGGGATGAGTGCCACGGAGTACTTGATCGAATCGATCGTTCGGCCCGCGGCATTTCAAGCCCCGGGCACCGGCCAGATGCCGAACGTCGCCAACACGCTCTCCGACGCGAAACTTCGCCATATCGTGGCCTACTTGGCGGCGCTCGGCGGCGAGCCGGATTACGAAGCTATCGCACTGACCGATATCGGGGCCGTTCGCCCGCCCCAAACCGCCGACAAGCGCAAGCTCGACGTCGAACAGGCCGAACGCGGCAAACGCATCTTTCTGGGCGAGGGAAAATGTTCGGAGTGCCACACGCTGAAGCGAACCGTGGAAAGCGGCCTGATCGCTCCACCGGTCCGCAACATGGCAATGCACGATGAACGATACGTGCGAGAGTCGATCGAAGATCCAAACAAGGTGATCGCCGACACCTACAAGCAGCACACCGTCGTGACGAATGACGGTGTGGTCCACACCGGCCGCGTCATGCGCAGGGACCAGAACCGCCTCCTCATGCTCTCTGTCGACAGCGCCGGCAAGATGCAACCGGTTTCCATCCCGCTGAGCGAAGTGGCGAATGGCGAGAACGGCGAGCCCCAGATCGTCGTGTCTGGGGTTTCGGTCATGCCGAAACCCCAGCTCACGCCCAGCCAAATCGAGGATCTGGTCGCATTCCTTACCTCGGCCACGGATACGGCTCAGTCGCACTGACGAGCCGACTCCGGGCGCCCGCGCGGCCGATGATCGGCGTGCTGCACGCCGGGAGCCAGTAGGCCATTCTCCCGGTGATTTCCTGGGCAGACCGGGATTCCGATCTGATTTCGCGAGGTCGATACGTGCGGCTACACACCCGTTATTTTTCCTTGCTGCGGAAAGGTGGTCCAACTACCATGAATGCGTTCCAATGGGGGGGCAAGGGGACACATTGGAAACGCTGGCGGAAGTCACACGCCGAGGGCGACCATCTCGCTGCCGCACCGCTGCTTAAGCCACGAGGAATCGGGTCATGATCACGCGTTGGAGTTGGCGAGGCAAGAAGCGAAATCGCGATGGTTTCTTGCAGGACGCCGGTAAGCGAAGTCGCCTGCGCCCGCCGTCTCGTCGCCTGGGGACCGAAGTGTTGGAAGACCGGCGGTTGCTTGCTCTTTCTACGATCGATCTCAACAGCGGCTTGACGCCAACGGATCTGGTAGAGTCACTGATCGGCGGCGGCCTTACGGTCAGCAACGTCAGCTACACGGGCGATAACACGGCGGGCGGACAGTTTCTCGGCGGCGTCTCCGAGGGCCTGGAGATTGAATCCGGCGTTCTTTTGAGCAGCGGAAATGTCGCCGATGCGGCCGGTCCAAACGATTCGGAAGGCACCACCACCATTTTCAGTCTTTCCGGCGACCCGGACCTGGACGGACTGATCCCGGGGTTCAGCACGAACGACGCGGCCGTGTTGGAATTCGATTTCGTCGCGGTCGGAGGGACGCTCAGTTTCAACTATGTGTTCGGCTCGGAGGAATACAACGAGTTTGTCAACAGCAGCTTCAACGATGTCTTCGGCTTTTTCCTGGACGGCGTGAATATCGCCCTGATACCGGGAACCTCGACGCCGGTCTCGATCAACAACGTGAATAACGGCTCGAACTCTTCGTTCTACAAGGACAATTCCCTGGCCGATTTCGGCAGCCCGACGCCTTTCGGAACGCAGGCAGATGGGTTCACGGTTGTCCTGCAAGCCACGGCCACCCTTTCTCCGGGTCCGCACCACATCAAGCTTGCGATTGCCGACGCGGGTGACACGATCCTCGATTCCTGGGTGTTTCTGGTGGCCGAGAGCTTTACGAGCGGCGACTCCGATCTGGCACTCTCGATGATCGACTCACCCGATCCTGTCGTCGTTGAAAACCCCCTGACCTACACACTCGAGGTAATCAACCACGGTCCCGATATCGCAACCGATGTCTTCGTGACCGACACGCTCCCGGCGGGCGTGACGTTCGTCGGTGCCAGCGCGAGCCAAGGAACGGTCTCCCAGACCGGAGGCGTCGTCACCGCCGAGCTGGGTCAAATCGACAATGGAGCCAGCGCCACGGTTACGATCACCGTGCTTCCCCTCGTGCTCGGCACGATCACGAACACGGCCACGGTCGAAGCCGAGCAGATAGATGAGGCGCCCGAAAACAACGTCGCGTCGCAGACCACGACGGTCGAGATTCCAGTCTTGTCCATCAACGACGTGCAGATTATCGAAGGCAACTCCGGCACCAAGGACGCCGTGTTCACGGTCTCCAGCAACGGCTCGCTCCTGAATTCCACGATCACGGTTAACTACGCCACCGTTGACGCTACTGCAAGCGGCGGCACCGACTATGTGCCGGTCGGCGGCGTCCTGGCGATTGCACCCGGCGCCACGTCGAACACGATCACGGTTCCGATCATTGGCGATACGTTCAACGAGGTCACGGAATCCTTCCTGGTCCGACTGAGCATCCCGGTCAACGCGAACATCTTGAGGAACACCGGCATCGGCACGATCATCGACAACGACTTGCGGCCCGCGCTCTACGTCAACGACGTACAGGTGACCACGAACGAAGTGGGCACACTCGAAGCCGTGTTCACCGTGGCACTCGACATGCGTAGCGGGCGAACCGTGAGCGTCGAGTATACGACCGTCGATGGCACCGCGCATGTAGACGTCGACTACCGGCCCCGAAGCGGCGTGCTCGAGTTCCCGGCCGGCGTGAGCACCTTGCACGTCACCGTGCAGGTGCTGACCAGCGACATCTATGCGCCGAATGAACTGTTCTTCCTCGAGATCTCGAATCCCGTCAACGCCGTGCTGGCGGATCCTGTCGGCGTCGGCACGAGCGTCTTCGCGCCGCTGCCGCCGATGGAGTACTTTGTCGACGACGGCGACCCCGGATATAGCCGCAACGCGGGCTGGACGAACGTTACGAACCTCGTGGCCTACAAATTGGATTACGACTACCACGCCTCGGGGACTGGCGCCGGCGCCGCGACGTGGACATTCAACAGCCTGCTCGACGGACCGTACGAAGTCTTCACGCGGTGGGTACACTTCTCCAATCGGGCCACCAACGCACCCTATACCGTGCTGGACGGCGCGACGCCGCTGGGGACCGTGCGGGTCAACCAGCAGCTACCGCCCACCGGCGACCACGACAACGGCATCTCGTGGCAAAGTCTGGGTATGTACGAGATCACTTCCGGCACGCTGAGCGTAAGACTTACCGACGATGCCAACGGCTACGTGATCGCCGACGCGGTACGGATCGTGCGCGACGGAATTCCTCCTCAAGCTCCCGAGATCGACGTGTCGCAATGGGGCCACTCGATTCATGGCGACAACGAGACATCGCCCACATTGGAAGACGGCACCCACTTCGGCAACGTGCTGGCCACCGCCTACTCGACGACGCGCACGTTCACGATCAAGAACACGGGCAACGCCGACTTGCACCTCACCGGCAGTCCCAGCGTGCAGCTCGTGGGAGACCATCCGGGCGACTTTATCGTTGCGATGCAGCCTTCGGCCACGGTGGCCCCGGGCGACACAACGACGTTCGATGTCATCTTCCATCCTGCGACGACCGGCGTGCGGCGGGCGATCGTTTCGATTGGCAGCGACGACGCCGATGAATCGCTGTACCAGTTTGCGATTGAAGGAATCGGCGCCGACGACCTAGTCGCATTGGCGCCGGCCCAAAACGTCGTGCAGCCACTGGACGTCGACGCCAACTCGGTTGTTTCAGGCAGGGACGCCCTGCTGGTGATCAATGCGCTGTTGCGAGAAACCGCCCCCATTGACGCGGTCATGCCGTTGGCCGCGACAGCCGCCGAACCGGCCGCCGCGACTCCCGCGGATCCGTTCTACTATCTCGACGTCGATGGCAATGGAGTGGTCTCGGCGCGAGACGCTCTGTTGGTCATCAACCACTTGATTCTCCAGGCGGCGCAGACGAGCCCGCCGGCAACCGGGACCGCTACCAGCTCGACCACCGCAGGCGCCGTTCAGGTGTTTGTGGTCGACAGGGCGATCAGCCAGATGACGGCCCCCACCACAGCCGTGGCATCCGACTCCGATTCGGTGGCCGCTGGCGAGCCCGCGGCGATCGCTCGCCCGGCGCCAACCAAGACGCTGCTGGCCCCCGCCAACGTGGAAGCCTCGTTCGAGGCGAGCGATGACGACGAGTCGCCCGAAGACCTCGGCTTGGGCTTCGAGTGACGCGCTCGTAGCATTGGCGAACAAGACCGCCCTCTGATAAACCTCCAATTTCTCGAACATGAAGGCCATCAGGCAGTCTTGGAGGATGAGCAGGGGGAACAGTTAACCGCACGAGAGCAGGTCAAACGGCAGTTTCGGCCGTCGTCATTTCCCTTCAACTGCTCTCCTGTTCTACTGCTCACCTGCTCTATTTTCGGCCACGTTGCGGCCAAAAAATCGGGGCGACATGATTTGAACATGCGACCTCTGCGTCCCGAAAACACCCTGGCAACTCGTCGAAATTCCCGTTTTCCCCAAGGATTATCGGCATTTTTGACCGCGGTTGCGCAATTGCAAGTCGTTGCCAGGAGTGCCAAGTTTTTGCGAGGGATAGTAGTAGCGCGGCATGCCAAAACGGTAGTTACCGGCGCACGAAAAGGCCCGCGATGGGTCGGCCGGTGGGCTTGGGTGATCTCATTCCAAGGTGTCGGTGATACCCCCCCTATCCAAAACCGCGCGATTGCGTGTGTTGCGGGTGAGCGGTCCACGCGACGGATGCCCCAAAAAGCTCGACGGGCAGGGTCCGGACCAGGGGGGAGGGGGTGGGGGGCCATCGGCCCGAGTGACTGCGGGCAAGTAGGGCTTTGGGCGGATTTGGCTGTTCTTCTGGCTCGCCGATGACTTTCGTTGACATGGCCCGCCGGTCTGGTAATCTGATACCCAATGAACCAGTCGTTTCCAGCCATCCATCCGACGGGCGTCTGACGCGCCAAATTCTGGACTGCCAGTGAGAACCGAGTCTAAGTCATTCGACTAGCGCTCCTGTTTCTCGGTTTTCTTTCTCGGTCGGCGGGTTCTATGAGATCCAAACCTGTGCATGTTTCGTACTTGGTTGCTGCTCTCGTGGCAGTGTTGGGATTCGCGTTGCCAGTGACTCAATCGATCGCCGCGCCGTTCGTGACGATTGACTCGATCCTGCTGGACACGCCCGGTGATGGTACGTTTTTTGGTACGTTCCAAAGCCACAACCAGAAAGTCGTCGCTAACGACAATGGAATCTTTGTGAGTTACCTCCACACCAGTCCGAATGTCACTCCCAACATCTGGCGATTGGCCCGTAGCACTGACGATGGCCGCACCTTCACCACGATCTATGAAGCTCAGGATTTTACGAGGGCCCCGGCATTGGAGACAGACGAGAACAACAACATCTATTTGGCGCACCCCTCATGGAACACACAGCAGATGAAGTTTCTGCGGTTCACCCCACTCGACAATTATAGCGTCCCCGACATTTCGAAGACGTTCGATGGAGTCGTGAGCTTCTCTAAATACGCCATGGTGTATGATCCATCTCGCCAGCAGTTTCATATTGCCAGTCAATACAGCCAATTGCTGACGGTGGACAAGTCGGGTAATCTGCTTCGCGACCAGCAGGTTTTCAGCCAGTTCGCGGATGGTGCGTATTCACAGTATCCGTACCTCTTCGTAGGCGACGACGGCGTCCTGCATCACGCTCAGACAACGGAGGACGAAAACGGCCTGCTACCCTACGAAACGATTCGGTATGTCCAATCGACAGACGGTGGTGCGACGTGGCAGACGATGGCTGGCACAGCACTCTCAACACCAACGACTCCCGGCGCATTGGGCCCCTCGGACATGATTAATCTTGTGGACGAAATAGACATGAAGAGCTGGCTTGGCACCATGCACGTAAAGGACGGCAAGGCGCACTTCGCCTATCAGGCCTCGGTCCCCCCGGACTCCATGGATTCCCGCAACCACTACATGCGTTTCGATCTTGCGACAGGCACTCGCGAGATAGATACCTGGTCGGATACGGGTGACCAATGGCAGGGAGCAGATCTATCGATGCAAACCCAGTCTGCGTTGATGGTTTCAGACCCGTCAAAACTATTTGGTCCGTTGTACGCCGTGGCCGGCACGAGCGACGGCCATCTTTCAGCGCTTGTCAGCTACGACAATGGTTCAATGTGGCAAGACTTCGCAACGAGTCTAGAGCCTTTCGCCGGCATCTACGCTGTGGGTGGTTTTCGAGAGATAACGGACGATGGACGCATCATCGGCACATTCACGGCGAAGATTGACATCGCGGACCCGTGGCGTACTTACTACTTCCAGATCCTAGTTCCCGAGCCAACGTCTCTGACGCTGCTATTGTTGGGCTGCGCCGCTCTTGGTTTTATTTCACTGTTGAGAGCGTTCAATAACGGCCGCGGGGGAAGCGTGTCGTGGCAGTCTAATTTGGCAGCGCACATTTGCGCATCCCTGCGAGGAAACGTAGATGGAACGGTAGTCCCCATCTCCTCCAACTTTGCAGGGAGGTCGAGGAGTCCGTACCGATATGGAGCTACGGGCCGAGATTCGTCGCCGCGTGTTGACCAGGCAGTTTAGCAAGCGTGCAACCTGCAAGGAGTACGAACCGGGCTTGACGCGGAAGAAGATATTGGCGGATGTAGAGTCGCCTGGTTATCGACGAGAGAAGGCTGGCCAACGTCGCGGCCTAGTTTTCTGGGATCGGACCGAACTGCACCTGAATTCCGCCGGCTACACAAATCTTGAGGTCTATCTCAACTCGCTAGCGGTTCCGGAGCCAAGCACAATGCTGCTGCTGGCAGTCGGAGCGGACACACTGCTCCTGCTCGGGCGAAACCATAAAAGGCACAATCGCGAGATGTCACGATGCGTCTAATGTCATCTGTTTGTCGCGGGGAACACCATGCACATCCGCTGTCCTCACTGCCACTCTCCCGTTGAGATTGTTGATGACGCCTCGTTCTCAGACCTGACCTGCCCTTCGTGCGGCAGTCAATTCAGCCTCATCGGCGGCGAGACGACCGAGACCTTCCGCACCGATGGCACGCGCACCTTGGGCCACTTCGAGTTGGTGCGCCAAATCGGCATCGGCAAGTTTGGCACCGTCTGGAAAGCGCGGGATACAGAATTGGACCGCACGGTGGCCATCAAGATTCCCCGCAAGGGCTCGCTGGACGCGCAAGAGACCGAAGTTTTTCTGCGCGATGCCAGGGCCGCTGCACAGCTCAAGCATCGGGGCGTCGTGGGAGTCCACGAGGTGGGCCGCGAGCAGGAGACGGTCTATATCGTCAGCGACTTCATCGATGGGGCGAATCTAAAGGAGTGGCTAACCGGCCAGCGCATCACGCCCCGCGAGGCCGCCGAGCTGGTCATTAAGATCGCCGACGCCTTAGAACACGCCCACGATGCGGGCGTGGTCCACCGGGACCTGAAGCCGGGCAATATCATGCTCGACGCAGAAGGCGAGCCGCACATCATTGATTTTGGACTGGCCAAACGGGCCTCAGGCGAGATCACCGTGACCGTCGACGGCCACATTCTCGGCACTCCCGCCTACATGAGCCCCGAGCAGGCCGAGGGCAAAGGGCACGAGGCCGACCGGAGGAGCGACATCTACTCGTTGGGAGTGATCCTCTATGAGCTTCTGGCCGGTGAACTGCCCTTTCGCGGCGAGCGGCAAATGCTGATCGTGCAGATCCTAAACGATGAACCGCCCAGCCCGAGGAAGCTCAATAGCCTCATCCCGCGGGATCTGGAGACGATTGCGCTAAAGTGCCTGGAGAAAGAGCCGGTCCGAAGGTATCAGACGGCCGCTCAGTTAGGCAACGACTTACAGCGTTATCTGGCCGGCGAGCCCATCGGATCGCGTCCCGTGGGCCGCATCGAGCGCTTCTGGAGGTGGGCCAAGCGAAACCCGTCGCTGGCGGCCACCAGCGCGGCGATGCTCTTGTTGCTGGCCACGGTGGCGGTCGGCTCGACGGTCGCGGCGGTAACGATCAACCATGCACGCAATGACGCCGTCGCCGAGCGGGAGCGGGCGGACAAGAACGCGGACAAAGAGCGGACAGCCCGCGACGAGGCCGAGGCGAACCTCAAAGAGGCCAACCTTCAACGCCAGCGCGCCGAGGACGCCTTTCAAGAAGCCCGCCAGACCGTGGACGATTACTTTACTAACGTGAGCGAAAGCGCGCTACTGAACGTGCCGGGGTTGCAGCCGCTGCGCAAAGAGCTGCTCGAACGAGCGCTTGCGTACTATCAAGGCTTTATCGAGCAGCGGAGCGACGATGCGACGGTCCGAGCGGCACTAATCGATAGTTACATGCGCGTGGGATACATAACCGCGAACATCGGCTCACGAGACGCGTCGCGGAACGCCTTCGCGAAAGCCAACGAAGTCCTCGAAACGCTCATTCGTGACAATCCGACGGTCAAGGAATACCAGGCGCGGCTAGCCTTCAATTCCTCACCTCTTATCGCGTCGCTGCTGAGTGTGAATCGCCTAGATGAGGCAGAGTCGTTGTTGGAGAGGGCGATTGCAATTCAGGAGGGTCTCTTGCGCGATGATTCCGTCGGGGGCGTAACACGGAGAGATCTGGCTGTCAGCTATAAAAACTTGGGCGAATTGCGGCTGAAGCAGCGTCGGCACGACGAGGCCGCCGAATGGTTTGAGAAGGCCTTAAGAATGAGAGAAGAACTGCTGCGTCAGAACCCTGACAGCCCTTCAACTCAAGTTGATCTGGCGGAAATCTACCACACGCTGGGAAATTTTCATGGGAATGCAGGCCAGCCGGATCTGGGGAAAAAGTTCCTCTCGCAAGCCGTCGACTTGAGCGAGAAGCTGGTACAGGACCACCCCAGCGACCTCACCCTCAAGAGCGCGCTGGGAGTTTCTTACGTCGATCTCGCCAACGTACATCGACGGACGGACGGTTTGGAACAGGCAGAGTTGTTTCTTCAAAAAGCGCGGGCCGTACAAGAAAACGTGCTCCGCGACAATCCAAATTACGGCCAGACGGTGAGGGAGTTAGCTTACACGAATGAACATCTGGCCGGCTTGCAAGTGGAACGAGGCCGCAAGGACGAGGCGCGCCAATACTTAACCAAGGCCGTCGAACTTGGAGAGCGACTCGTCCGTGAGTATCCGATCGATACCGAGTTTTTGAATCAACTCACGTTCCGCTACCATTACCTCGGCAGTCTGGGCGATAGGAAGGACGTCGAGGAAGCCACCAGGCGAGCGATCGACTTCTATGACGGCTTGATTCGCGCTCATCCTGACGCATGGCAGGCCGTCTTGCGACGAGGACAGATGTATGCTGCTTCCGGAGATTGGCCCCGGGCTGCCCGCGACTACGCCCAAGGGTTCCAATTGGGAGGGGACGCCTTGGGCGGAGACCTGGAGGTCCACCGTCAATATGCGCTGGTCCTACTGGCCTTCGGCGAGGAGGAAGCCTACCGCAGCCTCTGCTCCGAGTTGCTGAATCGATTTGGGGACCGCGATGACGTCAACACCGCTAGAATGTTGGCGCGAATCGCTCTGCTGGCGCCTAACGACCGTGAGGATGCTGCCCAAGCGGCCGAACTCGCGGAGCGCGCCATGGCCGATTGGCGCAGCGGCACGGAGTCGTCGCCGGTCGTCTACCGCCTGATCCTGGGGCATTCGTTGTACCACGTCGGCCGGTTTGAAGAGGCCGCTCGTCAGCATCGGCTCGTCGAATCTACCAACAACCCACGTGCAAAGCTACGTGCAAAGGTGGGCCTAGCCTTCGCGCAATTTGGTTTAGGGCGTGAAGACGAGGCCCGCGCGTCGTTGGCAAAAGCCAACGCGTTAATCGACGAAGATCTCGCAGAAAGAGGCGACCCGGGCCTCGGCACGCCGTCCGAGTGGATCGACCGCCTGGAGCTCGAAATCCTGCGCCGCGAGGCCGAGGCAATCATCAACGGCGAGGCGGAATGACGGTGCTTTTGCGTAGAACGACCACAACCCCAAAACGTTTTCGGGCGAAATACATTTCACCGAGTAAATAGATGGTAGGGCCGCGGCGAACGGGACCCTTCCGTTCTCCCGATCGGTTGCGCACCGACGGGTTAGTCCCGACGAATTGAACACGACGCCAGCCATCTGCCACGGCTCAAGGCCGACTGCGACCCGGCTTGATGTGCTGCGTCCCCGACCCGCTGCCACAAGGGGACGACACGTTCTTCATCGCGTACAACGACATCGGCTACTCGCTGACCGCAGGACAGACTTTCGACTTCACGACCAACGACCCCCTGGGCGTCGATTCGTTCTTGCTGTTGGGCATCGACGAGACGGAGTTGATCGACTCGGGCGACGACCCGCACCCGCCCTTCGTCTTCGGCATGACCTTCGCCGAGCCTGTTCTGGCCGAGTTCTCGACTTTTCCGCTAGTAAGCGTCCCCGAACCCTCACCCTCACCGCTCTCACCCTGCTCGGCTGCATGGTTCAGCACCGTTTTCTCGTTGGTTTGTCTCAAAA
>SDBV01012294.1_pt1 | contig 10978 bp, 12 predicted proteins | sample 2277081 | NCBI WGS metagenome assembly SDBV01 (sample SAMN10402039, study PRJNA504765) | marine sediment metagenome | isolation source: marine sediment core GS10_PC15, 223 cmbsf | place: Arctic Ocean: Southern Knipovich Ridge | collected 2010
CGAAGGGGTCGTAGTCGGGGTCTTCGTCGGTGCTGTCGTTGGACTCGGCATGGTCTTCCTCCTTCAACTCGCGAATAGCCTGTCGACTGATCGCGGTTCTATAGTCTATGTCCTGGTGTTCACTGGTAGGGCCATACATTAGGTCTGTACGGGCCTGGAAAATCTTAAGTAGAATCGCCTTACCGTTGGCCCCGGCCGGTGACTTCATATCATCCCGGATGCACCAGTCTAGAAGAAGAATGTGCCCTAGGCTGAGGAGCAAGGTGTACTCCTTGATCTCACTGTTCGCGCACGCCAAAAGCGCAAAGACAATCTGCTCATTCAACTCTGTGGAGACAATCGGATACTGCTCTTTGTTGATACGCTCACGATAGTGTCTCACGAACGCATGGAGCATCCACATTTCTGCCTCAGTGAATTTAACACCTATTGCACTCTGTATTTCTTCTTCCATTATTTCCATTATACCACTTATACGTCGTCCGAAATTGTTATCCAGCATCCGGGCATTCCGTCGGTGTAGTCCTGGCTAAGTGTTCCTCGTATAACCTGAGAGTCGTCTTTGTAGACAACTTCCGTCATGGCATCGAGTATACCCCGCATAAGTTTATCGAGATCACCTTCTCTAGCTCCTGTAGGATACTTCTGGACAACCGTTTTAAGACGAGGTACAAGAAACTCAAGCTTTACGCAGATAGGTCCGTCGAGAATAGGCCCTTTCCACAAGATCGTTATTTGATCCTTTGCATCCTTGCACCACTGAGCAGTCTTGTTGGATGCAGGGCGGAGTCCCATCTTCCCGTCCCTACGACGGACAGGAGTCCACGAGCCCTTGGGTCTTGGGTGCCCGGAAATAAAAAGCGGGTCATATGTAGTCATGCGTACAGCTCTTCCTCAAAGTCCGGAGTGCTGAGTCGTTTTGCATCGAGGAGATCTTGCTGACGCCGGATTGTCCGCGCCCCGACCACCCTCGGGCCCGGAGAAGCGCCATGGGATGCACCGCTATCGTGCCCTGGAGAGTTAGTGATTTGAGCGGTATCGATGATGAAGAATCGGTGTTTGTCCTTGAACTCGGGGGCATCCCCATCGGTGAGTTCGAGTTCCCCGCGGCCGGTACCGTTATCGTTGGAAGTGAAGAGCTAGGAGCAAGCCCAGAAGCGCGATCCCGCGCAGACCGCGGCGCTGGGAGAGTGTCGATCCCGCTCTACGGTGTAAAGGGTTCTCTCAATGTGTCAGCCGCCTTTGCGATCCTGATGCACGCCTGGTGCGATGGTCTCAAAGCGAGGCCTCTCCGATGGTAACGGATCGCCATGATAAAAAACCAAAGTAACGTCTGTCATCATACTCCCATACCCGCACGCACCGACCGGTGAGGAGCCTAGTAAGTGTTGCCTCAATAACCAGGAGCATTTCGGCGCTAACGATTTTGCTCTCTCCGAGGAGCACGTTTCTTGGAAGGAGCGTAGAGAGTTCTCGCTGCGGCAATTCTGCTCGTGTCTCTGCCCCATCTTCATCAACGATTTGTGAAAAGACCTTGAGCCGTTCTCCATCGGTGCCCACTTCGACGGTTTGTATGTGAAGTTTTCTCATGTTTGCCTCCGCTATGCAATTAACGGAGGAGCTGTCGAGACGCTTCATGGAATCAATGTCAGCGTCTTTATCGTCGTAGCGCCTTTTCAATTTCCGGTTTGTTAAAGCCGACGATCACTCGCCCATTGACATCCAGCACCGGTACGCTCGTCTGTCCCGACTTGCGCAACATTTCGTCCGCGCGTTTTGTGTCTTGAGCCACATTGTACTCGGTGTACCGAATACCGTTTTCCTTGAACCAGTTCTTTGCCATCGTACAATAGCCGCAGCTGGGAGTACTATAAATTGTTACTGCCATGTGACACTCCTTAAACTATATAGACAAAATACTATACACCGACAGTCTGGTCAAGCGCTGTTGTTATGGGGGCGATTATTAGTCGCGCTCTTTCTCCTTAATGAAAGTCGTACGGAGCCGCTCGTGGATCTGCTCAAACTGTGCTTGGGTTGTGATGTGGAAACTCTTGATTGCTTCCCGGTCGATTTGTTCGAATACCATTGTGCCTGAGTCAACATCGCACAGAGCGTTTGCCATGTACACGGTGTACACGACATCCCTGAATTCATCGGCGGTGTTGAACGGTTCGTGGTGATACCGAATGGCGTTCACGAGAACTTCAGGAAAATTCCATTTTTCGGCGATGAGCGCCCCTATTTCCGCGTGATTCAGACCCGCCGAGAGGTCCTCCATGACGTCTCGGTCGATGCCCCGGGTATTGCAGAAGGCTGATATCTTTTCAAGCAGCTGCGGGTGCACGCTCGAGAAGATGATTTTACCCATATCGTGGAGAATGCCGCCGACGTACACATCTTCGAGGATTTCCTTCTTTCTCTTGAAATGCTTCGCGAGAGTGTAGGCGTAGAATGCAACTTGATACGAATGATCCCAGAGCCAGCGCTGCCCCTTGTCGAGGAGCATCTGTGTTCCTTGCTGATACAGAAGGTTCTTGAGGCGTTGTACGCCGACGAACTTGACCGCCTCCACGATGTTATCTATCCGTGTCGGCAACATGAACTGAGCCGAATTGACCAACCTGAGGAGATCGGCGGTAAGGGACGGATCCATGCTTATTTGTCTCGCGATTTCGGCGATCTCGGAATCCGGGTCGCTGATAAGTTTTTGCAGATAGACGATATTCTCTGGAAACTGCGGAAGTTCGCTTATTTCGGCCACGATTCCTCTGGAGAGCGAGGCCAAGTCTTCGACGTGAACGTCGGAGAAGGGTACCGTGATCCGAGCGACCGTCTCGCCGTTATCGATGTCTATGTCAAATGCATCCTCATCCAAGCCGATTTTCTTGAGCATTAGAATCATTATTACGATTCCGAGACCAGCTCCCTCAGAATCGTCGAGGACGGTGGAGAGTGCCTCTTCCATGCTCTCGAACGCTCTGGCACGGGCGATTCTGTCGTAGACCCGCATCTGTTCTTTTCTGGATATCTCAACATTATTATGTACACTGACGGTGAAGGTTTTGCCCTTGGCCTGAAACACCACTTTTACGTAAAGGCCCTCTTCCTTCTGCAATTGAAGGTAGTGTTGTATGTTGTCAAGCGTCGCACGCTTAAAATCCTTCATCCCATCGATGTAATTCTCTGGATCATCGATATCAAGGTTCCTTTCCTTAAAGAATACGCGCTTGGTATTGGCCTTTTTTGCATTGACAGCAAGTTCCTTCAGACAATAGGCGATTCGGTCCTTAATCTGGTCCTGGCCGACCTCCTGAAGGAAAATCGTCAGGATACGCTCCAGATACTCCTCCGTTTCGTGGGGTAGCGTATAACTCTTGATAGAAAGAGGTATGGAGTTTCTGGCGGCTCTCTTTATTTGCTCAACATCGATCTTGGTGGCCATTCGGTATCCTATTTGCGGGGATTTTACCTCTACCAATTATAGACGCTGCTTTTTTTTCGTGTCAACACACGGAATTGCCCCTCCTGGGACAGACGATATGCAAAGTGAATGGCTAGAGTTATAATAAGCGGCTCACTGAATATGGTGGGGTCGTACTGTGAATGGAGAGGTAGGGAACATAAAGATGCGATTGCACGAATTGGACAAGTATTTCCGTGGGTTGATGGCTATCGACGAACTCTCGGGAGTCGACAACTCTCTGAACGGAATCCAGGTTGGCCGGCCGGACATGGAAATTCGGAAAGCTGCCTTCGCCGTGGACGCCTGCATGGAAACGTTCGAACGGGCGACCGCCTCAGGAGCGAACTTGGTGTTCGTGCATCATGGCATGTTCTGGGGGCACGACAAGCGGGTAACGGGCTCCCATTACCGGCGAATCGCTCACCTCATCGAGAACGAATGTGCTCTCTATGCGGTCCATCTTCCCCTCGATAGCCACCCCGAGTTCGGCAATAACGCCGGGATGGCATCGGCCATCGGCCTTACCGGCATCGAGCCCTTTGGCGAGTATCACGGGGTCAAAATAGGTGTGAAGGGATCGCTTGCTTCTCCATTGACCATCGATGGAATTCTAGAAAAGCTACAACTCGATCGAGGTGCATGCAGAGCGGTGCTGCCTTTTGGCAAGAAGGACAATACGTCCATCGGCATCGTCTCCGGCGGCGCCACGAGGGAGATAGAACAGGCAATCGACGAGGGGCTTGATCTCTACCTCACAGGAGAATCAACCCACATGCTTTATCACCTGTGTCTTGAGGAGGAGATTAACCTTGTTTCCGGCGGGCACTATCAGACCGAAGAGTGGGGAGTCTCGTTGTTGAGAGAGCGTTTTGAACGCGAAACTGGCCTGCCTGCCACCTACATTGACGTTCCGACGGGGCTTTAGGAGGGCTTGCATCGATGACAGGAGAAAGCAGCACACAAAAGCCCCCTCTGTATCCCTTTGCCCTCACAATCGGAATCATCATTCTCGACCAAATCACCAAGCTGATCATTATCAGGAATATTCCGCTGCACCAGTATAAAAGCGTTTTCGATGATTTCCTGTGGATCGTCCACGCCCGCAATCTGGGTATTGCTTTCAGTATCGGAGACGGATTTCCTGAGGTGGCGCGGAGGATTCTGTTTATCCTGCTGCCGCTCGTCGTGATGGTGTTCGTGGTGATCTACTATATCCGGGGCAGTGATTTGACAATGGGGATACGCTGGACCATGGCGGGAATACTGGGCGGCGGCCTGGGTAACCTTGTCGATAGAATTGGCAGACCACTGGGAGTGGTTGATTATCTGTCCTTTAAGTTCTACGGTATCTTCGGTTTGACTCGATTTCCGGCCTTTAACGTGGCTGATTCCAGCATCGTCGTTTCCGGCATCCTGCTCGTACTTTTATTTATTTTACAGGAGAGGAGAAACCGTGAATAAAAAACTCAATACCGTCCTGTTCATTCTCGGGGCAACGGTAGTAAACATCGTTATTATGCTGATCATACTATTCCTCGGGATTTTCCTGATGGGACGGCTCCTATCGGAAACCGCGCAGGAATCCGTCGGGCAGTTTCTTTTTATCCTGGTGTTTCTGCTGTCCATCGGTGGGTCTTTCTTCGCCTACAATCGGCTTATCAAGTACATTTCGAAGAAAATCGATATGGACAAATATTTCCATCCGATCTTCAAACCGCGGAGTGGAAATAAACCGAAGGAGTAGGCGCGCTGCCGCGACTGAATCAATACCCGTCAGACATCTCTCTATTTTTGTCTTTTTTGTAGAGCTCGCTGTATAGGAAACCGCGGTTTCGCAGCTTCTCCTTGGTCTCCTGCGGAAAAGGCACATGCCGCCAGAATATGCCGCGAACCTCGCGGTCGAGCTTCTGGGTTCCTTCGCTTTCCTTGGTGATCCACAGTACATAATCTTGGATGAAGTATTCTTTCACGTCGCCACGAATTTTTTTGCTTTCGAACCACTGAAAATAGTGCCCGGTAAGCCCTTCTTCCATCCAGTAGTGCTGAGCTTTTTCTTTCGCCACCTGCCAGCGCAAGTCCGCCAGCGCGGATATGACCGCAGTCTTGAGGTCCTTCGGAAACATGGGTACGGCGATGCGGCCGCGGCTGGATGCTCGGTTGAACCGTTCGAACGGCTCCCAACACATTCCAGAGTCGCCATAGCATGGCACGATGATAACGTGCGGAACGATGCGATTTGTCTGACGTTTGAAGGTTCGTTCGAACACGCCGGGGTCGATACTCTCCGCCGCCGCCAGTTGGATAAGAACGTTCTCTCTCGTGCCGATTTCCCGTATGCTGGGTCTGAAATACTGCTTCATAAGGACAGGAAAATGGTTGCCCTGTCTGCCGACACACATCTTCGTCATCTGCCTGACGGTGTTGAACTCGTCCTGTAACGCCTGGTTGTCCATGACGGAGATCTGGCCGGCTTCGGCCGCCTTCTCCTTGAGACTATCCAAATTCTCAGCAGAGTTGGAGAATTGGGTGTAGAGTTTCGCGACTTCCCTGTCATTGGTGCTCAGGCCACGCACGATATTGGCGATTTCGCTGAGACGCGAGCGCTGTTCATCTGTATAGCCGTATTTTAGACCTGCGAAAGCCGGGTTATCAGAGCGATTCAGCAATGTGTCCACGGTGGCCTTCAGCTGATGCTCGGCGGCATCAAGGTCGGCCAGCTTGCCCTGCAAAAGGCCAAGCTGAACATCTCGCTGCCCTTGGGCCTTTTCCAGTTTGGCCGCGATTTGCACGTCGCCGCCTTGTTTCTTCGCCTTCAATTCATCCGTGGCCGAAGGACCGATCTGCCCGGTTGCCACCTGGCGCATCCACTCATCCACATAGTATACCGGCTCACCGGTCGTGTTCTTTAGAATTATGGTCGACAGCATCTGTCTCTGTTCAGGTGAGATAATATTGGGCAGGACGATACCATACCGAAGAAGCATCTTCTTTGGCACCACCAGTTTTCCGGCGGTTTTTACGGCGATGCTCTCAGCGACATTCCAGAACGCCGGGATCAGTCTCAATCTGTACATCGAGCGTTCTTGCGGATCTTTTGTATTGAGAAACTGTGTCATTATGGCATGGAAACGTTTCGATCCGTCCCCTTCGCCGCTCAGGGCCGTCTTATAGTAGTTCTTGTCTTGGAAGTACGGTTTTGGCTCGGTCTGTAGTTTTGAAATGACGGGGAATGTCTTACGGCCCGTACCGATGTCTTGCGGCGGCGACTCCGAAACAGTGCTCTCACCACCACGCTGGCCGCCACTATCAAACAGGTCGTTGAATCCGGGCGCATTACCGTTATCGTCAGAATCCTCTACACAGATTCATTCCGCAATTTCCGGATCAATTTCATCGTCGTAATCTGTATTCGGTCCCTGGTTATTACTCATTTTTAGAGGAAATGGAGGTGGTGGGAATCGAACCCGCGACCTCGTGAATGCCATTCACGCGCTCTAGCCAACTGAGCTACACCCCCGGCTTGGTCGCGCCGCCGGCCTGTAGCCTGGCAACGAGTACCCATAATAGCTACTGCCACATTCGATGTCAATATAGGCTGTAGCTACTGAGTGGGAAGCCTCATCCGGCGGACCTCGATATCTTCAAACTCACCGATGGGTACAAAGCAATCCTCCAGTCCTTCAGGTATGAAGGGCACAACCGGTTCCGTGAGGTAGAAATTCCCCGGCTGGGCGAACTGATGACCCAGGTGAAAGAGGAAATTGACCGAATCTTCAACGATGGTCGCAGTATTTCCCCGGCTCTTGTATGTCGTGTTTCCGATGTGAAGAGCGATCCGGTAGCTGATCAGAGTATTGTATTTGTAGCGCTCGGCGCTGATGATTGTCCGGTTCAGAACCAAGCGGATAGCAGGGAGAATAGCGTCGCATCTCTCGCCATCGAACGGAAAAAGGATAAGCCCTCCGAGATCCGTCCACATCCATATCTTGCCGGATAGTTGCTCGGCAAAATCCTGCATGTGTTTCTCAAAAATCGCCTTTACCTCATCCAAATGGGCTTGGCCGGACTTCTGTTTCCACTCATCGATAAGATCGATTTCCACAAACATAAAGCAGAAAGTATATTCCTGACCGCTTTTGATATTCTTCCAGCTCTTGCCCGAAAGCCTCCATCTGTCTGGAGAGGGTGCGGCGGGTGCATCTTGCGTGTGGTCCTGCGGAAAATCGCAGAAATCGACGACATCCTTGATCCGCTTGCCCGTTACTCCTTTCTGGAAAAGCCCCTTCCCGATGTAGTCGACCGCACCCAGATGAAAGTGTTTGGCCGGATCGCTGATTACGCCGGTGCTGTCGATAATGGCGAACCGCACCAGGTTCTTTTGTGATACGAGGAGCTTCTTTATTTCTGCTTCGGCAAATTGTGTGGCGTCAAGATACACCAGGATAGCGTCCGTTTCCGCGGCGAGACGACTCTTGAGGTTCTCGGGATCCTCCGCGGAGTAGGAGAAAAGGCGGATTTTCTTCAGATTATCCAGCTTGCTCAGCAGTGGCTTTTTCGATGAGAAAACGACAACCTTGGTCTTATCTGGCACGTTCTACTCCATCTCGAGCGAATAGCAAAACGAACCATTCTTTTTCGTGCCAACCGCTTTGAAGTGCTGGGATATATACTCGTCGAGCATGACTTTTACCACAACGCTGATATTCACCGAATTGTGCTTGGCCAACCTCTCCATATCATACGTCTCTATGACAGTATCTAGCTTCTGCAGGTGCTCCACGTTTGAGCTGTATTCGCAAGAGCCCCCGTGAACCCCAATTCTCACCGCCAGAGGTTTATTCAGGGCGCAGGATGTTCGGTTATAGATGTACAGCTCGTTAATGATTTCCATCCCACTGAGGACGGCGCTGGTGTGTTTGTCCCCAAAAAAGAAAGCGATCAAGCCTCCATCGCCTTCCCAGTTCCAGATCCGACCGTTTCGGCCATCGATCGAGCTGTTGACCAGGCTCCGGAGATCGTCATAGGTCCTGCTTATGGCTGTCTTTGTGTGGGTTTTCACGAGCTGTGAGTTGTCGACAATGTCTATTGCGAGAAAAGCGAAGGGATATTCCACCCCTTCTTCGAGGGCGCCCCAATTTCTAGATTTTCGCACACGTGGATTCTCCGTAAACATCCCGTTAACGCTATCGAAGATAAATCCCAGCTCGTAGGTTCCCTTGATAATCTCTCTCAGAAAAGTGATCGAATAGTGCCTGCCCATTATACCGTCGTCTTGCGCGCTGATGAGCAGCCTGACATAGGACAGAAATTTCCCCGATCCCAACACATCGGATACGATCTGGCTCGCTACATCGAGGGGGGGGATCACCATGCTATGAGGGAATCCGGTCCGTTCGTGGATGTCGTACGCCGGGAATATCTCCCTGGCCACGTGGGTCATTGTACGGATGTCCATCGATTCGGCCAAGGCTCTTATGCACTGATTTTTTAAGCTGGCTGGCAGACGAAGGGCCATATCACTCCATTGTGCTCAGTCGTGAACCAACACATGGTTGTGTCGGCAGACCTGCGTGTTTGCAGAGGCGTACCCAAAAAAATATATCACACTGACGCCGCAATTGGCCATGTGGACACATTAAATTACCGCCATGATGGCAGAAACGACCGAATGCAAGTCCATACGCGTCCTCGTTGAACAACAGTAAAGAAAGATGGTAGCCTCTATGTATGAATCAAAACTGGAAAACAATAAATCCTGACGACATCAGAGACAATGTATTCAAGTTGATAGGCGCAGACTGGATGCTGATCACTTCCGGTACGCTGGACAAATGGAACACTATGACCGCGTCGTGGGGCTCCCTCGGAATACTTTGGGGCAAGCAGGTCTGCTTCTGTTTTGTACGGGATTCAAGGTACACATATGAATTCATGAACGAAAACGAACTCTTTTCCCTTTCGTTCTTCGACGAATCCCACCGCGGGGCCCTCGACTACTGTGGAAGCAATTCCGGACGGGATGTGAACAAGGCAAAGGAGACCGGCCTAATCCCGGTTCTGATCGACGGATCCGTTTGCTTTGAGCAATCCCGTCTCACCATGGTGTGCAAGAAAATCTACAATCAGGACATAGACCCGACAAATTTCGTCGATGCCTCGATTCACGATCACTATGCCGCCAAGGACTATCACAGAATGTATATTGGTGAGATTACGGGTTGCTATTCCTGTTAGCCGGTGGCCATGCAGCGGGTTACTGAATCGATCCAGGCAGCGGCAGACACGTCTGTTTTTGTCTTTCCATCGGAGATCATCGCGTCGTTCTGGCGCAAAAAATATCTCGACAGCAACACCGCTGTTCGGGCCGACCGTTTTATCTCCTGGGACATCTTCAAGGAAAAGGCCTTCGAGCTGAATCAGGCCGCCGTTCCGGTCAACAGGCTTGTTCGATTGCTCTTTGCGGCGGACTTGCTCAAGAAGAACTCGGCCCTCCCGCATTTTCTCGAAACGCTGATACTCCCTGCACGGGCCGACTCGTGGAAACCCTTTGTAAAATCCGTTGCCGGAATGCTCCCTCTTCTCGACAGGCTTATGGGTGAGGAAGACGTCTCATCCTGGCTGAGCGATCGCTATCGCAACGACCTACTAGCGATTCGGCAGCGGTACCGTGGGTTTCTGGATGAGTACGGTCTTTTCGAGCCTGCTTTTGAGCCTATCGTGCCCGCGGGGCTCGATAGGCCATACATAGTGTTCTTCCCATCGGTTATCCATGACTATAGCGAGTTTGCCCCGTTTTTTGATTCCGCGAAAGTTACGATTGTCGATGTTGGAAATGCCACTGGCGGAACTATACAAGCGTATGCGAACTCCAGAAAAGAAATACGCGCGTTCTGTCTGACCTGCCGAGCTCTACTGGATTCGGGTACACAAACGACGGAGATCGCCGTGACCTTGGCCGCCACGGAAGGGTATGCCGAGGAGTTGCGGGACGATGGGGCTCTGTTCGATCTGCCTCTTGCGCTGAGAATAGGAAAGCCGCTGGCAGAGTATCCCGTGGTGAGGCTGTATCAGCATCTCGCGGCAACGATGAACGGCGGCTACAGTGTTTCCAGCTTGAAAGGACTACTTCTCAATCGTGTTTTTCCCTGGAAGAGTCCGGCTCTTGGAAGGAGGCTTGTCTCCTTCGGGATCGAGCATTTCGGTCTGCGGAACTATAGCCAGAACGGCCGCTATCGTGATGTGTGGGATCAGCGCCTTGGTGCAAGCGGAGACGCCTCGTTGCGGGATTATTATCGGGCACTGAAACGTGGTGCGGAGTCCGTGGTCGGCGCAGATACCTTCGAAGATCTTCGTCGGGCGGTGCTCATTTTCAATCGTCTATTTCTCGATACCGACCGTCTTGGGGCAGAGCAGGAACGTTCTTTCTCCGCGGCCCTCGACGAGCTGCCCAGGCTTCAGGAAGCGGCCCGTCTGATTCCGGGTCTCGATATCGAATCACCCTTTGCGCTCTGG
>SDBV01012295.1_pt1 | contig 10978 bp, 11 predicted proteins | sample 2277081 | NCBI WGS metagenome assembly SDBV01 (sample SAMN10402039, study PRJNA504765) | marine sediment metagenome | isolation source: marine sediment core GS10_PC15, 223 cmbsf | place: Arctic Ocean: Southern Knipovich Ridge | collected 2010
GAGGCGTTTGTGGAGGGGCTTCGGGCGCATCCGTCGTTCCAAGGCAAGGAGATCGAGTTGGTCTGTTTTGCCATGGGTGGGTTCAAGCAGCCGCAGCAGCTGATGGCGTTGAACTATTTCCTGGTCCTCGGCGCTGAATTCGATTGGTGGATCAATCTTGACGGGTTCAACGAGATCGTCTTGCCGGTCAGCGATAACCTGCCTGCGGGAGTGTCGCTGGACTATCCGAGGAACTGGCACCTCTACGCGCAGGAGGCGCCGGGGAGGGAGCTCGTTCTCAAGATGGGAGAGTTCGCGCGGGCTGAAGTCCAGAAGGAACGCCTTCGGGGCTTGTTCTCCCACGCCGTACCGTCGAACAGCGTTAGTCTGTTGACGCTTTGGGAGATACTGGACCGCGCGAAGGAGAAGAGGCTCTACGATCTGAACGAGACGCTCAAGGCTCTTGCCCAAGAGGCCGGGCCGACGCCTGAATCCTCGGGGCCGGTGTACGAATCGGGTGCTTCGAGCGAAGAGGAGGCGCTCGAAGAGGCCTGCCGCGTCTGGAAGAGATCATCGGTCCTTATGGCGCGCGCTTGCGCGGCCAATGGCATCCGTTATGTGCACTTCTTACAGCCCAACCAATACCACGCCGGCTCGAAGGAGCTGACGGACGAGGAATTGCTCATCGCTTATGCGGAGGGCGGCTATCATCCAGTTGCCGAAGCCGGATATCCGTTGCTGATTGAGGCCGGGCGGGAGTTGGGCCGGGAGGGCGTGGCTTTCTTCGATCTCACGCAGATCTTTCGCGAGGAGTCCCGGTCGGTGTATTCGGACAGTTGCTGCCACTTGAACGGCCTAGGCAACGAGCTTCTGGCATCGGCCATGGCAGAGCGCGTCTTGTCGGCGTGGTCTTTGGAGGACTGAGCGCCTGCCCCCGGTTTCAGAGAAACCGGAGTATCAATGGGTAGCGGAAGTTCTCTCCATCGTGGGCCCTGATCACCCCTATGATAGTGCCTCCGACCTGAGCGATTATCACGAGGAACGGAAGCCAGATAAAGAGATATCCGATCAGAATGAATTTTAGCAGGACGACCATCGCGGTGACGAGCGCCCAGTACAGAAACATTGAAATCTGAAAGTTCACGGCCTCTCGTCCCTGTTCGTCAATGTAGGGGTCGGTGTTGCGTTTGGTCAGCCAGATGACCAGCGGAAGGATGATGTTGGCGGTCGGAAATGGTACGAGGGAGGCCAGGCCGCCCATATGGCAGAGCATCGCCCATTTGCGTATCTCTTGTCCCGGCAAGTCGCGATCGATCTCAAGCATGCCTTCGCGCTCCGTCCGTCGTTGCGCGGTACAGTATGCGCCAAGCGGGACACTTTTTCACAGTCTTTGCTCAAGTGGTGACGGCGCGCTCTGCTTGTGCTTAGGCGAGACCGCTTTTTGGCCCGAGGACGCGGCTGGTGTTGCTCGACGCTCTGTCAATGGCGGCGAGGGCGTCCAGGAGAGCGGTAAGTTCGGTATCGGCGCCGAGGCAATGGTAGAAATCGACGCAACCTTGGCAAATCCGGGGCTCTTCGAGGAAGAGGGCGAAGCTCTGAATGCCGTCGGGCCGGACGAAGAGGCATTTTGACGCTTGAGGGTGCATGAGGTCTTCGGGGCGCAGGAGCGGGTTGGCGTTTAGGGCGCTCCACTGTGAGATGCCCAGCAGGCCGCAGAGGGTGAGGTAGGCGTTCTGCGAGATACCCGCGTAGCGGCTGATGCCTTCGCTTTGCCACATTGACAGCGTGACGCCGCGCTGAGTGCAGACTGTGTATGGCGCCGCCATGATCTGCCTGGTGATGTTGAGGTGCGTCGCGTTCTTGATTGTTTTCTCTTGAGATCTTTGATGTTCCTTGTCCGCAACAGCCACAGATGGGAGGTACTTCCTGAATCCCTTTGCGATGGCGGCCAAATCGGCAATGTCAACGTCGCTACTGCTCAATCGCACCTCAACCATTTTCTCTCCTTTCGGCAGACCGCCGTTTGTCCGTGCTGGGGTCTGTTGTTCAGGAGACGCGAGTGCCTGTCGTTTTCTTTCATTTCTTAGCAATGTAGTCTGCTGTTCCTCTGACGTTGAAGCGAATGACGCGAAGGGAATTGCTCGTGGGGCCTTGGCATTGAAATTCCAGGGCTGCGTTTGGTAGTCTGTTGCTTCTGTTGTAGAGGTTTTCAGCGCGTCAGAGACTGTCGGCGGCCCGTAGGGCCTTAAAATTTGCCTGCCGAGACCGCGGAATAGACATGTACCGCGATTCGCCTATTTGGGTGGATCTGTATGGCACGGTTTTATTTCCCGCATCGTCTCAGGGGCGTTGCGGGTTTTTCTTTTGTGCTGTTGCGACTTTGGTGAAGGGAGGTGAACGAGTTTGTTGCGTCCAGAAAAAGAGGCTGTTGTCGAGGAGCTGAAGTCGAATATCGAGGGCAGCTCAGTGGCGATCATGAGCAAGTATCAGGGCATTACGGTTGCTGAGGTGACGGAATTGCGCGCGAAGCTGCGCGAGGAGAACGTCAAGTTCAAGGTTTACAAGAACAACTTGGCGAAGCGGGTGCTCGACGAACTCGAGTTGTCTGAGGCAAGTGAATTCATGAGCGGCCCGACGGTGTGGGCGTTTTGTGAAGACCCGGTAACGCCGGCCCGGATTCTCAAGCAGTTTTCGAAGGCCGTCGGCGTGTTGCAGATGCAGGGCGGTGTCCTTGACGGGAAACCGGTTGATGCGGCGATGCTGAACAATCTAGCGGACCTTCCCTCGCGCGATCAGTTGCTTGCGCAGGTCGTCGGCACGATTGCCATGCCGCTTCGGAATCTTGTGGGTGTGTTGAATGCTGTGCCGCGTAGCATGGTAAATGTCGTCGATGCCATTCGCAAGAAGCAGGAAGAGGCAGCGGCTTAGGTTAATGATGGCTTGCCGGGCGCCGGAGGGTGCCGGTGCGCCGGCTGGTTGAAATTTGAGATTAAGGAGAAAGAACACCATGTCTGAGAAGTTAGATGTAATCGTCGATCAGGTCGCGGAGCTTTCGGTACTCGAACTTAGCGAGTTGGTCAAGGCGTTGGAGGAGAAGTTCGGGGTCGAAGCGGCCGCTCCGATGATGATGGGCGCGATGCCTGCTGCCGCGGGTGGCGACGACGCCGAAGCGGAGGAGCCAACGTCCTTCGACGTGATTCTCAAGGAGATCGGCTCGCAGAAGATTCCGGTGATCAAAGAAGTGCGTACGATTACGGGTTTGGGCTTGAAGGAAGCGAAGGAATTGGTCGACAACTCGCCCAGGGCGGTCAAGGAAGGCGTGACGAAGGAAGAGGCCGAAGAGATCCAGGGAAAACTTGAGGGTGTCGGCGCAACTGTCGAACTTGCTCCAGCTGGGTAATTGTGTTTCCACGTTGTTCCGGAATGCGGTGGCGGATGGACGGATCCAGCGCTGCTGCCGCGTGGTATGATTGGCCCCGATGGATGGGCGTTCGGTCGAGGCGTGTGACGTAAGGCAGGAGCGATCTTGTGGAGATTCTCGAATTTGTAACCACCTCCTTGATGGAGAATTGCTATGTCGTCAAGGATGGCGGCGAAGCGGTGGTGGTCGATCCGGGCGAGGCGACGCAGGAGTTGCTGGACGCCCTTGAGGGGTTGACTGTGAAGTATGTGGTCAATACTCATGCGCATTTCGATCATGTGGCTGGAAACGCTGGGGTATTGGCAAGTACGGGTGCGAAGTTGCTGTGCCACCGGGACAGTGCGGAGATGCTGAAGGAGGCGACCTCGCCGGGGGAGAAGTACGGTATGCAGATCGATGCGTCCCCTGAGCCCGACGGGTATCTTGATGAGGGCGATACTGTCGTTGTCGGGTCGGTGGCGTTGGAGGTGGTTTATGTGCCCGGCCATGCGCCGGGGCATATTGCGCTGATCGGCGACGGCTTCGCTATTGTTGGGGATGTGTTGTTTGCGGGTTCAGTTGGCCGTACGGACTTTCCGGGAGGCAGTCACCAGCAGCTCTTGGACTCGATCAAGTCGAAGCTTCTGCCTTTGCCGGATGAAACGGTTGTCTTTTGCGGGCACGGCCCGTCGACCACTATCGGGATGGAACGGCAAGCGAACCCTTTTCTTGTGTCTTTGTGAATCTTGGCGGATGATATGGGCCCATGGTTGCGCTCGCGGCACAATTGCTCGTGCTCTTCGGCGCCGGGCAGATAGAGGTTAGGCTCGCACCGGATCAGCCCGTTCCCGCTGTCTATATCGATGAGCCGCTAGTCGTCGAATTCCGGTCTCCAGTCGATGCGGCATGTACCGTGGATCTTAGAGTGGATGTCCCCGGGCAGGAGACGTTCAGGATTTCCCTGGGTGATATTCGGCTCGCGGCGGGCCGGCCGCGATGGGTGTCTGTCGATGCCTTGCCGCCGCTGTACGGCCCCCACAGCGTTCGGATCCTGGTTCGAGAGCCAGATGCCGAGAAGGAAATCCATGCGCAGTTTCATCGCATTGAGCGTCCCACCATGTTGGATGCGCTTCCCCTTTGTGTAAACCTCGACGGTTTTACCGAAGACCTGTTGTATGCGCTGAGGTCGGTGCCCATTGGGGCGTTGAGATTGCGGGCAATTGACCTCGACCTTTTCGATGAAGTGAAGTCTGCCCGGATCGCCGAGGGTTACGGCATCCATTTGCGTGTGGACGACGCGGAGGACGTTGATCTTGAGAGCTTGAGGGGGCTTGCGAGATCTATTGCAGACGGTGTCGGCCTTTGGGAACTATCCACTAGCGAAGGGCCGTTGCGCCTTCTGGATATGGCACGCGCGATCCGAAGTGGCGCTCGGGATGCGCAGGTGTATGCCGTTGTCACGGACCCGGCTGAGTTCGGTGAGATTCTGAGCGAGGACGTGTATCACGAAATCGAGGGGGCTGTGCTGGATGCTGGCGGGGCTGAGCTGAGCTCTGTCGAAGCGTTCGTTCCGGTGGCTGAGCGCGCGGGATTTGAGAAGTATCCGTTGCGATGGGTTTCGGGGGCCGTTACGGACGATGTGGGGGCGCATGTGGTCTTGCAGCGCGTGATCTCGGCGGTATCCAACGGAGCGGCGGCGGTCTGCCTGGATGCTGAGGATCTGTATGGCGAGGAGGGTTTTGGTCCTCTTTTCGACATGCTCTGCGCGGCCACGCGTCTCCTGGGCCCAGCCACTTCTGCGGGCAGTATTGCGTGTGGGGAGGATGTGCGCTGCGAGGTATTCCGGGATTGGAGTCCGGGTGGGCGGGGAGACGCGTGGACGACGCAGTAGCTTCAGCATCAGTCGATCTTCATCATGAAATGGGATGGTGTGCTGTCCATCCGAGGACCTACGCCGTTCCATCGGTATCACGCAGAGGAGGCAGGTCATGAGGATCCGTGGATCTCGATCTCGGAGGATGCGTTTTTCGGTGTCTTCGGGCTGCCTGCTTTTCATGGTGTTCATTCTTACCGCGGGCATGAGCGTGGCCCAGCAGGGAAACCTTGATGGGGAGCTCGTCAACGTGGGCGATCTTCCGCCAATCCTCACGGGCCCATACAAGATCCACGTCGGAGACGTTCTGGATATCAACTTCTTCAAGACAACTGAATTTAACCAGACCAGTACGGTTGGCCCAGATGGCGCGATTTCCCTGCCTCTGATCGGCCGTATCGTGGTGGTTGGTCGGACCGCGGAGGATATCACGGTTGAGTTGACGGAGGGCTACGGCCGAGAGATGGTCAATCCCCAAATCACGGTCAGCGTCGCCGAGTACTCGGGGTTGTCGGTTTATGTCGGAGGCGAGGTCAATGAGCCTGGGATTTTGGACTATCGAGGAGGACTCTCCCTAGTTCAAGCCATCACCGACGCGGGCGGCTTTACGGTAAGGGCCAGGCGAAAAGAGGTGCTGCTCATCAGACCGGGTCCCGATAACAAGCCCGTGGGCACCATCATCGACGTCAAGCAGATCTTGAGGAAAGGCCAGCTGACAAACGATGTTCCACTGGCTCCACTGGACATCGTCTACGTCCATTGGAAGAAGATCGTCAACGTGAATATCTTCACCGACCAGTACATTTCGGACAATCTTCCGAGGTTTGGCGCATGGGCGTGGTACCTGCCCGGGTATCAAAATCGATGATTATCGAGACCTCGGGATTGGATGATGCAGTCTGCTGCAGCCCCGACGGGGCAGGCTGGATGTCCGAGGTTGTTGGAGAATGACGATGCAAATTGGCGGTTCAAAAGGACTTGACCATGTTCCCAGCCAGTTTTCGTTACGCGACATCTTGACGGTTGTGTTCAAGCGCCGCACGTCGATCGTGATATTCGCGCTCAGTGTTTTTCTTCTGGTGATGACGGTCAGCCTGTTGCTGCCGAGGACCTACGAGGTTACGGCGACATTGCTGGTGAACAAGACGCGTGTGGAAGTGCCTATGGCGCCTTCAGAGGTCACGCAGCGAATTTCCAGGGTGAGTGACCAAGATTTAAACACCGAGATCGAAATGTTGAAAAGCAGGGGGCTGATTGAAGAGACGGTGAACGCTTTGGGAGTTGAGGAATCTCCGAAACCGGATGCTGGATGGGCGGCCCGGATGGTGGGGTCTACTCGACGAATTTTGGGGAGCCAACAGCTGTCTCAGGTTGATAGCATGGTGGTGAGATTGCTGGACCAACTTCGTGTCTCAGCGGTGCGCAGGTCGAATCTGATCAGGATCAGTTACGTTTCTCAGGATCCTGTGTGGGCAACTCGGGTAGTGTCGACACTGACGGAAAAATACCTCGAACGCAGGGTCGAAGTGTTCCAGGCTCCTCGAACTGCCTCATTTTTCGAGGGGCAGATGCGCGAGGCGGAACAACGACTCATAGGTTACGAAAACGCCATCAAGGAGTTTGCCGACGATTCTTCAATTACGGTTGTGAAGGGTCCGGAGGGTGGGGACTCTCTGGCGGCGCAAAAGGCCCTCATGATGGAGCGCCATGCTCAGTTGGAAGCCGCCTTGGGTGACGCCCATGTGCAAGTGTTGGAGCAATCGAGGGAGGTGGCGGCTATTCGTTCGCAGCTGGCGGATGAACCGGTGAGTCTTCAAACTGCAGATCGCTCCAATATTACGGCTGCTGCGGAAGAGATAGAGGTAGCGTTGGCTGTCCTCAGGCTACGACGGGATGAGCTGTTGCAGGATTTCAGACCAGACAGCCGATACGTTCGAGATATCGACGGCCAGATCAATATGGCAGAAGAGCGGTTGAAACAAATCAACGAGGATAGTGCTGGCATTAGCGGCACTGAAGAAAACCCAGTGTATATACAACTCAGATCGGAGCTCGTGCGAGCTGAAACTGAGCTGGAAGGTACGCGTGCACGGGAATCTGCGTTGCAGGCACAGTTTTTGGAGAGTCGCAAGGGCCTCGACCAAATAAACGCAAAGGCCTTTGAACTCGATGGGCTCCGCAGAAATGCCCTCGCCGCAGAAGAGAACTTCCTGCTATATCGAAAAAAATACGAAGAAGCCAGAATCTCGGCTGCCATGGACCAAGAAAGGTTCGTCAATGTGACCGTTGCTCAACCGGCACAAATCCCGCTGGAGCCGATGCCGAGAGGTCTGATGACGAGGTTATTGGCGGCGCTGGTGATGGGTATTTTCGGTGGGTTGGGCGTTGCATTTGGCACCGAGTTTTACCTCAACCACTCCTTCACCACCGGCGAAGACATTGAACGTAAGCTGGGGATCCCGCATATTGCGTCGATCCCCCAGATGGATGCTGTTGGATAGAAACGATGTATGAAAGTTACTTTGGCCTGACTGGAAATCCGTTCGGCATGACGCCGGATCCGCAGTACTACTTCCAAAGCGAGTCGCATCGGGAGGCGTTTGCGGGCCTCGCCTATGGCATCGCCGAGCGCCGCGGGTTCATGACCCTGGTGGGTGAGGTCGGCACCGGCAAGACGACCCTCCTCAACGCCATCATGAACTCCCTCGACCGCTCGACCGTGACCATCCTGGTCCGGCACACGACCGTGGATCGCGAGGAGCTGCTCAGAATCATCCTCCACAACCTCTACGCTTCCCACGGCCCGCGCCAGACGGACAACAGACGACGGCAAAACGGTGGTTCGCGGACAGACTCCCGTGTCTCAGGCATGTCCCGCATCGAGCTGATCAACGAGTTCTACGCGTTTGTGACCGGTGAGTTCATGGCCTTCCAGCCGCCCCCTCTCCTGATCATCGATGAGGCCCAGAACCTCTCGGTGGACGTGCTGGAGGAGGTGCGGCTCCTCACCAATCTCGAGGATCCGAAGAGCAAAATGCTGCAGGTCATTCTTGCCGGTCAACCGGAGCTCGAAGAGAAGCTCATGCGTACGGATCTTCGGCAGTTACGACAGCGAATTGCCGTGAGCGCCCGGTTGGAGCCGCTTTCACTGGCAGACACTGCTGCGTATATCGCGTTTCGGTTGGAGCGAGCCGGCTGCACCACACCGGGTCTCTTCAGCAAAGCTGCCGCCGACGCCATATGGACTGCGTCGAAAGGGTCGCCACGGACGATCAACGTGCTGTGCGACCACAGCCTGGTAAACGCTTTTGCGATGGGTATGCGGGAGGTCGAAGGACGAACCGCGCGTGAGGCAATCCAAGATGTGCTGTGCCTGCAGTTGAAAGATACCTCGATTCGCAAGCCGGGACCATATCTGGTTTCGCACCCGGAATCGAAGGCCGAGTCTTCTACACGGCATGAAGCAGCGGTCAATGAAGAGGAGAGAGGGGGCCGCGTTGGGTAAGTTCTACGAAGCGATGCAACGGGCTGCCGATTCCCGGGATGAGCAGAGCCCGACCAGTCGTTCGGGCGAGCACAAGGATGCCCAGCCGGATATCGACGAAGCTGTCCTGGAACCTGAAGGTCCGGAAATAAGCTACGTGTTTCCGAAAGTCAGTGAGGCCGAAGTCTCTGTGTCCTCCGAAAACCGGCACTACCAGAATTCGGCAGATCGTCAGGAGGCCTGCTTTCGGGAAGTGGCCTCGTCGCCATCGGCCGAGCCGGCTTCCGAAATTCACTCATCATCGGGCGACACGCGGACGTTCGCAGACGAACCGTCAGCGGTGACGCATCCCTTCTCGACTGCGCGTCTGGTGGACACTGGTGTGTTCAGGTCGCCAACGTATGCGGCATATGAACGGATCATTCAGAGACTCCTGAAATATCGCAGGACTCCCCGCCAAAGCGTGATCCTCGTGACGAGCGCCGTGGTAGGTGAGGGAACCAGTACGGTTGCACGCAACACGGCTCTGGCGCTCGCGAGGCACGAGACCGAACAGATCTTGCTGGTGGACGCGAATATTCGAAATCCAACTCAACACAAAAAATTCGGTTTCGAGAGAGAGATCGGCCTGAGCGATGTGCTGATGGGTGTGGCGCCGCTGGCCTCGGCAATCAAAGTTGACGATGCTTCCGAAATGTCGGTTATGACGGCCGGGTCGAAAGTCCCGAGCTCTACACAATTGCTCACGGGGCCGGCGCTTCAAGGAATCGTGATGGGCATGTTGTCCCTGTACGACTGGGTGATCATAGACGGCCCGCCGGTAACTGTGTACCCGGATTCCGCCAGCATCGCGGCCGCCTGTGGCGGCGCGGTGCTCGTGATCGGTGCCGAGAGCACGCGATCCGAGGTTGTCGAGGAAGCCCGGCGGACCCTCGAAGCAACGGGTGTGGACCTGCTCGGCGCCGTCCTGAATCGCAGGCAGTACCACATTCCGAAGTTTATCTACAAGTGGCTTTAGGAAATGGGATCCCATCGACACCACCGCGACCGTCCGGGAGGCTCAGCAGATGTCGAGCAGTAGGAGAAATATTCTTCTCGCCTGCCTCAGGGTTTCGGATATCGTGGTCATGGCGTTCGCCGTGGGCGTCGGCCTGACGCTCTCGGGCCAACTGATCTACTCGGAGACCCTGGCGGATTTCTTCGCAGTTCGGATAAAGCTCGTCAACTTCGCGTTCGTTTTCGGCTTCGCGATCTTCTGGCATATCCTCTTCAGGTCTTTCGGCCTCTACCGCATGCGCCGGATCGGCCTCCTCTCGGGCGACTGGTGGGACATCACGAAGGCAGTTTCGCTCGGAACGCTGATCCTTGCAGGCACCGCACAGATTTTCGATTTTCAGGCGGTCAACCGGGTCTTTATTGCCACGTTCTTTGTCGTTGGCCTGGTCGGCACGATTGCGATGCGCACGGTCCTCAAGGCGCTTATCATCGGGGTCCGCAGGAACGGTCGCAACCTGAAAAACCTCGTCATCGTCGGCTGTGGCCCGCGCGGCGCCGAGTTCGGCAAGAAAGTCCGCAACCGGCCCGATCTCGGCTACCTCCTCCTGGGATACGTCGACGAGATACCGCCGCCCGAGAACCCCCTTCACGGAAGGCCCGAAAAAATTCTCGGCCCACCGGACCGGATCAGGGACATCCTGGAATCAGAGGACATTGACGAGGTCGTGATCACCCTGCCGATCGCTTCGAACTATCAGAGAATCGTGGACACCATAGCCACGTGCGAGGACCTGGCGATCGACGTTCTCGTACCGTCCGACTTCTTCCCCACCCGCCTCGCAAGCGTGGCGGTGGACGACTCCCGCGCATGGCCCGCCATGGAGCTCCGCAACCACCAGCCGTCCGTGGCCGACGCCTTCTTCAAGCGAGCCATCGATGGCATCGTCTCACTCGTGGGGTTGATCGTCCTGAGCCCGCTGCTGCTGATCATCGCGATCGCGATCAAGCTCGACTCACGAGGTCAGGTCCTCTTCAGCCAGTATCGTGTGGGCTTGAAGCGGAAACTCTTCAAGATGCGCAAATTCCGCACCATGCAGGTGGACGCCGAGGCACGCATCGAGGTGCTCGAGGCCGAGAACGAGGTGGAGGGAGCCGCCTTCAAGATGGCCAACGACCCACGGATCACCAGAGTCGGGAAGGTCCTCCGGAAGCTGAGCCTCGACGAGCTGCCCCAGCTCTTCGATGT
>SDBV01012296.1_pt1 | contig 10978 bp, 10 predicted proteins | sample 2277081 | NCBI WGS metagenome assembly SDBV01 (sample SAMN10402039, study PRJNA504765) | marine sediment metagenome | isolation source: marine sediment core GS10_PC15, 223 cmbsf | place: Arctic Ocean: Southern Knipovich Ridge | collected 2010
GGCGAGGACGGGGAACCGGCGCCGATGACGGTTTCCGTCTGGGTGCCGGCGACCGGCATGATCGACGGCGAGGAGAAGGTACTCACCAGCAGCTACTTTCATGAGAGCACCCGGGTGGAGACGCGCGGCGTGACCAACGAGGTAGTGCTGGTTTTCGAGTGGAACGACGAGGGGGCGATATTGTCGGAGCAGATCACCGGCCGTCTCATCGGCAAGCAGCTGGCGATCTTCGAGGGTACCGGCGAGGAAGCCCGGCCGTTGCTCGGAGCCGAGGGCCAGCCGATCGCTCCCACGGTGCAGAGTGTCATCAGGGAGAGAGGCGTCATCAGCGGGCTCGGCTTCGAGACAGCCTCCGAGCTTTCCAGTCAACTCAACGCCGGCCGTCTGCCGGTGGAACTGACCAACATCGGCGAGGTCACCGTCAAGCCCAAGCTCGGCGACAAGTTCGTCGATCTCAGTCTCAGGGCAGGCCTGATCGGTATTCTGATCGTGATGGCCTTCATGATCGCCTACTACCGCATCCCCGGCCTGATGGCGAGCCTGGCGCTGGTCTTCTACGGGGTGGTCGTGCTCGCCCTGTTCAAGGTGCTCGGGGTGACGCTGACGCTGGCTGGTATCGGCGGCTTCGTCCTGTCGCTCGGCATGGCGGTCGATGCCAACGTGCTTATCTTCGAGCGGATGAAGGAAGAACTGAGGGCGGGCCGCACGCTGAGCACGGCGATCGAGTCCGGCTTCAACCGGGCGTGGACGGCGATCCGCGACAGCAATATCACGACCCTCATCGTCTGCCTGATTCTGATCTGGATCGGCAGCAGCATCGCCTTCGGCGGCTCGGTGCAGGGGTTCGGGGTGACGCTCGGGCTGGGTGTCCTCGTCAGCATGCTGACCGCCATCGTCGTCACACGGACGCTCTTGCGGCTCTTCGTTGGCAGCGGCATCGGCCGCAACATGCGGTTGTTCGTGCAGTACGCGGGGAAGAAGAATGATTGACATCGTCGGTCGCCGGGGCTGGTTCTTCGCCATTTCGACGCTGTTGCTGCTCGTCAGCATCGTCGCCCTGGCGGTGCTCGGTCTCAAGGCGGGGATCGATTTCAGCAGCGGCTCGATAACGACCCTCGGCTTCAACGCGGCGGTCACCGCCGAGGACGTCGAGGCCGAACTGGTCACCCTCGGCTTCAGTGGTCGCGTCGAGGACGCCGAGGGCGGCCTCGATGTCCGTACCATCCGCCTCACCGGTGACGATAAGGCCCGCCTCATCGACGGGCTGGCCGACCGCTTCGGCGAGGTCGAGGAGCTCGGCTTCACCAGCGTCGACCCGGTGATTGCCGAGGAGTCGGCGCGGGTTGCCGGCATCGCCGTCGGCGTCTCCGCGATCGGGATATTGCTCTACATCACCTGGGCCTTCCGGCGGATGCCGCAGCCGTTCCGCTACGGACTCTGCGCCGTGATCGCCCTGGTGCACGACGTCGTCCTCGTGCTCGGGGTCTTTTCGATCCTGGGCGCGATCCTTGATTGGGAAATCACCCTGATGTTCATTACCGGCGTTCTGGCCGTGATCGGCTACAGCGTCAACAACACGGTGGTCGTCTTCGACCGCATCCGGGAGAACGTGCGCCGAGGGATTAGCCCCGACTTCGCCGTCACCGTCAACAGCAGCCTGGTGGAGACGCTGGGGCGGTCGCTCAACACCAGCCTTACCACTCTAGCGGTGCTGGTGGCGCTGGTGCTCTTCGTCGGCGTGGCCATCCAGAACTTCGCCGTCGTCCTCATCATCGGCGTCGTCGCCGGCACCTACAGCTCGCTCTTCGTGGCGCCGCAACTGCTGGTCGTCTGGGCGGGGGCAGGCTGGCGCGGCCCTTCCCAATCCCGGGACTGAGTGGTGACAGGTGGCGGGGATGTTTGCGACCAGGACCGGGGCCATTGGTCTCGCCCTTGGGGTGGTGGTCACCCTGATTGCCGCCAAGGCGGTCGTCGCGGCGCTGACCGGCAGCATCAGTGTCACTGCCCAGGCAGCCGATAGCTTCCTCGATTTCGTCGGTATCGCGATAACCTTCTTCGCCGTCCGCGCCGCCGTCCTGCCCGCCGACGAGGAGCACCCCTTCGGCCACGGCAAGCTCGAGGGTCTGGCGGCGATAGTACAGGCGCTCCTCATTGTTACCGCCGCCGGCCTGATCGTCTACGCGGCCATCGGTCGTATCGTCGACGGCCGCACGATCGAGATGACCGAGGCCGGCATCGCCGTGATGGTCTTTTCGATCGTCGTCAGCCTGCTGCTGGCGCGACATCTGCGCCGGGTATCGCGCGCCACCGGCTCGCTGGCGCTGGAGGCGGCGGCGCGTAACATCAACGCCGATATCTACTCAGCCGCCGGGGTGCTGGTGGCGATGGTGGCGATCCGCTTCACTTCGCTGGCGGTTCTCGACCCGATCATCGCCATCGGGGTCTCCCTGGTGATCATGAAAGCGGCCTACGACATCGTTCGCCGGTCGATGGTGGAGCTGACTGACGTCCGTCTGCCACGTGACGAAGAGGAAACACTGATCGGCTGCATCGCCGAGCACCAGGCTCAGCTGGCCGGCTTTCACGCGATCCGTACCCGAAAGGCCGGCGGCGAGCGGTTTATCGACCTCCACATCGTGATGCCGAAGGACGCCAGCCTCGCCGAGGCCCACGAGATGTGCGACCATCTCGAGCAGGACATCCGGTCGCGCCTGTCCAACTCCAGCGTCACCATCCACGCCGAGCCGTGTGAGATCGCGTGCTGGGAGTGCCTGGTCAGCCCCTGCCGCCAGCGGCGGGAGTAGCTGGGAGACCCGGCTTTTCGTTTGGCCAAAGAGCTCCTGGTCATCTGCTACGCCTAGCAGAAGAAGTCCCCCATCCCCTTGATCCCCTTCCCCGGTGGGGAAGGGGAGATAATTCATATTGAGGGGCTGCGCCCCTCAAATTCCCACAAAAGGGGCTTGCCCCTTTTGAACCCCCACGTTTCCTGGAAGCATGAGAGTCGTGAGACGCAATCTCTCCAGATAGATCAGCCGCACGTTGTCCCGTTCCCTGGGAGCGTGAGGGGCGGAGCCCCTTATGAAGAATTGTTCCGCCTCCCTTCGAGGAGAGAGGGAAATGGTTGACAGGATTCTCGCTCCTCTAGACGGCGCGCAGGATGCCGGAGACGATGAACCAGACACCAAAGCCGGCGAGCAGCAGGCTGCAGCCGAGGAAGAGACCTTCCTGGAATCGCTTCCCCCAGAGCGATTGCGTCTTGTAGATCAGCACCGAGACGAACGACAACCAGAGAATGTCGGCCGCCCAGTGGACGGCGATGAACAGCGTCAGCCCGAGCGCTCCGTGGTCGAGCACGCGGACCACCAACAGGCTGCCGACGGTAGCCCACCAGAGCAGGAAGGCGGGATTGAGGCCGGTCATCATGATGCCGGCGACGAAGGCGCCGTAGGGCAGGTCGCGGCCACCGTGAACGACCGCGGCGCGGGCGCGGAACATGCTGACGCCCAGCCAGACGATCATGCCGCCGCCGGCGAGACTGAGGACGAGTTGCAGCGTCTGGTTCTCGAAGAACGGGGCGAAGCCGAAGTAGATCGCCAGTATCAGCGGGACCTCGACGACGGCGTGGCCGAGGGACATTCCGGTACCCGCCCACGGGCTGCGGTAGCTCTTGGCGACGGCCACGGCGAACATTGGCCCAGGCATCATCACGCCCGAGAGGGAGATGACGGCAACGCTCAGCAGAATCGGCAGCAGGTCCATTGTCCCGCCTGATTGTAGCACACGGCCTTGAGTCGGCAACCGGACTTGAGGACTCAAGTCTTATTGACTATACTCAAACAAGTGAGACGCTGTTGGGCCTTTGAGACGTTGTTGGGTCTCTGAGAAACTGACGTGTCTCTGAGAAACTGACGTGTCTCTGAGAAACTGACGTGTCTCTCGAGGAGCGGGGTGGATGGCTCTTGACCTGACGAGGCTCGTGTCCCAGGTCGGCGAAATGGTATCGCGGCTGAAGTCCGACGCCGGCGAGCGACGACAACGCCTCGACCGCGCCCGGCAAGCGCTGGCCGATCAAGGCGGACAGGCCGAGACCCTCAAACGCAAGATCGACGCCAGCAAGATTACCTGGCTGGTTGCCGGCATCGTCGACGGGCTCGATGGCCACTATCCGCCGCCGTCGCTGCCGGACGACTTCGCCGTCGTCGCCAGCGACGGTTCTCAAATCGACGTTGACCGCCACCGCTCGACGCGCTGCTGCCTGATAAACATCGGCTCGGTGCGGCTCCGCTACGGCTCGACGCCAAGCGCCGCGCTCGAAAGCCGGCCCAGTCTTCTTGCCGGCGACGAAGACCTGGTGATTGTCAACAAGGACAATCCGGGGCAGGAACAGCCGGTGGCGGGAGCGCTGCTCGGCCTGAAGCGCGGCGTCGAGGAAGTGGGCCGGCTGGTGGAATTGGGGGAGGAAGTCCCCGCCGAACTGCCGGCGCTGGCGCTGGTTGACGGCACCCTCATCCTCTGGGGACTGGGGCAGTTTCCTGATTTCGTCGGTGAGCAACTGCTGGAAGGGGCCTTCCTCAAGCACCTCGACCAGCTGGCGAAGCGCAGCCTGAGCGGCCGTCTGGCGCTGGCGAGCTACATCAGCTATCCTGGCGGCTCCGACGTCGTCAACGCCCTCAAAGTGGCGCTCTGTCCCCGCGAGACGGTCGACACCAACACCTGCCCGAGTTGTGAGACGAGGGAGTGCGACGCCGTCGCCCGCGTCCGCGACCGCGATCTCTTCGCCGAACTGCTCCAGCCCGGCGAGCGGACGGATGTCTTCCGAAGTACCTCCAACATCATCGGGCGCTACGGGCCGCACCGTGTCCACTTCTTCTACCTGAGGCTCGACGACGAGATTGCCCGCGTCGAACTGCCGGAATGGGTGGCCGCTGACCGTGACCGGCTCGGCCTCACCCACTGTCTGGTGCTCGACCAGTGCCGGCGGGGGCACGGCTACCCGGTGGCGCTCAGCGAGGCGCACGAGAAGGCGGTCGTCACCGGCAGCGATGCCGAGAACTTCTGGCGGCTGGTCGAGTTGGAGATGACGGAGGAACGGCTGCCTTTGAGCGGCTCGGCGAAGAGCCGGAGCAAGCGCACGCGGTGGTTGTAGCCGGGGTCGGGTCGGGCCGCCGAAATCCGGTTTGACCCGGTGCGGGTAGCGGTATAGAATACGCCGGTACATGGTACAGCCGGTACATCGTACAAGAGCCGTTCGGAGGGAGAAGATGGGGACCAAGGGCAGGAAGAACGTCAAGAAGGCCAAGAAGCCGAAGGCGAAGAAGCAGGCTGCCGGGGAGAAGCAGAAATAGTCGCCAGCGACGATACTCTGCGGGTGGGTGAAGTGATCGAGGCCGGTACCGCCGGCTTCGTCGCCGAGTGCTACCAGCTTTACCAGCCGCCGCCGCTGGGCAGCCTGGTGCGTGTCGGACTCGCCGAGGGCGAGTCCGATGGCAACGTCTACGGGATCGTCCACGACGCGACGACCTCGAGCCTCGAGCCGGGGCGGCGTCCGATCGCGCGCGGCCGCGACGAGGCCAGGCAGGAAGACGTCTACAGTACCAGCCCGCAACTGGAGAAGCTGCTCCGCAGCGAGTTCAGCGCGCTGGTTGTCGGCCACGGTGAAGGCGATGAACTGCGCCAGTACCTGCCGCCGCGGCCGGTGCGGATTCACAGCTTCGTCTACGTGTGCGACGACCGGCAGGTCAGGGAGTTCAGCCGGCGGCTCGATTTCCTCGGTCTGCTGCTCGACAGCCAGTTGCCGGTGCCGGCCGAGGAGGTCATCGCGGCGGCGCTGCGGCTGATGGGCGATGCCAACGACGACCGCCGCGGCTTCCTGGTGGCCGCCGGCAAGGAACTGTCGAACCTGCTCGGCGGCGAGTTCAGCCGGCTGCGGGCGGTCTTGAACAGAATCGGGACGGCCTGAGACGTGACTGACTTCGTCTTCAACAACTACGGGGTGCTGACCGACGGCGAGATCGACCTCGTCGTCCAGCTCATGGACCCCGGCAATGCAGGCAACGATCATATCCCCGCCTATGACTTCACGGTGAGGCTGGCCGGTGGCAGGGAGTCGGTGGGACGGGTCGGGCTCAGGCTGGGCAGCAGCGACTACCTGGAAAAGTACCTCGGTCACCTCGGCTTCGGGATTGCTGAGAAACACCGCGGCCACGGCTACGCCGCCAAGGCCTGCCGGCTCGTAAGGCCGGTCGCCATCGACCACGGCTTCCGGACGCTGTGGATAACCTGCAACCCGGACAACCACGCCTCGCGCCGCACCTGCGAGGCGCTGGGCTGCGAGTTCGTCGAGATTGTGGATCTGCCGCCGGACTCGAGTATGTACCGGCGTGGCGAGCGGCAGAAGTGTCGCTACCGGTGGGACTTGTAGACCGCCGGTCACGGGAGAACCAAATCGTGGTTAGTCAGGATAGAGCGCCCCTTCTCGGCATCGTCGTCGCCGGATCGGTCGACCACGGCATTGAGGTCCGCCTCGACGGTTCGGCGTCGGTCGAGGACATGGTCGTCGGCCGCTACGTCACCATCGAGGGCCGGAGCCGCCGTTTCTTCGGGATGATTACCGACATCGGTTTGGGGGTGACCGACCAGCAGATGACGGTCGTCCCGCCGGATACCGATGACGCCTTCCTGAACGACGTCCTCAACGGTACCGCCACCTACGGCACCCTGCACGTCTTGCCGATGTTGACGATTGGCAGCGGCGACGGCGCCGGCTTGATCGACGGGCCTCAGCCGGTGAAGACGGTGCCGACTCACTTCTCGCGGGTGCACCTCGCCACCGAAGCCGACATGGATTTCGTCTTCGGCAAGGAGGACGCCAGTCATTTCTTCGTCGGCAACCCGCTCGACATGGAGACTAAGCTCTGCCTCGACCTCGAGAAGTTCGTCACCCGCTCCAACGGCATCTTCGGCAAGAGCGGCACCGGCAAGACCTTCCTCACCCGAATCCTGCTGATCGGGATGCTTCAAAAGAGCCGGGCGGTCAACCTGGTGTTCGACATGCACAACGAGTACGGCTGGGAAGGCTCAAGCGAGCACGGCGGGCGCAAGGTCAAGGCGCTCAAGCAGCTTTTCCCGGAGAAGGTGGCCGTCTTTACCCTCGACCCGGAGAACTCGCGGCGTCGCGGCGTCAGTACCGATTTCGACGTCATCATCGGCTACGATGAAATCCAGCCCGAGGACATCTCGCTGTTGCGGCAGACGCTCAACCTGACCGAGGCGGCGGTGGAGGCCGTCTACCAGTTGCGACGGCGCTTTGGCAAGGGCTGGATTGAGCGCTCGCTGGACAGCGCCGACGACGACGATACGCTGGAGATGCTCAAGGAACTGAGCATCCACGAGAGCACCTTCCAGAACCTGAAACGGGGGCTGGCGACGATCCGCCGATTGCCCTTCATCGCGCCGCAGGCGCCGACTGACGCCGTGAGGACACTGCTCGAGTACCTCGACAAGGGGAAGAACGTCGTCCTTGAGTTCGGCCGCTACCGGGACATCACTACCTACATACTGGTCGCCAACATGCTGGCGCGGCGCATCTACTCCCGCTACCAGGAGCGGATGGAGCAGGCGATGGCCGATGACACGGCGCGGCCGCGACCACTGGTGATCACCATCGAGGAAGCGCACAAGTTCCTCAACCCCGAGGTCGCCAACCGGACGATCTTCGGCACGATCGCCCGCGAGATGCGGAAGTACAATGTCACGCTGCTGGTGATAGACCAGAGACCGAGCGGCATCGACGAGGAAGTGATGTCGCAGATGGGCACCAAGATAACCTGTCTGCTCGATAACGAGCGTGATATCGACAGTGTTCTCGCCGGCGTCGCCGGCAAGGGCGAACTGAAGTCTGTACTTACTCGGCTGGCACCGAAGCAGCAGGCGCTCATCTTCGGCCACGCCGTGCCGATGCCGGTGGCCTTCCAGCCGCGTGAGTACGGCTCCGCCGAGTCCTACAAGGGTTTCGCTGCCGGGGCTGCCTCGCCGGAGTCCGCCAAGCAGGACATCGAGGAACTCTGGGACTAAGGGCTATTGAAATGCCGTTTCGACCATCCCCCCTGTCCCCCCTTCCTCTCCAGAGGAAGGGGGGGAGATTATTATTGAGGGACACCCTCAAACTCCCGCCAGAGAGCTCCGCTCTCTGGACTCTCGGTGTTCAGGGGACGGGGGTTGTGGGGGGAGTATGAGGGGCGAAGCCACTCACAAATACTGTTTCCCCTTCCCTGCGGGGGAAGGGTGGCTCGCCCAAAGGGCGAGCCACCGGCAGTGTTACCTTCGGTAGACTGCTCGCTTCGCTGGGACTAAGGGGATGGGGGACTTCAACTAGTGAATCGACGGAGAAAGAATGCCGCCAGGGTTTGAACGGGTCGAGCTTGTCGGTGACAAGGTGCGGCGGCGTCCGGCGGTTGCCGAGGACGCCGCCGAGGCCTATCGCCTGGTGACCGATGACCGGATACTGCGCTGGCTCCTCTGGGACGGACCCGCCGCCGAAACGGACATGGCCGATTCCTTCCAGCGATGGCAGGGGCAGCTACGCCGTGGCGAGGACTACCACTTCGCCATCGAACGCCGGGATGAGTCCGGTATCATCGGCTGTATCAGTGCACGCCCTGTCATGTACCCGCAAGACCTGAATCTCGGCTACTGGCTGGGCGTTCCTTTCTGGAAGCGGGGCTACACGACGGAGGCGATTGGCCTGATAGGTCATTTCTCCTTCGAGTACCTGGAAGCGGCCCGCGTCTACGCGGAGGTGATGGTCGGCAACGACGGCAGCCGTCGAGCCCTGGAGAAGAACGGCTTCTCCCTGGACGGCACCCTGAGAGGGCATGCGCTCAAGCGCGAGGAGTGGCGCGACGAGTGGTTCTTTTCCCTGCTCCGTTCCGAGTGGCAAGCCGGGTGTGAGCGGTATCTGCCGCGCGACGAAGAAATCGTCGTCGCCGGGAGCGTTTAGATGCCGGCCCGGAACGAGACACCGCCGCCGCTGCTGGCGAGGACACGGCAACTGCTGCGTCGCCACGGTTTGAAGGCACGCAAATCACTCGGCCAGCATTTCCTGGTTGACGAGACGGCCCTGGCGACGGTCCTCGATGCCGCCGACCTCGGCCCTGGCGATACCGTGATCGAGGTCGGCCCCGGCCTCGGGGTGCTTACCGAGGAGTTGGCGGGCCGAGCCGGGCGGGTGATCGCGGTCGAACTGGATGAAAGGTTAGCGGCGGCACTTGGGGAACGGCTGGCATCGCAAGATAACGTCAGCGTCGTTGCCGGCAACATCCTCGATGTCGACTTGGAAGAACTACTGGGAGATGCCGCAACGAGCTACAAGGTCGTCGCCAATCTGCCCTACTACATCACTTCGCTGGTGCTGCGGCGCTTCCTCGAAGCGCCGCAGCGGCCGGAGACGATGGTCGTCATGGTGCAGCGAGAAGTCGCCGAGACGATCGCCGCCGCACCCGGCGCGATGAGCCTGCTCAGCGTCAGCGTCCAGTTCTACGGAGAGCCGGTCATCGTCGGCATTGTCCCCGCGGCGTCCTTCTACCCGCCGCCGGCGGTCGATTCGGCGATACTCAAGATCACGGCGAGCACGAGCCACAGGCTCGCGGTCGCGGACCATCCCGGCTTCTTCGAGCTGGTGCGGGCGGGGTTCAGGGCCTCGCGCAAGCAACTGGCCAACTCGCTGGCAAACGGGCTCGGTCGGCCGCGCGATGAAGTCTTGCCGCTCCTGGAAGCAGCCGGAATCGACCCGAAGCGGCGGGCGCAGACGCTCTCGGTCGACGAGTGGATACGACTCTACCAAGTCTACGAGTCTGGAGGCGACCGGTGCTGACGACGACGGCGGCGGTCGCCGACCGGGCGCAGCCTTGGGGAGTTCACGCTGCCGGAGGCGAACGATGTTAACGGCGACCGCATGCGCCAAGCTGAACCTGACGCTGGAAGTGCTCGGGCGGCGCGACGATGGCTATCACGAGATACGTAGCGTCGTCCAGGCGATTGACCTCGGCGACCGCCTAACATTCGAAGCGGCCGGCGCTACCGAGGTCAGCTGCACGATGCCCGGCTGGAACGCCGAGGAGAGCCTGGTGATGCGGGCGATTGACCTCGCCAGTGACGAAAACAGCCGCGACCTGGGCGTCACAATCGAGATCGAGAAGCGGATACCACTGATGTCCGGCCTTGGCGGCGACAGCAGCAACGCCGGCGTGGTGTTGCTGGCGCTCGACCGCCTGTGGCAGTTGGGGCTGTCCCCGGAGAAGCTCCACGAACTGGCGGCTCGGATGGGCTCGGACGTGCCTTTCTTTCTTGGTAGTGGCACTGCCCTCATGTCCGGCCGGGGTGAGCAACTGGCGTCGCTGCCTTCGCCGGCGGCGACCTGGGTGGTGGTCGTGGTGCCGCGGGTGTCCCGCGAATCGGGAAAGACGGCTCGTGCCTACGGCCGCCTCGAAGCCGCCGATTTCACCGGCGGCGAACGGACCGAGCGGCTGGCGGCGACCCTGCGGTCCGGTGGCCGTCTCGACGGGGAACTGCTGTTCAACGCCTTCGAGCGGTCGGCCTTCGCCGACACGAAAGAGCTTGCCGAGTGTCGTGATATGATGCTTGCCAGCGGCGCCGTCAGCGTCCATCTTGCCGGTTCCGGGCCGGGGCTGTTCGCCGTCGTCGCCGACGGGACGGCCGCCGAGGCTCTTCATTCGGAGCTCAAGCGTCACGGACTGCGCGCCTACCTGGCAGCGACGCGGGACCGCGGGATTGTGCTGGAATAGGCCGTCGGTAATGGCTATAATGAAGTCAGAAAGTCGAGCCCGCGGTAGCGAGCAGAGGGAGGCCATTATGACCGAGACTGAGAACAACTTGCAGGCCGCATTCGCCGGGGAGAGTCAGGCCAACCGCCGCTACCTGTTCTTCGCCGACAAGGCGGACAAGGAAGGTCACCCCCAGA
>SDBV01012297.1_pt1 | contig 10978 bp, 14 predicted proteins | sample 2277081 | NCBI WGS metagenome assembly SDBV01 (sample SAMN10402039, study PRJNA504765) | marine sediment metagenome | isolation source: marine sediment core GS10_PC15, 223 cmbsf | place: Arctic Ocean: Southern Knipovich Ridge | collected 2010
AGAGAGGATATAAATCTTCTTGATAATATCACTTCAAATCTTTTAACAAATTTATGAAAGGATATATTATGATACATTTTGAAGTAGGTCATCGTTATGATAATAAATTTCTTAATATATAATCTTATTTATATTAAGATAATGAATTAGCTGTGTTTTTAATTCAATATAATATTTTTATAAAATCATTTAGTTCCTTTCTGTTGCACTTGTCCCGTGAGAAGCAAATTTATGTAATCATCTTATGAAAGTTAAAGTTTTATATTATATTCAAATCAAGAGCAACGAGAAATACTATCCAAACCTTCTTGTCTTAAATTTGAAGGAATAACAAGGAATTAGATAAAAATATATAAACATAAAAATTAATATAATCATTAATTACTTTTTTTTTTACTATGGATCCGCATAATAATCGTTGTCAAAGAAAGAATTCTAGATTTAGAGAGCAAGAGAATTATGGAATTTAAGAATATTTCTGATTACTCATCAGACAATTATCCTAACATTACACATATTCTTTTTATTGAATATGACAATAAAATTACTGATTTTTTAGTGAGTTTTGATACAATTGGTTACTTTTATTCTGACAGAAATGGTTTACACTTTCTTTTAGCAAAAACTGATGATACAGCATTTAAAACTTATGAAGATATATATACTGTATATGAATCGATTAACTATTCTAGTAAAACCTTTCCTATCCTTAAAAATATCTCAATTAAACAATTCGTATATAGATTTTTTCATAAAACATCACATAATATGGTTTACCGTATAAAGATTTCAAAAAGAAGCGATCAAATTGCCATATTAATAATCAACGAATTTCTTTTTAACGCAAAAATTCCTATTAACGTGAAACCGACACTATTTATAACAAAGAAAATGGTACAACTTAATCAGTTTTTGTCTATAGAATTAAAACAAGGAGAAACCTTAATTTATGTTAATGATGAATTATTTAAACAGTGTATGTTTCTATTGCTTAGTATTCCTACAGAACAGATGCAAGATTATGATGAAATTGATTCAATCGACAAAGCTTCTGAAATATTGGATAACTCATTGGAAGGTGAGGAAAATAACTATAGAATTACTCCCGAAGAGGAATTCTTCGGGCATTGCTCAAACCTTCAAGCATGGATAGAAAGTGATTATGATTCCCGACTTTTACATCGGAATCTTGCCTTCCCACTACTAAAGAAGCTCTCTGAGGCAGGTGATAAATTGGCTAAAATCAAATTTAAAGAGGAGATAGTTCAGAGATTCAACTCAGGTCATCCCACAGTAATGTTATTTCTAGAGAAGGAAGGTTATTTAGATAAGCTAACCGAAGAGGAAAAGGCTTTTTTAGATATAAGAAGATGTGTTAGATGTAAATCAACTAAGATTTTCGAACGTGAGTTTGAGATAATTACTTCTCTTTTAAATTCTTTATGGGTAGATGAAAGAAAGGTATTTTTCCACTATTTAAATTTAAATCAAAAAAAGAAAAAATCATTCCATAATATTTGCAAGTCATGTTTTATCAAGGCATTTTTGGTTTTTAATCAAATGTTTTACGATCATTTAAATTTTAAATATGATGATTTTGATAGAAGAATAGAAAAAAGGATTTTAATAATAAATTTAGCTGCTTTTCATGAATTTGGAATTTACTATTTAGGGCATAATCTAATTAAACATTACCTTTATAACGATTCGTTAGAATCTTTATTTAATCAATCATTGATAGATCCAAAAATATTCATGAATTTGATAAGTAACAGCAAAGGTAAGGATCAGGAATTATATCTCATTCATTTTAAACAAAGTGTAAAATTGCAAGATATAGACTATGTTCTTTACATAAGCGAACGGATTTTTTTAATTTCCTTATATTTATTGAATTTATGTTCTGAAATCATTTTATCAAGACAGACCCAAAGTATGCAAAATGATTCACTTACAGAAGAGTTTGAAATTTTAACTGAAGATCTCGAAGTTGTCAGAAGATCAGTACCTAGTATTTCCTTCTTAGAAAAGATCATTAATAATAAAATTCAAGATGAATTTAATTTTCTTTTTAGTTTTTCAGACAAACTTAATGAATATATTTATAGTCACTCTCCTTCTACAGGTGTTTCATTCAATATTCCTATAGAAGATTTAGATCAAGATGAATTACCATTTAGTAAGCTTAAACATTTTTGTTTTATTGTTAAAAGATTAAAGAACCTTTTCCTTGAATTAGGTAATAAAATTTGGTAGGTTAATAAAAATATCAATAAAATAATATTTTTATTACAAACTTGAATTTTTTTTAATTTATTATAGTTCAACTAATTTTTTTAGCTCATTGAAATTCAGGTTGGACATAAAATTGGCTTCAGTCTTTATAATAATTTTATCAGTTAACTCTTTTTTTCGTTTCAGGAGAGCGTCTATTTTTTTTTCTAGTATAATATAATTTATCAGCTCCAGCTAATATGTTAGTTTTATCAATAATTTGATAAAAATATTAGGTTGAAGTTTCTAGAATTGTTCTCTGTTCACTTTCACTTAGAATATTTAAAATATTTAGCTGATTACCTTAAAGTTATTAAATAATTATTTTTTTTTCTTGATTTTATAAGTATATAAATTAAAATAATTTATAAACATTATAAGCATTAAAAAAAGTATTTGGAGATTATAGAAATGAGTAATGAAGATGATAAGATAATAGATCAAGAATTGAAAAAGATTATGGAATCAATGAAAGTTATTTACTGTAAATATATGGAAATATATAAGAAACGTGGATATGGATTTGAGATGTATGCAAAGTTAGGTTCTATTATAAATCTTACTCTTAAAGATATTGAGGAAATCAAAAAACTAAAAAATTACACATTAAAACAGTTTGATGATATGGAAATGACTAATAAAGATAGCAAAATAATAGATTGGGAAATAATAAGGATTTTTGAATTGATGAAAAATAGGGTTAAAAACTTTTCTAAAATTGTAGGTATTAATAATTCTAATAACATTAAAGATATGGATGATGAGTTAAAAATACTTAAAGTAGCTGTTCTACATTTATTATATCCAATTGAATATGAGTAATAAAATTGCGAAGAATTATAAATGATAGTAAAATTATATTAGCATTTTATTTTTTAAACAATTAATTTTACTGATTAATATATTTAAATATTTTATAAATAGATTTTATTTAATAATTTTGCAAAAAATTACTTTTTCTTAATAAAATAATGTTAAAACAAAGATTTTCAAATTTAATATGTCAAATCTTTTTATAATCATTAAGTATCCCATCTTTCAGTGACTTTCCAAATATAGAGGTCATTTTAAATATATTGGTAATTTGCATCTAAATTTTGGACAGTTTATATCACCCAAATGCTGATAATTCAATAATTTAATCAATAGAATTGTTGTATTTGCCAAGATCAGAATTATATTGTTTTTTCCGAATCATGGGATAAAAGTTGTTTAGCAGGGATAAATAATATATATGGGAATTGTTCAAAAGAATCAATTTTAAATTATCCAAGCCTTCTTATATGCGACACTTCCGTAGTTTTTTTTATTTCTTTTTGACAAATATATTTAAACAACAAAGAACATCTTAACTGTAGAACAAATGAAAGACAATTTTAAAACATCTTGGTTAAATAAAAATTTGATTTTGAAGAAAAATATTTTTATTGATAACTATGAAAAATAGAAATAATTTAAAGCGGATAATTCGTAATTATTTAGATAAAATAAAGTTTAGATATTGTGATTGGGACATTTCTAAGTTTTTACACTATGTTAAAATGAGTCAAGAAGATTTTGATAACTCAAAACCACAAGTTGTAGATTCTGTGGATGAAGTAGTTGAACTAGAGCTTTGGAGTCTTTCTTTTATAATAAGAAAATTAATTTAATAAGAAATTAAATTAGAATTGGTGTTTTAAATAAATGTGCTTTGCATACATATTAAAATGCTTTAACAAAGATCAAACATTCATATACTATAAAGGACATACAAATAATCTCGAAAGACGATTGAAAGAGCACAAGAATCAACAAAAGAAATTTACGAAAAGATTTAAAGGTAATACTGAATTAGTTTATTTTGAGAGATTTAATACTAAAAGCAAGGCTAGGAAAAGAGAATTCGAATTAAAAAACATGAATAGATCTCTCATTGAAGATCTGTTAGTAAAGACTACAAATGCTTTTAAAAAGTAAATTTATAATAAAATACTTAATAGGGTAGAGGAAATGGATTTTGAAGAAAACTATAAGGGAAGAGAACCGTACTATCTAATCTATAAATTTGACTCCATTATAAATTTGACTTGCAGGGGAAGCGCCCCTAAATTCCATGTTCTTTACGGCTTTGAACCAGCCATTTAATCGTATAGTCTTATGTTCAATATGATTAATTTTTCCTGACACTAAAATCTCCTCATCAATTTTAAATAACTTTTCAGCGATGTGTGCATTTCCGCCTCGGGGGCCAATTCGTTCGTTTTTCCAATATAGACTGCTAATTTCGTTAATTTTCGTTTGTTCCATTATATTTACTGGAATGAAGAACCATTCTCCTTGTCTCTTAATTTTTCCGATCTTTTTTTCCTTTTGAGTCACTAATTTTGGCTTTAAGATTTTGTGAGCATCTCCAACTTTATTGATTGGTCCTAAGTTTTTTGGTAGTTCTGCTATAAATAGATGGCTCTCGTCGAATCCACAAAGGTATTTTCTAAGATAATCAGGAGCTTTTTGATTCTCATAAACCCAATCATTTTCCTCACGATCCCATCTTCGTACCGTATATTCTCTCTCAGGTTCATTCACTAACAAAATTAATTGTTGGTTTTTTGAATCAGTATGAACTACTCTCACATCATTGTCTTCATGTCCATAAAAAAGCTTGAAATACTCTTTTTTCTTATTTTTCCCTCTAATGGCAATGATCATCTGAAAAATGTCTTGATTATTCACAGATAGATTATTAGAGCTCAATGATTTTTTTTCAATTTTAACAGGTATTTTTGCTTTATCAAACCATCTTTTTAAATCTTGCATTATCTAATAAAAGGTTTCTTAAGTATTTAAATCTTTCTGTCGTCTGTTAAATTAACACGAACCTAAAACTGACTATTCTGATGATCGTCTATAATTTCATAATAGAGAAATATGGTTCTTTTAACTTTATAATTAAAGAGAACTTATATCTATTAATGATGAAAAGTGACTCAGAAGCTTCCAACTACGCTTACCAATAATTTTTCCGTAGTAGTCTTCAAGGACTACCTTTTTGTATCCGTCATCTTGGAATTGCTTCTTTTCTAATAGAAATACGGTTTAATATATTCGCTAACATTATATATCTTCTATTTTTATTAATTATTTTAACCAATTTTTCGTAAGAATTTAGTAAATTTAAACTGAAGTTCTATAATTATATATTTTTTTTTATTTTTCGAATTGTTCTAACTTTTTAAGATTGTCTTGAATAAATTTTTCTCCCTTTATTTTCAAGTCATTCAAAACTCTCTCTTTTTGGCTTTCCCATGATTCTTTTTCCTCTACGTTTGGATACTTCATTTGATTATATCCTCCTTTATTTTCTCAAATAATCCAATTCGAAATTTTTGAATGTTTTCTTTCTCACTTTTATAGTATTCCTCTAATAATTTAATTTTATCGTTTTTAGCTGATAAGAATAATGGCTCTTAATCCTTATTTAAAATAAAAATGTCGGTCCTAAGGCCGACTCCTAAGTGATTATTAATTTAAATATTTTCTATGATATCGTTTTAATTCTAAGTATTTTCAATTAGTTTATTATTACAATTAAGTATCAGCGTATAAATTATCATAGAATTTAAAGATTTTAATTAAATTCATTTTTAATTATTCTTTTTTTTGATTAAGTTTCCAAATGTATTATAATCACTTAATACCTAATAAAAATCCATTATATTAAATTTCTTATTATCATAGATAAAGTTTCCTTGTTTTATATCTTTTAACCGATGATTTTCATAAAAAGGTAAAAAATTTGGATTCGCGAAATATAAAACTTTTTTTCCATTAATTATTTTTTTTAACATTTTTTTTGAAACTAACTTTTCTAGATTTTTCCAGGTTGTTGTTCTATTTATATTAAATTTTTTTGTAAATTCTTTAATTGATATCTTTTTCAATGGTCTTGAAAAGAAATAGTCCATAATCATTTCTTGATTATTGGTTAATTTTGCTTCTTTAAGCTGTGAAAATTTTTCTAATATAATATCAAATTGTTCTAAATTCAAAATGTATGGATTATTGTAAAAAAAGTCAAGTATTTTAAAAACAATTCGAAGATTCCCATTAGATATTTCTATAATAATAGATAAATAATTCTCAATAAATAGATTATAAAAATCTAATTCAAAAAATGGATGGGTGCCTTGAGAGATTTCTTTTATATAATCTAATCGTTTTTCTATTATTTCTCTAATTATATCTTTTTTATAATTATTGAAAATTATCTTTTCTTTTAAAAAATCTCTTACTCTAAATCCAATTAATCCGAAATTGATTTTTTTTTTTTTTAAATAATCTAAGTAATCTCTTAAATTGGTCCAGTATATTCTTGTATCCCATATAAAAATGTTTATTTTTGAATTAAGAAAATAATTTTCGTTAATTTCTTTTATTTTTTCTCTTAACTTCCAAACATTATTTAATCCGTAGAAAATTTGTATATCATATTTAATATTATTAAAATAAGGTTTCCCTACATATGTCCCTTGATTTAATAATCGACATTCTTGTTTGGTCCATTCTCTAATTCTTGTTTTTGGTTTCTTTTTTTTTAAGACATCTAGAATTTGTTTCATCGTGGTCATTTTTCCAGAACCGAGATTTCCGACGATATTATAAAAAACAGAGTTTTTTATTTTATCTAAATCACTTAAAATTTTAGAAATAATTTTTATCTCTATTTCTCTATTTACAAATAATTTTTTAGAAGGTAATTCAAATAAATTTATAAATGGGTCAGAAATGAAAGTATTATCTTTTTTTGATTCAATTACTTTTTTTACTTCATTTATCATAAAATCTTCGTTATTTGATTTTACGTTATTGATTTCATTCATATTTATCATATTTCATTTTTAATATATATATATATTTGTTTTGTTATTTATAAATATTTATAAACAAATATTTAATATATATGTATCATCTTCTCAATTGTAATAATGCTAAATAAAGGAATTACACCTTTATTTTAGTACACATTTTTATATGTTTTTTCATCTTAGTTTAAAAAAAAGCAGGTGTAGACAATTTATATTAATCAAATTACTTCAGAGGAAGTTATTTTAACTATATAATACATTATGAATAAGATTTTTTTAGGATTATGTGAGGATGATAACTATGGTAGTCCTTCAGATAGTAGTTATTATTATTTAGTAATAGCAGAAAATTTAACACGAGCAGAAAATTTAGCTAAAAAAATAAAGATGGATGGAGTTCTTACCCATGGTAAAATGGGATATGGAGATTTTGAAGGATATATTGAAATAGGGCAAACAATGATGAAAGAAAAGGTGTTTTTATTAATAGAAATCACCAGAGAGCTCTTAGCTGTAAATCTAAAATTAAAGATTAGTAAAAATAATTATGAGAACTTACTTTGCAATAAGATCAATGTAATTAATGAATATAATAATAAAATATTTTTTGGAATAAAAAAAATCAAGGCCAAATATTGCTGGTCAGAAAAAATAAATGATAATTTAAGAATTTATGGGGATACAACCCAATTTTGCTTAGTTATCGCAAAAGATATAATTGAAGCAGAAAAATTATGTAATACAAAATTTGATCAATATATAATCATGGGGATAACTAAAAAAGAAAGAATTTGGATATTTAATATATATAACGGGGAACCATATGAAAGTATAATACATTTCTTGAATAATCAAATATATAGGAAATTACATTCATAATTTATAATAGAAAAGAAATCATTCTTGATTGGGTATGGTGTTTGTTATGCAATCATCAGTATTTTACAATTAAAGAAGATGGAATTTATAAATGTCAAAATTATAAGAAAATCATTGATTTTCATAAAAGCACTTATAGATATATAGTTGGCAGATGAGATTTTTGCAAATTTATTATACTGTATATATTTATAAGTACTTGTTAAATTTATTATAATAGAGTAATATTATGGCTGACGATAAGATTGAGAAACTACAAGGTTTTATAATTGATATCATCAAAGACCAAACCGAGCAGGTGGAGAAGAGTGTTGAAGCATTGGCAGATGGGCAGAGAATAAGCAACAAAAAACTGACGGGGCTGAAGAAACAACAGGATGCCTTACATCAAGCAATAACCAATGAAACAAAAACCAATCTAAGAACCTCTTCAGATCTCCAGAAATTATTAAAAATACTCGGGGGTGAGACAGATAAGGTTACAGGAATAAAAAGTGTGGGGGACAAGGATCTGCTGGTAGCTCCTTCAGGTTCTGGTATGATCCCACCACAAACCGCCTCGAAACCTCCGAGAATTTGGGAAAGATTAAATAAAGGGATAACTCTTAGAGATGAGAACCCATCGGAGCAAGATTTATGTGAACATTTGAATAGACATGAAAATAGAGATGGGTCTTGGTATTGCCATGACTGTGGATATAATTACATTATTAATGAAGAAAAAGAGCCGACAAGGCAGACGAATTATATTAAAAAGAAATCCATATATCTTGCTGAACACTATTATCCTTGTAATATTGTTAATTGTCCTATTAAGGAGGCTTCCCTTGCCTATGAAGGTAATTATTATTGCATTAGGCATTTTGTAGAGATGGTACAAGATGATAGATGTGGGAAGGAAGACCTCGAATTCTTGTTTGATTTAGTAGATGATTTAGCAGATGAAGCAGAGAAATTTGATCATTTTCCTAGATTTAGGAAATTAGAGAAAAAATACCTGGAGGAAGAGCGTGAGTCGTGATAAAGAACAAATCCAAGATGGTAGACTGAATAATCATTGGAACAAAATAAAGAACTCTCGGAGTTGAAGGCGAGCTCCTCGAAGAGGCACTTAGGATTGAAAATGAAGGGGGAACAGAACTTCGATGAGGTTAAGGAGATTTTATAAAGAGATTAAGGAGTTGAGAACTGAAATTTGGAAACAAGCATATGCACGAATGGTTGATAAAAACCTTATTAAAATAAGAAAGGAGATCAAGAAGCTGAAGGAAAATGATACATAATTGTGAAAAAATAGAAAAACACAAAGATGTTACTCTTTACGATATTATATATTACCCTTTTTGTGGGCATAAATTAAAAAAGGTAGTTTTACGATGATAATAAAAAGAAAATCAGGAAGGGTTTGCCAAAATTGTGCAAACAGCAATAATAAAAAAGGTAAGTGGATAAGGAGAAGATTTTTTAATACTCACCCAAAAGGTCATTGGCATATTTTTTGTGTTAAAGATCAAAAATTTATGAAATGGGATAAACTGAAGGGTTGTTATCAAAGTAAATTATTTTAGGGGACAAAATATATTGAATGATAAAAAATGAGTTGGAGAGATCCTAGCCATTTGTATGAGGTAGAAATGAAAATGGTTTTTAGCAATAATATAACGGAGGGATATTAATTGTCTGGTGAGTATATTGGAATTATTAATGGGAAGATTGTTCTAAGAGATAAAGATATAAAGAAACTAAAAGAGAAAGCAAAAAAGATTTTAAGAAAAAATCAGAGATGTTATATTCAATATATTGATGATGGTATAACAATAATATAATACTGAGGTATAAGAAATGAATGATGAAGATTCGTTTAATGACCTTAAATGGAGGGCTGCCGCTTTTATTTGGTGGTTAAAATCAATGGAGACACTATTAAGGAAAAAAAAAGAAGAAGAGAAAAAGAAAAGCTAATAGGGAAGTATTATGGTAGAACTTGAATTTGGGGTATCAATGAAAGTAAAGAAATGTGTCCTAAAGAAATGTGAAGAATGTGGGAAAAGAAAGATTTCTACAACTCTTTATCATGTTCATGATACAGGATTAAATTATTATAAAAAAATTAAATCTTGTAAAAAATGTTATAAAGAAGCAAAAAAAAGAGCAAAATCTTATAATACTGAAGTATTAGAAAAATGATATTTGGATATAAATATACGCTTGATGATGTAAATAGAATTGTTGAAGAAGAAAAAAAGAAGATAATTCAAGAGTTCTATGATACATTTAAGAAAATTGAAGAGAGAATGTCATTCGAATTGAAAAATGGTACGTGGAATGAAGATATTAAAAATAACACAAAAGATAAGAAATATTGGAAAGGATATCGATATGGAATTATGGCATTTTGGACAGATTTTGTATTGCCTGAAAAAGAGAAATGGGAGGGAAGAAAATGAGATCACTATTTTATGTATTGTCAATTTGGATATATATGAATGTAAGACTCATAGATTAAACAGTAAACGTTATACACAAAGTTTTATCAAACTTCTATATCTTTCTAAAAATAAGTCATATTAAGGATTTTAATATCTCTAATATGATCTCTGTCAATTATTAACTAAACATAAATATTTTTATAACTTACTTTTCTTTATTAATATATATTTTTTAAAATCGAGTTTATAAAAGTTTTTCCTAAATTTTTTAAAAAAATGTTGAGAATTTAGATAAATTAAAGGTGAATGGTAAACGATTAATCAAGATTGTTGTTTAGAATGTATTAATAAAGAGACTTGTCATCTTAATGAATCAAGATACTCAATTAAACAATTAAAAGGATTATGTAAAAAACTTGATGTTGGTAATGGATGGCTTCAAACTGAGGAAGAGAGAAATAAAGTTAGAAATGATTATAACAATACTATAAAAGAGCTTGAGAAGAAATATGATAAGTTAAAGTTTCTACAAGAGGAAATAACAAAATT
>SDBV01012298.1_pt1 | contig 10977 bp, 18 predicted proteins | sample 2277081 | NCBI WGS metagenome assembly SDBV01 (sample SAMN10402039, study PRJNA504765) | marine sediment metagenome | isolation source: marine sediment core GS10_PC15, 223 cmbsf | place: Arctic Ocean: Southern Knipovich Ridge | collected 2010
CTACCTCGAGACCGGGGGCGCCTGGACCATCCCCGAGATTGCTGAGCGATTGCGCCTGCCTCAGAAAACCGTGCAGAAGTCCATCCAACGGATGCCGGGTGGAGTGGTCGAGACCTTCCGGAAGGGCAAGGTAGTGCTATTCCGTATGGACGCCCGAGGCGCGTTCAGTATGGGCCGTAGATGGTCGGCCAATTGAAGAAGAAGCCGAAATATTTCGAGGAAGTGATTGTGACTTGCTGGAGCTGTCGGGAAGTCCGGGTCATGTTCAACGATAATGAGTTGGGCGTCTGGACCGCAGCCCACCTGCATGACTAGCCCTGGCGTGGCGCAGTAATCCGTTTCGCAACCCCGCGCTCCCAGAACTCCCGGCGAGGTAGGAGCCGGTCCAGGTTATTCTGGAGGACTCGCCGCTGCGTCACCGGGTCAGCGGCAAACGCCTTCGCGTTCCCCTCGGCGGTGCGGATCGCCCACACCGTACCCTTCACTTCGATGTTGGGCGGCTCCAGCGGACCTTCGAGCGGTTGCGGCTCCGGTCCTGGATCGGGAATCACAATCCCGGGCCACCGCTTCCTGAAGTCAGCCACGACCTGCTGGGCCTCAAGGAGAGCAGGGTTCGGAGCCGCGGGAGCGACCGCCGGGGCCGCAGGAGGCGCTTCGCCCGCCAGACATGCCATGATGGAATCGGTCTGCCGGCTCAGGAGCTGCTCGGCGAGGGCGTTGATCCGGAACTCGAGTACGTTGAGATCCTGGGTCTCGTTGAACCGGGTCACGAGGGCCTCCACCTCAGAGGTCAGGGCCGGGTCGAACGGTTCCGAGTCCTCGATGGCGAACGAGAGGTCGCTGAGCGCGCAGTTGGTTCCCTGCAGCCGGAATTCGGCGTCGACCTTCGCCGTCTCCAGGTGTTCTGCGGCGGACACCAGGTAACTCCGGATGTCGTCCAACCTGGTGGACACCTCTCCGGTGATACATCCCCGGAGTCGATCCAGCGGGACCTCGACCATGCAGATGTTACGGGCGAGTCTCCGCTATCGGGTTTTCGGGGGCTCGAATTCAGGCCGCCAGCGGGGCGGTCGCGCTAGCCAGCGCGCCGGGAGAGTAGGCTTGGCGCAGCTCCACCAGGAACCGTACCACCGGATCCGGCTCCGGCCTCTGAGCCAGGACCTTCAGCCGCCTCTTGCGCCAGATCCCGCAGGTGGCGCAGCACTCGCCGCGGCGAAGGTTAGCGTGAAACCACGAGCGGAGGATCCCCCGCATCTCGAGGATCTCGTCCTTGACGGAGAAGATCTCTCCTGCAGCACGGATTCCGGTGCGACGCAGAGAATGGAGTGCGCGACGTCTGAGGCGGAGAGCCCAGGAGAGGTGCCGGTGCAGCCGGTCCGGTGAGATCGGGATGTCGACATTGAACGTCGTCCACCCCGGAACGAGGTTCTGCCACATCGCAGGAACTGCAACGCGGAGAGCCGGGATGAACGCTCGGGCCTCCATTGCGGGAGGTATCGGGTCCCTCTATTTTGATGCTGCGAGAGCCGGGGCCTTAATCGTGCTGATGAGCATGCTTTAGATACTCCTCGCGGCCCATGAAATCGTGCTGGAATTGGGAGACGAATTCCAAGGTCATATCGATAGCAGATTGCATCTGTCTGATACGGCCCCCATGATGCTCTTCTAGATACTTCATGACGTCGCCGCCCAGGGGGTTCTTCTTCGGAAGAGCTTTCTCGGCTTTGTCATGGAGGCGGAGTATCTCAAATTCCCCTAACATCTCGTGGAGCCTCTCCCGGGCCGCCTCCATCTCCAGCATCTTAAATGCGAAATCGGTCTGCAGCTGGCCTCGCAACTTTTCCATCATCTCTCTATCTCCGCAATACCCGCCCAACAGAGACTGGATCAGATGCTCTTCTCGATTCCACCGGCCCGGATCGCACGTTTGGCACTTCAACGACGTCGAGACCTCCTGCGGCACCCCGCAATTAGAACAGACGTCGATCAACCGGGGCATGAAGTCACCCAGACCGGAGCCGGGGGCCTAACCCTCGATTCTCCAGCTTCTTGAAGTCGCATTTGTTACAGTTGGAGCAGGAGCCTCCGTCCAGGTAATGCTCTGCCCTACAACCGCAATCAGGACAGGGATCTCTCAACATCTACTCTCCGTCCGTAGCTTCAGCCATGCTCGCTCATGTCCGTAGTAGGCGATGAACTTTACTAACGAATCTGCCAAGCCGATGCCTGCACCGACGGCGAAAGACCCGGTGATGTTCCAGGCCACAAGGGTGGTGATCACCGTGGCGATGATTCTCCACGAGAGGGATTTGGTGAGGCTCCTGGAGCGGGATTCCACCGGGGCGGTTGCGTCCACCTTGGAGGCAGAGTGCGCGGGATCTCTGGCCGCCATGGCGTCCAGGGCCCGCAGGGAGTCGAGGGGTGATTCGTCTTTCGTGCTCATCAGAAATCTCCGATCTGGATCTCCGCCAGAAATTCGCCCTTCTCGAGGGGCCTCCTGGAATAGTCCTTCCAATCCATCTGCCAAAAGAGAGCAGGACGGTTGGTATACCGTTGGAGCCGGCGGACGTTGAGAGGGGCGTTGCGTTTGTCGTAGATCATCACATACGGGGCGGTGCCCAGACTCTTCAGGTGGTTCACCCGGAATAGGTCCTGTTCAAAGGTGGTGTCGTAGTTCGTGATGACGTAGAACTGGACCTGACGACGTAGGTCGAACCCCGCGTCGTCGAGGATTTTCACCGCCCGTTCGATGATATTGTGATAGTGAGGATAGTCGTAGGCCAGTGTAACTATCTTCGACTTGAATGACCTGGTCCTGAATTTAGTCTCCACCAACAGCGGAGCCAGGTGCGGTTTCCGTTCGATGACACGTGCGTCGATGCCCTGGTTGAAGTTGACCTGGCCGCCCCAGTCCGCCAGCCACCGAAGTTTGGTCTCGATCTCTGGGTCCTGCATGATGTTGTTGTCTAACAGGAGGACCTTGTCGAATCCCGCGGTGAGCATGTCCAACGACGTGGCAGGTTGGATCCGGCCCTCCTTCTGCGGCACCACGCAGAACCCGCACTTCCGGTTGCAACCCCGAGAGGAGAAACCGATGGCGTATCTCCATCCGGGGACCCCCCTGCCATCGTAAATATCGTAGTCGGGGGCAGCCGCCTCCACCTCCGGAGGCAGTTTGTTCACCAGGTCGATGCCGGAGCCACCGATGTAGAACTCCGGGGCGGACGACATCAACCGCAGGCCCTTCGCCTGGCTCCCGTTCCAATCGAACACACAGGATACGTAGACGCGGTCCGGGTCCGGCATGATGGTCTGCCTCTTCAGACCTTTCCCGATGAGAGCCACCTCGTCACCCTTCGCTTTGTGAAAAGCAGCGAGCTTCATGATCGCCAGGTTAGGGAAGGGGCCGGCGTGAGAAGCGGAGTCGAAAGCGTTCAGCAATACCTTCATTCTATCCTCTTAACGTCTGTTGCGACCGGACTTTCATTATTCGCCGATAGAGAGTTCCGGCCACGTCTCCACCGTATTTCGTTCGCATCCCTTCTCGAGTAAACGTAGAATTGTCCACGGAGCGGACCAACGGGTGTCGACTGGCCCAGAGCATATGATGGAGGGAACTCACGCGGCCGACGTGAATCTCGTCCACGACTCCCGACCGCTGGACCTCGTCCACGCACCTCCGCTTGAAATTGAAGTCGGACCCGCCCACGAAGAGGCGCGTTCCGGGGTTAGAGGCGGTGAACTCTCTGACATCACTCGGCTGCCATCCGTCCTGGAGGACGAGGCCGTAGGATATCTGGTGGTCAGCGACCGGGCACCGCCAGGCATTTTCCATCGTCGTCGTCCAATCGCCCACGACATCAGGGAGGAGGAGCATCCTAATCTCATGTCCATCCTCCCCTACACGTTCGGCATATTCTACTTGGGCAGCAAAGACCTCGAGAGGGTCCTTATGCTCACCGCGAAGAAATCGCCCCCAGGCGCCATTGTCAATTATCACCGGCCGACCATCGCCGCGACCGGAGTGTTTGTTGAACCACCCCTTCGTGCCAGCCGGAGGAGGCGTGGTGACCCATCCGGCCACGATCTCATCGTTGATGGGTTTGGACCGCTTCTTCCACTGGATGTGGGCTGTGAGGAACAGCTCGAACCCCTGTGTCATGAGTCTTGGAGCTCACCGCGAGAGTCGGCATGGACCATCTCAGGAGCCAAGGGGTCGGACAATAGTCGAAGATTCATCTGACGCATAGCGACCGAGGCCTCGAGCCGAGTCTGGATTTGGCCCCGGTTGTGCTGGTTCGTCTTGCACGTCCAGCATTTCTTCTCAAGGACCTTCGCCAACTGGTTTTCCAGTACATCCTGGCGCCGCTGTGGATCCCGACCCCACTGTTTGATCTCGCGGCACCCGCTACAATACGCCCAATAGATGGGCTCGGCAGGGTCCACAGGGAGAGGGACCGGCTCCGAAAGCGCGACGTCCGGATTACTCTTGTTCTCCGTGGCCACCAGCCACCTTCTCGATCTGGACCGTGAGATGCGGGAAGGCATCGAGCCAGCCACCAATCATGGACTCGCAAAAGTCACGGGCGGTCTCCTCGGAATCCCACACGCCGCCAGCCTCCAGTTCAGGCACACCGAGCGCCGGGGAGGCCACCACGATTGCAACCCAGGCCTCGACATCGCCAACGAGATAGTGACGCTTGATTTCAGCGAGGAATATCTCTGTGTCGCGGATGCTCCAGGTCTTATTCAGGGTCACCTGCGCCAGGAGCGCAGTCTCCTCGGTCTCACCGATCTCATTCTCCAGTTCTCGCTGGCTGGAGATGATCTCCTTCACCCACCCGTAGGTGGTGCCCAGGGCCTCTTCTTTCGCCCACGCGTCGTCTTCTACTACTTGGTTCTCTTTTTCTATCTCTTGGTTTTGTTCATCCTGCATTGTCAGATTCCTCCCATTCTATGATGGCTGTAGCTGTGATATGGACATCGGTCATCGGGCGGCTACCCCGCTTCGCTTTCTGGATGGCGCGCACCGACCCGATCACCGCGACCTCCGAGTTGTGGAGCAGCAAATCCAGCTCCTTCACCGTAGGGGCTTTATCAAGACTGAATGAAGGATGGTCCACGAGCGGGCGGCTGTTCTTATACGGCCCGAAATGCACGAACACTCGCACCTTGCGCCCCCGGAGGTGGACCTCGCAGGTGGGCCACTCCCCGTCATCATAGGGGAAGTAGCCATCTCCTCCCACCCAATTGGGCTCCGACATCACCCCCGATACAGCGCCCCGGACGGCGACCACCTTGTGTTTGTGGCTCCTGTTGAGTTGGTCCGGAATCAGGAAATCCACCGAATTGCGCAACGAGATGAGCTGGGAGGCCTTAGTGACGACTTTGTTCACCTGGCGGACATTGATCCGGTGGCCGGATCGCAGCCTGCGCCATCCAAACGACACGTCGAGATCCACGAATCCCCACGGCTGCGCATTGATGCTGAAATCCATCTGATAATCCTGAAGAAAGCCATCTTTGTGAATCAACGTGACGAACTGGTCGCTGACGTCCTCGAGGCTGCGGCCTTTGCTGAGGAAATCGCGAGACCCTGCGAAGTAACCCTGCACGAACTTCCGACCATCGGTCACCATCAGTCCGGAACGGCTGTTCCGGATCCGCTGGAGATGCTCCTCCGGAGAGAGCGACGGCGCAGCCACCACCAGATCAAGGAACTCCTGGCGCGTCACGGCCTCGAGCCCGGCGCTCTCCGCTTCGCGGCGGAAGTTTCCATAATTCTCGTAGTCCAACACTTTGTAGGCACACCCCGCGGGTAAATGAAGGTCGCGGGGACGATTGTTATTCCGCCGCCTTAATCCGCCGCACCTCAATCACCGTCATGGGACGGTCCCCCTGGGCAGCATAGAACTTCGCCGCCTTCAACGAGCAGACCTGTGAGTCGTCTCCGTAAACAAGGCCGTTGAGCACATCCATGTAGAACTTGGCGATGTTGTCGATGTCCTTCCCATTTGGCTTGAACCGCAACGCGGGCGGCTCTCTCTTCCGTTCATGGGACTTCGGACAGGCGAAGATGGCCACGACGGAGATCTTCAGCATCCCTTCCAGGGGTCGCCGATTACCCCACTGATTCTCCACCTGGCGGCGTGCGTAGGCACGGGCCTCAACGGTGTCCTGTGTGTCGTGGATGTGGATTCCCTGACCGCGACGCTGCGCCCGCGGACGGGTCTGGGCCGAGGGTTCCCCGGCGATGGTGAGGCGGATCATTCGCCACCCTTCTTGATGGGAGCGAACAACCAGAGGATGATGGCTATGGCCGCAGCCGCCATACTAAGAATCAAGCCGGAGCCTCCTCAACCTCTTTGTCTCCAGATCCAGCAGGATCATCCCTGGAACCACCCCCAGAAACATGCCTATTGACCCGATGGCGCCCGGAGCCTGGGAGTCGCCCGGGAATAGAGTCAGTCCGATCACGAGGCCAGCCAGGGCTCCGATGCCGAACCCGCACCATCCGACAACCAAGCCATCCCACATGGGCGGCCTACGCGATGCCCAGGGCCTTGGCGCGTTGCTTGTAGAGATAGGCCAGATGTTCGTCGTCCTCGATCAGCACCACGCTGGCGACGGGGAAGTTGGCCCGCAGAGGGTCCTTGGTGTAGGTGGAGACCGTCTTCCTCCCGGCCCCGATGCAGACGAACTGGGGGTCGGGGCTCAGGTTTCTCGAGGTGGGTTCGGGACATACCTTCGGGTGAGGGTCGCTCTCGCAGATGGAACAGACCTTCTTTTCCGAGATTAATTCAGGAATCTGTACCGTCACAGTGTCGTCACCCGCTCTGTTCTCCACGACGGCTTCACCGTAGCGGCCTTCTGTGACGAATACCCGATCTCCCTGTGAGAACCCAGTCATTGGCGAGGGAGGGACGGGCCGACCAGATTAGCTTTTCGCCCCGGGACGAGTTGGTACCGAGGGTATACCTATGAATTCGATCTCGTATCGATGGGCGTATGATAGAAGGGTATACCTATGATCAGTCCAATAGGTATACCAATGGCCCAATTCACGAGGTTGAAAGGATGTGATGATGCCCCTTTTGGAGAATATCATGAGGGGGTTCAGATCTATCGAAGAGAAACGGTCGAGGGTATTTTGGGAACCGGAAGAGGCAGAGACCGCCGTTTAGGTGGGCAGCCGCCGCGCCTGGAGCATCTGCGCCTATGGCCTAGCAGCTCTCGAGGCCGGCGACGCGGCCCGTGCCTGGCGCAGGCGTTCAGAGCCCAGCAAGCAATCGGAGAACTCGAGGCAGACTTGCACCCGGGTCTTACGCAGAGCGTCATCAAGCGCATCCATCACAGTCTCCCTGGTCTCCGGGTCCAACGACCACGACTGCCCAATCTTCACCTGAGCGAGTAGCAGATCCACCTTGATGGCGTCCACGTCGAGGCCCGTGCCTTCTTCGAACTGCTCCAGCAGAGCTCGGGCGCGTTCTGTCCCTTCCTTCAGGTTGGCGACCTCCCCCGACCCTCGGATTGTGAGGGCGGTGAGCACGTCCTCCAGGTCCCACAATTCAGCCGTCTCTACGGTGCAGCCGTCCACCTCAGAGCGGGTAAACCGCGGGTCTGGGATCATCAGACCGCGGGAGGAGCATTCACCTACATTGGATTTTCTCACGGAGTCGGAATCGGATACCGCGGCCCGTCCTGATCAGATAAGACGTACAACCGCTCCTTTGCTCGAGTCACCATGACGTACCACACCCTCGCTTCCTGAGCGTGCACTGCAGCATCCGCATTGATCTGACTGTGCATCCGGGGCGAGATCCGGTCGTAAGCCACGACATTCGTCGCTTCCCTGCCCTTTGCGGCATGGCCGGTGCCGATCTTGATCATCCGGAAAGGCGCCGCGCCTACTCCGAGCTGGAATTTCTCATTCCGCGCCAGCACCGCAGTTTGTGCCGTCTTCGAAAGACCTGCGAAGGCCGATGTCCAGGCGCCGGTAAGGTTCAGGCCACTTACCAGATATCGCTCCAATTTCCACCACGGCACGTCTTCGCGATCCAGGAGGAACGATCGCGCCGGCGGAGTGATCCCCTGGAAACTCTGCGGCGTGAGCTTCAGAAGGGCCACCACCTGGGCCCTTGTCAGAGTGGATTCTGAGTGCAGCCTGAGCAGGATGTTCAACAAGTGCATCGCCTCATCGGGCCAGCCGTATTTCTCCTCACCAAGGGACGTGTACGAAATCCCCTCCTGAGCAAGACGGTGCGCCAGCTTTCGGACCTGGTGGTGCGTCCGTGCCAGGATGAATGTTGGCTCCCGCGCCAATTCGAACCCGCGAACAAGGTCTTCTAACCCGGAAAGAGCGCCAGTCTTGACCACACCCCCGGCACGCCGAGCTTTCACTTCCTGGATCGGACAGTCCGGTGGAAAAAACTGCGGGTGATCCTGGAGCAAGGCTTTGCCTATCTCCCAGATGGATTCTGGCAGACGGTGTGTGACTCGGCGCACTACATTCCTACCTCCCTGGGTATGGAACAACTCCGGATCACAGCCCATGTAGGTGTAGATGCTCTGCATCGGGTCACCGGCAAACACCACCTCAGAGGCGCGGGCAGCCCACATGTTCACCACTTGCCGCAAGAGGGGAAACGTATCCTGATACTCATCAAGGAACAAGTGGGCGTAACCCGCCTGCAGCCCCTCCTGGACTGCAAGCAGAGGCATGTCGGCGAAATCCACCAGGCCCTCCTCGCGTTTGAATTCGGGCCACTGTTCACAGAAGCGGAAAAAATCATTCAAGTCGAAGTAACCGGGAAGCCGCAGCTTGGCCCCGGCCTCTTCTGCCTTAAGCCCGGGAAACTGCGCCACCATCTGGTTCCAGGCGGCCCAGTAATCCGGGAAGTTGCGGTATTGGCGCGGGACCCAGTCGGCCTCTTCGTCAATAGGCGGCGGCTCCGTGGGCTTGGCAAAATGATAGAGGTCACAGAACTCCTCCTGATCTCGCGCCGTCACCAACCTGGCTCGTCCGAACTCCTCCGCAACCAGGGCGCGGCATTTGCTGTGAATGGTCCGGATCCCGTCCAGCTGCCGCTCGTCGACGCCGGCCCTCTTGGCGACCCGGGTTCTCAGGTCGCGGGCATCCGACTTGGTAAACATGAAGGCCCCGATCTCGTAAGGCTTCACGTCGTCATGGACTATCCTTTTCGCAATCCGCTTCTCGAGCCACGAAGTCTTCCCGGTGCCAGGGGCTCCGTAGAGCGTGATTATCTCAGGATTCACTAATAGGCCCGGTAATGATCTGTCCTCGGACTGTAGACTACCCCTTTGTCCATGTTGATCTCGAGCAGTGCGCGGACGTCAAGCTCGGTGCGCCCTGAGGCCTCCACCAGGGCGGATATCGGCACCCCGGTCCAGGATTCCGTGTTATCCAGCTTGGCCAACATGCGGCGGATATCCGCCACTCCTTCGTCCTTAGGTCTCGGTGACTTGGGGACCCCGGCGAGCGCCCGCTCGAGCCGCTGTTGCTGGGTGAGTTTGCCGTTGGTCGGTTCTGATTCCGGGCTGCGGTCTGGCTGATCTGAAGCGGTCTGAGTCAATTCGGACTCCGTGCCGTTGCCGCCGGAGGGCCCGACATCACCTGCGCCCGGCAACTTCTGCTGCTCGGCGTTCTTCTTCGCCTCTATCTCATCCAGCCACTTCTGGGTCTCGGACTTCATGTCTTCGAAATCTTTAGGAAACAGCACGTCGGGATCGAAAAACCAGACCCGGAAGCGGCGGCCCTTGTAGCGGATCTGGTCGGATGACCGCAACGTCCACTTGTTCATACGGCTGATGTGAGCGAATTTTTCTACTGAGATGTAGTCGCCGCACATCGCTTTGATACGCTCTGACGAAATCAGGATGACTTCGCATTCTTTCCCATCTATCTCCTTTTTGACGCGGACCATCGGAGTCTGGATCGCGTGGAAATTGAGTAGTTGGTCCATGTCATCAGAAGCCATGCGGCCCTGGAGCCGGATCAGGAGTCCCTGGGCCATCACCTGGATGGGATCCTCGTCCTCCAGCCCCGCAAGAACTGCCATGGCGCCCCAGAGCCCGATCATCTCGCTCCAGCCCTGAGCACCTGCCACGATGTAGACCACCTTGTACTGCTCGAAATACCACTGCTGGTAAAGCTTCCAGGCACGATAGCCGAACATCTCTTTCGACGTGATGGTGAAGACATTGCCGTCATCGTGAACCATTTCGAAGATGGACGGACAGCCGCGGAATTCGCGAACTTCGGTCACATTGGGATTGGAGAGAGCCTCAGGCACCGTCCCTGAGCATGTGAGACAGCGTATTTCAGGGTGGCCCGACTGTTCGTCCACCTGGATCTGGAGGCGTGCCTGGACGGTGGTACAGCGGCACAGCGGCACTCCCGACAAGGAGACGTGCTGAGTCACCATGCTGGTTCCTCCGCGCCCTGAGTACAAGAGAGAGCTCTTGACGGATTGCTACGTGGTACCCGAGACACAAGATAGGCGAGCAAAAGCTTGGTGTCAGATAGCTCTCTATTGTACGTCTCGGGTCTTGTCTCGGGTTTCCTCCAAGTGCAACGGCGGTAGCGAGATGGGGCCCCGTTGTCTCGGGTTCTGTCACAGGTCTGGCTGCCCGGGGCGTACCCGAGCTTATATTCAATGTCGTTTTGGGGTGTTGTCATATAATCACGGCCATTTTCTGTCCAATCAGGAAGATGCCTACCGCTTCAGGTAGGTCGTACTCACCGGGATTGAGGATTAGCATCTTACCTGCGATGCCGCCAATCCAGGAGCGGGTGACTTGAATGGGGATATTCTTGGTGGTGCTGAACACCACGGCGTCATTGAGCGGATTGAACCGGCGGAGGTCGTCGAGCGGGACCTCCATGCACTGGAGACCCGTGCCGGCGTGCAGGGATCCCGGGGCGCGGATGAGCCGGTGCTTGTCGTACGTGACCTG
>SDBV01012299.1_pt1 | contig 10977 bp, 7 predicted proteins | sample 2277081 | NCBI WGS metagenome assembly SDBV01 (sample SAMN10402039, study PRJNA504765) | marine sediment metagenome | isolation source: marine sediment core GS10_PC15, 223 cmbsf | place: Arctic Ocean: Southern Knipovich Ridge | collected 2010
CAAAAACACCCACTGCCTTGGAAAATCCCTAATATCAAATGCAGTTAATTAGACCCGATTGACCGTTAATGTCATTCCCGCGAAAGCGGGAATCCAGAAAGCTTATGGTCTGGTCAAGCTGTCGAAATATCGGCGTTTTTTAACTGGAATTATCATAAGACAAAAATCGCTGAAAAGGGCTTTGGCGCATGGTTGCCGCACCGATACCCCTGATCATGTCGCCGCGGCGTTGGCTGCAAGTAGGGGATCAACTGGGGGAGGAAGTTACCGTCGTGGAAACGGGCGGCGATTCCTTGGGTTTGGTCATCTGCTGCCAGACGCTCAGTTGGCTCATCCATCTGGGTCTTGCCTCGGTCGGCTTTATGGCGACCAAAGCCTCGACAACGGCCGTCTTCGCCGCGGCATTGGCGTCGGGCATGGTAAGAAAAGTGCCTATCTTCGAGACGAAGGCATCCTCGACCCCCATATCCCCCTTGGCCAGTCGCGAAGCCATCAGTTGTCTGACTTTGGCGACATCGGCGGTCTGTAGATAGGCGCCGAGCAGCCTCAGATGCAGCTTTTCACGTTCGACGGCGTCTGTGGTTGTGCTGAGCAGTTTATCGCAGTATACAATGACCTTTGCATAATCATCTCTTTGTGAGTACCAGTCGCGGAGGCTTGTTCTCACCGCCGTGAGCAGTTCTGCGTCCTTTTGCCCCTCGGCCTTCTTTTCAGCCATCTCCAGCACCTCGCCTGCATGCCCCGACTTGTCCGTGCCCGCCGCGAGCCGGCGACCACATGCCAGGACCTCTTTGGCGTCCTCTCTCAGCAGTATCTTCCGCATAGCCTGCCACGCGGGATCGGCCTCACCGTTCTTGTCGAGTCGGTCAGACAGCCAGATCAGTTCTTCGGCACGGCCCAACTCACCGGCCAGATTGATCACCAGACGACGAACAACCGGACTGCTGTCATTGGAAAGGGCATTTTCCTTGAAAAGTCGAAAGGCGACAACTTTGTCGATATTCACAAGCCCCCCCGCCGCCGCCTGTCGCAGCGTGTTGTCGTCCTTGACGGCCAGACCCTGCACAAAAAAGTCCCCGTAAAGCCCCGCCGCATCTTTCTGATAGGCGCCGCGCCCGCACAGCCTTGTCATGACGTTTAGAAGTTTACCACGCAGGAATCCTGGTTTTTCTTTGGCGTCGACGTATCGTGCGCCAAGGGTTTCGAGGTATTTTCGAGCGTCTTCCTTGGCCAATCCATCAAGTTCAAGAAGCTTGCCCATAACCTCGGCGCCTTTGGCGGACGTCTCCGGGTCTTGGCTCCCGATGTATCGCGCCGATATCGTCAGTGTTTCCGTTCGGATTGATTCATCTAACGTAACCGGCGAGCCCGGCGAGAAGGCGAAGAAACAGGCCTCACCCAGCGCGTCAAAGATGGCCAGACTCACATCCGAATACGTCTCCACTTTGAACTGAGCCAGGAGCTTTTCGGCAGGGTCAAGCTTGCTCATACTGGCCAACGCTCCAGCCGCGGCAAGTCGAATTTCGCGGTTCTTGTCCGATATCAGCGTCAGCAGGTTCTCTCTGAATTCCTTGGGTCGCGGGCCTGTAAAGGCCGCCACCTTCCTCACAGCCCAAAGCCGAACAGATGTAAGCTCGCTGGGCATTTTTTCAACTAACATCTTGCCCTTGGCGTCCTCGTCGGATTTCTCATAATCGCGGTCAAGAGCAGCCAGGTACATCTTCTTCCACAAGTCGCGTTCGCCCGCAAGCTTTCCCATCTGCTGCCGCAGCCCTTCCAACTGGGCCTTGATGATCTCATCGGGACTCTTGCGCTGCAATTCCAGCAGTATGGTCTGTTTATCGGTCCCTAATGGTATCCAGTAAGGAAGCGCGTTGGCCACAGCCGCGGCAACCTCCGGATCGGCGTCATCCAGCAGGTTCACAAGCTCCAGTACCGCCTCTTTATCCGGCCAGAGTTTAAGCGCATAGACGGTATTGAGCCTGATTTGGCGTTTCAGCTCGCTGTTTCTGGCCAGATTGCCGAGTCTTTCAGCCACTTCACTGTACTTGAACACCAGCAGCGCGTCGGCGGCGAGCCGGGCGTTTGCACCAGCCTCGTCGATAAGCATGCCGATGAGCGGTTCAAGGAATTCCTTCCGGCTGCCCACGCCCTCGGGCCAGGATTTGCTCTCGATCAACCCCCTGCAAACGGCGTGTCCAGCCTGCGGGTTGTCCCTGCTTACCAAGGCCTTTAGCAGCAGTTCCCGCGCTCCGCCGTCGCCGCGACGCAGTAATTCCACCGCCGCATCCGTCCGGCTTTGCTCCGTCGAGCCCCGCATCAGCGCATCTTCGTAGATACGCAGTTGCCGGGCCGTATCGGTCTCGTTTTCACCCGGCGTAACAGCCCCGACTGTCCCTTCGTTGGCGATACAATGCGCAGACCCCAGCCCCCAGGCAAGCATTATCGCACATATTATCGGACACAGAACCCTCACAGACACTCCAAATCGGAACTGTCGTCTAAAGCAGATTGGGCCAGATCCCCCTGCTGCCCTCCCAAACACTGCTATTGTATCAGATAATCCCATCGCGTCAAATAAATACAAGCAATATTATATCAAATCTTTCAGTCGGCTCTTCATTTCAGCGACTTTGGCGTATGCTCCGATATATATGCTGCTCACGATTGCCAATTCCCGTTTATACGCGGGTAAGTAATCTTACAACTAACTTGAAACTCCACCCGCGAGAATTCACTACCCTGATGGGTATACTTTCGCGAGCAGCCTTTGTTCATCCCCTCAGCAACCGTCACATATCGACATTTTCACAGACGCTTTGACACTTTTTTGCAACAGCCCAAACCAGCCAAATCGGACCCTGCACTGACGTCAAATGTCCAGGATAAAAGCAAGACCCGACTTATCAGTACAGAAGACAATACCTGTGGGCTTTGCGGGAAAAAGTCTGTCTTTCAACGCCACAATGCCGGGCAATTTTTTTTTTTGGAAGCGTGCGATATTCGTGCAGAAAAAGTCGACAGGATAACACCTGGTAATTATCGGACATGTAACGAAAATCAATTCCAAAGCATAACTTCCCCATTGTCATCCCCCCCGTACCGCCGGCGTCTCGCCGGCTTCCCTTCGACATTCGAAATTTCTCAGTTCGACATCGTAGCAAAGCGGAGATCCCGTCTTCTTCGGGGTTCTGCGGTTCAATCCCCTCCAGTCCCGTAGCATGCCCAATTTATTGCCCCTGCTGTTACTCTATCAGGCTTCTTACATAGTCGATAGTCTCCATAACAAGGCCGTAGGCCTGGCTCTGTTGCTCACACGTTAGTATCCAGTCGTTTTTATCCGGCTGGCCCGTCTCGGCACAACCGTTGGTCTTTGCCAAAATGTCATTTCGGAGTTTATTCAGGGCACCTTCGTATAGCCCCTCATCGATCATCGCCATCGCTGCATCTATCTTATTCAACAGGGCGTTCTTCATGTTCTCATTTTTCAAACTCGCCGGATCAAGGCGCATATCCACCGCATCGCCAAGCGTACTCTGCAGCGAAGATTCTACATTAGACCAGCCGGTTTCCACACCCGCTGCGTTGATGGCCTTTACTCTATACCAATACTGCTGCCCTAATTGCAGGTCGATAAACTCACAGCTTGTTTCTGTAATCCAGCCGCTATCGTAGACGCTTGTAAAATTAGGATCCTCGGCACATTCAACGTAATATTCAACGTTACCAGCTACAGAATCCCACGAAACAATGTTACTGGTCCCTAAAGTCAGCTCAGGTTCGCTGTGAAGCACCAGCACAAACGCATAACCTCTCAGCCCAAGTGAGTATGAATCACCAGCAGCGATGGCCTCAAAACCAGCATTGGGTGACGCCACATCGCATTGACCGAAATTATTTCTTCCCCAAACCACAACTGAGCCGTCGGTTTTCAGGCCAAGCGAGTGATACTCGCCGCCAGCGATGGCCATAAAGTTCGTATTGGGCGAAGGCACATCACATTCACCGAAATCGTTCCTTCCCCAGCCCACGATCGAACCGTCGGTTTTCAGGCCAAGCGAGTGATACACGCCGGCGGCGATGGCTGTCAAACCCGTATTCGGCGACGGCACATCGCATTGACCGTAATTGTTCCGTCCCCAGGCCACAATCGAGCCGTTGGTTTTCAGGCCAAGCGAATACACATAGCCAGCCGCGATCGCCGAAAAATTCGTATTGGTCGACGGCACACCGCATTGACTGTACTCGTTGTCGCCCCAAGCCACAATCGAGCCATCGGTTTTCAGGCCAACCGAGTGTCTTTCGCCGCCAGCGATGACTGAAAAACCCGTATTGGGCGACGGAACATCGCGTTGCCCCCAATTGTTTTTTCCCCAGGCCACAATCGAGCCGTCGGTCTTCAGGCCAAGCGAGTGAATCCCGCCGGCAGCGATCCCTGCAAAGTTCGTATTTGGCGACGGCACATTGCATTGACCGGAAACATTGTATCCCCAAGCCACAACAGAGCCATCGGGTTTCAGGCCAAGAGAGTGTCTTTGGCCGGCGGCGATGGCCGAAAAATCCGTATTGGGCGACGGAACATCGCATTGACCCGAATAGTTGTTTCCCCAAGCCACAATCGACCCGTCGGTTTTCAGGCCAACCGAGTGCCAGATGCCCCCGGCGATGGCGACAAAGTTCGTATTGGGTGACGGCACATCGCATTGACCGAAATTATTTCTTCCCCAAACCACAATTGAGCCGTCGGTTTTCAGGCCAAGCGAGTGATTGTAGCCTGTGCTGATGGCCGTAAAGTTCACATTAGGCGACGGAACAGTGCATTGGCCGTCACCGTTTCGTCCCCAGGCGACAATCGAACCGTCGGTTTTCAGACCAACCGAATGGTAATAACCTGCGGCAATGGCCAAAAAGTTCGTATTGAGTGACGGAACATCACATTGACCGTAATCATTCCTGCCCCAAGCCACAATAGAGCCGTCGGTTTTCAGGCCAAGCGAGTGGGCCCAGCCGGCGGTGATTTGAGTGATATTCGTCAGGGGCTGGTCCGGCAGTTTCCTGTCACCCCAACTGACAATTTCTCCGGCGGCATCAATCGGGGCGTCGGCATATATCGCCGTGGGCGAAACAATCGCCGAAAACAAAAAACACATCAGAACAACTCTGATAAAGACACGCCTCTTGTCTTCTGTACTACTTCCCACTTCTTTTCCTCCTAAACAGTATGGTTGTGCGCTTTCGCCTGATCCTCCGTCCCGGTGCATCCGCAAAGATGATCTATTGGAATCCCTTACGCCTGATATAGTAGAACAGTTACGCTGGCAGAAATCAAGGGGTTTTTGGGAAAATTCATCAGAATGGGCATTTTCACCCGGCCATTCGTGATTATAGCTCATCGGTCGGCGAGGTGCAACATATCCGGATTCCGGCAAATGCCTTCCATCATATCTTCGGACCCCGTAATCTCATGAAAGGCTGTCATGGGGGATGTTATGACGTCAAGTGTTGGCTCCAGGCAAAGGTGCGTTTATCGCTTTCAAGCTGCCAGCAGGTCACAATGCGATAGATTGTTGCATTTTCAGAAGAACTTTGACATTTTAACGGTATAGGAATTTGTATTAGCCACACAGAGTTCACAGAGAACTGAGAGGAAAGCAGAAAAGGAAATATATAAATCTCGGTGCACTCTGTACTACTATCCGTCATCTTCTTGTTTTTTGTGCACGTTTCTTTATCAGCAACGACATAACTGCTTAAGATGCAGAAAGTTAAGTCTCAATCCCAATATTAGGACCTTTCGTTTTTTTGGCTCATCCGAATAATGGGTAGGCGAAAAAATCTTCCTTTTTTGCGGCCGGCGCATTTGACTTTTTTTCTTTTTGCCTAAAAGGGCTGTTCATACGGTGGAAGCAAGGGAATGAATCTCGTGAGTTGCGGCAGTTGCAGTGATTTGCTGAGGATGTGTAAGTCGTTTTGAATTCGGCACTTGCTTCCACCGAAAGTAAAGTGTGGGCAAAAAGAAAAAAAGTATACCCTTCAGGGTAGTAAATTCACGCGAGTGGGGTTTTAAGTTACTGTTGTAAGGCTACTTACCCGCGTACAAACGGGAATTGGCAATCGTGAGCCGTATAGTATGCTCCACCACAAAAAAGAGTATTTTTTCTTTGTTGCGGGCAAACGATTTTTCTCTCAAATGTTGCTTTAGGGACGGGGACCTACGCATAAACCGGATGAACCAAATTTATATCCATGGCGCAGAACCGGTGCGAGTAGAACAGCAGGCATTTTGGGAAGCGGCTGCAGGTCTGCTCTCACTTCAATTCCCAGCCGTCGGGACAGAAATCCCGCCAGTGATGGGCGAGGACTGAAAAGTCGTTGAAGTCAGTACCACCCGGCTCGATTCCAAGCCACGCATCGGCGAAGTTGGCCAGATCGTCCAACGTTACCACGCAGGCCCGAACGTTATATGATTTCGTCGAGTCGAATCGTATCCATCCGATGTTCTCGCCCCATGCCCAGCCCTCGAAGCCGCCATTGGCATCAATGCTCACGCCGCTATAGTTGGCGCCGAAGTTTATCCACCCAACATTCTCACCCCAGGCAAACCCCGACAAATTCCCCCCGCCGTCGTTTACGAGACCACCGTAGTTCGCCGGCGAAAGATTAATCCACCCGATATTTTCCGCCCAGACGAATCCTTCGACCTTGTCGCCGGAGACGTGTACGCCGGGACCCTGCGAAGGCTCGAAATTCAACCAGCCGACATTTTCACCCCAGGCAAACTGCGAATCGTTCTCGTAAGGATCAATGTTCTCACCATGTGCAAGCGAACTCAACAGAATCAGTCCGACGACAAGAATTCTGCTTTTTGCAAAAACATTCATTCATTACTCCTTACCGCTAAAACAGGTTGCCCTCTATACTGTCCGGGCTATTGAGACGGACTCGTTTTATCATTAGCAGGGGTTACTTCCAGGGAACGTTCTCCACAAGATTCCATCCCTGCTCGAACATCTGCCCATCCCCCTTGGGATCAACATAGGTGTATGTCCATTTTATTTTAGCGTAGTTGAGAGCCACCTCCTCAATCAGGACATACTCACCGCCCACGTAAACAAGTCGCGGCGCGACGCCGGCTACCAAGACGTTTTCAAGCTCTATCCTGTAAAACACGGTCGGGATACTGTCTGTCGAAACTTCTGTGGTTTCGATATAGACGCTGGCGATGGGGCCGCGATTGGCGCAATGCAGAGATAGAAGCGGACTGGCTTTGTCGATTTGTTTCACTAAAGTGATTACGCTGAAATCCGTCTTGCCTGCGCCGGCGCCGCCGCCGGTCAGGTCTCGAGGTTGCTGAAGCATTTCGTAACTGAACCCCATGATCTCAATCCATCCCTGACGCTCGTCGTCGGTGGGTTCGCCCGGCACTCCTTCGACCCACAGGTAGCTTTTGCCTCTCCCCATCGCCGCCCCTTCGGGGGGAACGATTACGTCTGTCGAACTTGTGCTGCTGTTCAGGGTGTTGGCGTAGATTTCGTCCAGGGTGTGCATTGTCGGCCCCGGAGCAGAGGTCGGCTCCAGTAAGCCCGCCGGCGCTTTCAGGGCAAGACCCGCTATCGACACGACCGAGATTATGACGAGGATGATTCCTGTGAATTGCTTTGCTTTCTTCATTTTTTGTACCTCTAAAAAAAGTCGCATCTCTTAAAACCAAAACAGCAAGTCAGGGTCAGCGGAACCAGGAGCGGAACGGGACTCCTTTTCTTATGACAAAGAACCACTGATATAATAGCAAAAAGACGATCTCAATGCAAGGACAAAATCCCTCGATCAGCGATTCCGTAAGATGCTTGTTTTCTTGTGGTTTAGGGGTGGCTAACCTGCGTACAGGGGGGCACTTGCCTGGGGGCTGAGAGGTTGTGCGTTTTATTGGACGAGAGCGAAATTCTATTATCGTCCTAAAAGCTGCAGGTTTAACTCCAGGCAAAGGTGCGTTTATCGCTTTCAAGCTACCAGCAGAAGAATACCGGTGGGCCGGGAATTCATCGAGTAGAGTGGGTTTTACCCACCGCAGGCATCATCCATGGGATAAGAGGGCATATGCGGTTCATGGAATTAACTTGATTGTTCAAGGTGGACTTGGTAAGATTACTGATGTCGTGCAGAGAGAATCATGTTTTGTGAGCAATGAACTGGTAAATGTCAGTTTGACATGCAGATATTTACGTCATTTACCAAAAGCCCAACAGAGTGTGGCGTCGGGTCGCACTTGGGATGTTGTAAACTGAAAGTATAAGGAGCATGTATCATGAAAAGAAGGAATTTGATGGCGGCGGTGTTTGTGGGATGTGTTTTTGTATTGTTGGTTTCGCCAGCGGGTGCGACGGTGTTGTCAGATGTCAGCGGTTTGGGATTTGACTCGATTGTTGCATTTGGCGATTCGCTTATGGATAACGGTAATCTTTACGGGATGACCGGTGGGGCAATGCCGCCGAGTCCTCCTTATTGGGAGGGCAGGTTTTCAAATGGTCCTGTCTGGGTGGAATACCTTGCGGATTCCATGGGGCTTTCGGATCAGTTGTATGATTTTGCTGTGGGAGGATCGACCACTGCAAATGTTCTTAATGATCAGATAATTCCTTACACAGCAAGCAATGCCGGTAGTGTCAATACTCTCTATGTTCTGGGTGCGGCGAATAATGATTTTATTCGGATGGACCCTGCCGATCCGACGGGTTGGATAGCCCCTGCTGTCGTAAATATATATCAAAGCATCAGTGCTCTTTATGTGGGCGGGGTCAAACATCTTTTAGTTGCAAACGTGCCCAATTACGGTCTCGGTCCCAGCATTGCCCCGGAATTACGCGAAGGAGCCACCGCTATGGCACAGGCGTTTAATGGCGACGTGGAAAATATATTGACTCAGTTCGAGGCTCAGACGGATATAACTTTCTACCGTGTGTGGACTTGTTCGGAATGTCGACCGATGTCATTATGAATCCTGAACAGTATGGTTTTATCAATTCGACCGATCCGTATCTGCCTAATGCAATCGGCAATGCTAATGATTACTTTTTCTTTGATGATGTTCATCCCACGACCGCGGTCCATGCTCTTATAGTGCCGGAGCCTGCGACTTTGATTATGCTGATGACAGGGAGTTGCTTTATCCTTCGTGGCCGCAAAAAGCAGCATGATGTGCTGTTTTCGAGATAACGTAAGGGCTGCGAGAAACAGCGGCGTCGATGACTTGTGGATGTAAAACCGCCCGAGTTGAGATTGGGGACAAGACCAATGAAAAAAGCACTGTTACTTATAGCTATAGCCGGTATGATTCTGCAGGCCGGCTGTCAAAGCACTCCGCGGGCGCCGAATCCGCTTATTGGGATTACGAGCGTTTACAGGACGGATAACGCCGGTGCTTCCGAGGTTACGTGGTGTAATTTTTCTTATGTGCGGGCGGTTGCGGAAAATGGCGGTGTGCCGGTTGTTCTGCCGACGTTGGCGGACGCAGAGATAATCGGCCGGTATGTGAGCGAACTTGACGGGCTTGTTCTGGTGGGCGGTGCGGATATTCCGCCGGAGGCCTACGGCGAACAGCCCCACGAGACGGTGGTTGCGATGGGGCGTGAGCGTTTTGATTTCGAGAGCAAGCTGATCCCGCTGTGGTTCGAGACGGGCAAGCCGACGTTAGGGGTGTGTCTCGGCATGCAGTTTACCAATGTCTTGCATGGCGGAAGCCTCATCCAGGATATTCCCTCACAGGTCGGAGGCGAAGTGCTCCATCGCGGCAAAAACACGTGGCACGTCGTGAACATCGAGCCGGCAAGCCGCCTTGCAAAGACGTTGGGGACAACCCGGGCCAACGTCTACTCAATCCACCACCAGGCCGTAAAAGACCTCGCAAAAGGCTTTAAGATAGTCGCCCGAACGGCCGACGGTGTCCCCGAAGCCATGGAGCGGACGGACGGGCGATTCGGCCTGTTTGTGCAGTGGCATCCTGAATTGATGAAAAAGGACACGAGCCACCGCGACGCAATCTACGGCGCACTTGTGCGGGCGTGCGCAGGCGTGCAGTGAGGTTCTCGTCGAACGGGGAAAATGTACTCCGGGGGTTGTTGATTCGCGTTGGGTGAGGGGGTATAATCTGCAGTTCGATTCATCCGGTTATGGCTAAGGGACGAAGTGATTCCGGCGGTTGGCCGGTGCAAGGTGGAAACAGGGCATGAAGATTATCGAGAGCATATCGGCGCTTGAGGGTATGGAAAAAGGGTGGGCGCTTACTATCGGCAACTTCGATGGCGTGCATCCTGGTCATCAGGAGATCATCGCGGCCGGTCTGCAGGCGGCGAAGGAAAGGGGATTGGCGGGTCTTGCGGTGCTGACGTTTGACCCGCATCCGGCGGCTGTTCTGCATCCGGAGCGTGCGCCGGGGATACTGACGCCGCTGATGCTGAAACAGCATCTGCTGGAAGCACTTGGGGTGGATTGTCTGATCGTGCTTAAGGACACGGTCGAACTTTTGAACCTGTCGCCGGCGGATTTTGTGGACAAGTTTTTGATGGCTGCGGTTCGTCCGTCGGTTGTCGTCGAGGGCCGCGACTTCAACTTCGGGTACGGACGAAGCGGCAATGTGGAGACGCTTGCACAACTCGGCGCCGAGCGGGGTTTTGAGGTGATCGTGGTGGAGCCGCGACAGGTGGAATTGATTCAGGGGGGCTGGGTGGTATGTTCGAGTTCGCTGGTTCGAATGTGCCTTGCCGAAGGCAGGGTGGCCGAGGCGCGTCAGGCGATGGGGCGGTTTTACCGTTTGATCGGCAGGACGACGCCGGGCAGGGGTATGGGCAGGCAATTGGGTTTTCCGACGGCCAACATTCAGCCGTTGGAGCAGATTGTGCCGGCTGAGGGGGTGTACGCGGGATTTGTGGCGGCGGGTGAGACGCCGGAAGCGCTGTGCGCCCAGACGAGCACCAGACGTGC
>SDBV01012300.1_pt1 | contig 10977 bp, 5 predicted proteins | sample 2277081 | NCBI WGS metagenome assembly SDBV01 (sample SAMN10402039, study PRJNA504765) | marine sediment metagenome | isolation source: marine sediment core GS10_PC15, 223 cmbsf | place: Arctic Ocean: Southern Knipovich Ridge | collected 2010
GTTCGACTCCGATATCGCAGTGTTACTCAGTTCGAGGATTACAGGATTCTCTATATGGGCAGCAGCGGCAAGGGCAACCAGTATCAAGCAGAGGTGCCCGCGGAACATATCGTTCCGGAGTGGGACTTCATGTATTTCTTTGAAGTAATGGATGCCAGGGGGAATGGAAAGATCTATCCCGACTTGGAGAAAGAGACACCTTACATTGTGGTTAGGTTGGAACGATAAATACGTACAAGTGTGACCACCTGGCAAAAGAAATGAATCAACATGATCCTTGAAGAGCATCTTGACGAGACAAGCAATGATTCACCAAAAGCATGAAGCAGTATCAATAAGAACAGTGTCGAGTTTTAAGATAGTGGCGCTGTTTGCCATTGTCTACTTCGTTGCATACGGAACTGCAAGTGCTGCTGACGAGGATGGGCAGATACGCCAGTTTGAACCCGTAAGATTAATGCACCCGGTGGATGGCTGGGACGCAACAGATTTTGCGGTTAGCTTTCGCTGGGAAAGGCAGTGCGATTTCGAGAACCAGTGGACAACGACGCTGTACCGACTGCAGGTGGCCGTGACGCCATCTGACGCCGTTGCTGAAAATAAGTGGGATGAGGGTAAACACGAGTTAAGCCTGATCTTGTCGCACCAGGACGGCGCGGTAGAAGTCGATTTAAGCCTTTAATATAGCCGCCGAAGTCAGAGATTCTTCTTCGTGGTACTGAGAAGTGGATTGGAGGAATGTTATGAAGACCCTTAAGAACTCCCACGTCTCGCATTTGTCCATCCTGGTTTTCTGGCTATGTTCATGGATATCCATCCCCGGCGCAGCTGACATTACACTCTATGTTTCCCCTGACGGAAATGATTCCTGGGCAGGAGACAGTCTCGACAAACCGTTCGCAACCATCTATAAGGCTCGTGATGCCATCCGTGCAATAAAGGAAAAGGGGCCGCTGACAAGTCCGGTTACGGTTTATATCCGTGGCGGTACATATGAACTTCCTGCGACCCTCGTATTTACACTTGAGGATTCCGGGACGAAGACATGCCCGATTACCTATACAGCATACAGAGATGAAAAGCCCGTTATCAGCGGCGGCAGGGGAATTGACGCTTCATGGAAGAAGCACGAAGGCGAGATTATGGTCTGCACTGTCCCGGAAGTTAGAGAAGGCAACTGGAGGTTCAGACAACTTTTCCTCAATGGTGAACGTCAGACACGTGCCCGTATTCCTAACCTCGATGAAAGTTTCATTAAGGGGGAACAATTATTCCAAATTGATGAATCTGAAGAGGATCTTGGCAGGGACGCCATGAAATATCGGCCAGGACACTTCAAACGGTATAAGAATCTCAACGATGTAGAGGTGGTGCTGTATCGAACCTGGAACGAGTCGCGACTGCTGGTTTCCGAATTATATGAGGATGAAAGGGTCATCACCTTTACCGGCCCCATCGGCAGAAGATTGGGGAGTGGCAACCGCTATTATATTGACAATGCCCTGGAAGAACTGGACCAGCCGGGCGAATGGTATTTAGACCGACACATCGGTGAACTCTACTATTGGCCGGTCCAAGGAGCCAAGCTATCAGAATTGCGTGCTCCTGTTATAAATGAACTTGTCAGGTTTGAGGGTGATGTAGTAGGTAAAACACATGTTCAATACATCAATATCCGTGGACTTACTTTCATTGATGCGGATTATATACTCCCCAAGGAAGGTATCCCCCCCATCAGAGATCCCGGCGATATATGGTTTCCATCAGCAATCACCCTTAAAGGGATCAGCAACTGTGTTTTCGAAGATAACACGGTAAGAAACGTCGGCACCTACGGCGTGGATTTGACCGGCGACGGCAACCGTATATTCGGGAATAAGATATATGATACCGGCAGCGGAGGTATTATCACCAGAAGTTACGGCAGGCATAGCAATATAATTTCTTATAATCATATCCATCATAGCGGTTTGGTTTTTCACGCTGGAGTTGGAGTAAATATTGATGATGGCGGAGGTGTGATTGGGAATAACCTGATTCATGACATCTCACATTCCGGTATTTACGTGCGTCATCATACTAGTGATTATGGACAGGGACCCGAAAGAAGTAATCAGGAACAGGGATTGATTATTGAATACAATGAAATACACGATGTGATGCTAGGGAGCAATGATGGAGGCGGTATTTTTGTTCGCGACCACTACATTACGATAAGAAATAATTTCATTCATGATAGTAGAGTGAGCGGCATATACCTTGGATGTGAGACAAGAAACACTCTCGTTGAGAATAATGTTTTGTGTAGAACCGGACCGGGACAAGTTGTGTGGTTCCTGAATAAAAACATTACAATCTTTAACAATATCTATATAGATGGAAACCCACCGCTCTGGTACGCAAATTATGGAGGCGGTTACCACCAAAATATAAGAGTTCTGAGAAACATCGTTTCTTTTTCAGATCCTGCTGGGTTCCTGATTAATGCAGATGAGGAGTCATTTCCGTTGGAATCAGATTACAATCTAGTTTATCACACTACCGGCAAAGAGTTGCTAGTCAGGGGTCTTCCGGATGTGCAAACATTTGCAGATTGGCAAAATCTCGGATTTGATACCCACTCAGTTGTCGCCGATCCGTTATTTGTGGATCCCGAGAATGATGACTATTCCTTAAGACCCGACTCTCCAGCATTGAAAATGGGATTTAAACCGATTGATCTTTCCAGCGTTGGATTGAGAGGCAGGAAGTAAAGATTACTAGGGGATAATTGTACACAAGTATTGTCAGTTATTCCCATCAAATAAGAGGGAGAAATATGTGATGAAGAGTTCAAAGAACTTTCACATTTTGGTAATTGTTAGTTTTGCAGTATTGCTCTGTTCATTTACTACAATGGCAACTGCAGCGGACATTACATTCTATATTTCCCCTGATGGCAACGACTCGTGGACAGGGAAGAGTTTAGATAGACCATTTGCATCCCTGCAAGGAGCTCGCGACGCGATCCGCGCGTTGAAAGCCGAAGACGGATTAGACAACCCTGTAACGGTGTATATTCGAGGCGGATTGTATGAGCTGACGGAACCGATGGTCTTCACTCCGGAAGATTCCGGGACGCAGTCAAACCCGATTACTTACAAGGCATATCAGAACGAAAAGCCCATCATCAGTGGCGGCAGGAAGATAACCGGCCAATGGCGGGATTACGAAGGGGATATAAAGGTTTGCTCCATTCCCGAAGTCAGGGCCGGCAATTGGAACTTCCGCCAACTGTTTGTGAAAGGCTCACGGCAGACCCCGGCACGCATACCGAATGTCGGCTATTATAAGTTGGGCATGACCGATGAAGAGTTGGGACGCGATTCGTTTAAGTTTCGAGAGAATGATATCAAGAATTGGCATAACCTCAACGATGTAAGGATCACCCTATTTCACTCCTGGAACGAATCGATTCTCTTTATTTCCGAGGTCGATGAGGAAAACAAGGTCGTTTCGTTTACCGGTTCGATCGGTAGAAGGCCGCGCAGTTTCCTTGCCAGCGGCGAGGTCGCAGCGAACCACTACTACATTTCGCATGCTTTGGAAGGGCTAGACATGGTGGGAGAATGGTATCTGGATCGCGAGGCAGGTGAACTCTATCACCGGCCCCTCGATGCGAGTCGACTGGCGGATCTGAGAGCGCCCCTGTTAAACCAGCTGGTCAGATTACAGGGAAGTTTCAAAGAGAAGAAGTACGTTGAGTACATCAATCTCGTAGGGCTGACCTTTGCGGAGGCGGGATACACACTTCCGAAAGAAGGGATTCCCACGCTGCCCGATGTGGGCGATATCTATCCTCCTTCAGCGGTTACTTTCGAGGCGGCGCGTTTTTGTACACTTCAAGACTGCGTTATTCGCAACGTCGGCACCTATGGGTTGGAGGTAAACGGCGACGGGAATCGAATCATCGGCAATGAGATTTATGATACGGGAAGCGGCGGGATTATTGCCCGCAGCTTTGGCAAAGAGCCTAATGAATATCGCCATAATCATATTCATGATTGCGGCAAGATATTTCACAGTGGCGTAGGTATCAATATCGATGACGGCGGCGGGCTAATCAGCCAGAATCTGATTCACGATATATCGCATTCCGGGATCTATGCGCGTCACTTCGGCAGCGATTACATGCAGGATGTATTTCCACAGGAAAGAGAAAGGAGAAACCAACAGCAGGGGCTGATCATAGAATACAACCATATCCACAATGTGATGCAAATGGTGAATGATGGGGGAGGAATATTTGTTCGCGACTCTGATATAACGATAAGAAACAATCTCATTCATGATGTGTATCCACATGTGTATTCTGCAACGCTCGGAAGGCATGACTCTGGAGGAGCTCCTGGATACGGAATTTTTCTTGGTTGTGAAACTCGAAACACGAAGATTGAAAACAATGTTGTTTACAACGTCGTCGAGGGCATGCATATTTGGCAGGGCAATAAGAACAATGCCATTGTCAATAACATTTTCGTAGATGCCCTGGTCCGGCAAATAAGATATGAGAATCCAAGCGACACCAAGCATGACAACATAACATTTTTAAACAATATTGTTTGTTTCTCAGATATCCATGCTGAACTTTTCAAGGTCGATACCTATATTCCCAATGTCAACCCCATTGAAGATCAAAGCATCGAGGTGAGTTTGGAGAAGTCAGCACCCGCGGAATCCGATTATAATGTTTTCTTCCATAGAAAAGGGGGTGGGCTTTTCATCAAAGGTATAAGAGGAATAGATTCTTATGAGGACTGGAAGAAGATGGGTTATGAGGAACATTCAATAGTGTCGGACCCGTTATTTGTCGACCCAGAAAACCATGACTATTCCTTAAGACCCGACTCTCCAGCATTGAAACTGGGATTTAAACCGATCGATCTGTCCCAGGTCGGCTTGAGAGGTAAGCAGGCAAAATGAATATGTGATAGTTGCGGCAAGAGCAATCAGTATCAAGCGAAGGTGCCTGCGGAACATATTGTCCAGAGTGGGACTTCATGTATTTCCTTAATAGATGCTGGCCGTGGTTTAGGAAGCGTGCTATTCTACTGAGGATCCACGATTTCACGAAGGCAGTCCGGTCCGATTCAGGAAGAGAAGAGCTTTTCCTATTGCCTTTCTTGCGGGTAATAAGGAGTCACAAACTCATGGAGGTAGACCAATGAAATTCGGGAACAGAGGGGTATTCTCTATCGCTTTTCTTGCGGCCATTGTACTTGGTTTCGCAATTAGCGGAACCGCACAAGCGTTACATCCCGTGGATGATTACAATGTTGTATGGGACAATCCCAGTGAAGGTCCTGTCGGGTCAATGCCTGTCGGTAATGGCGACATCGGCCTGAACGTGTGGGTTGAAAAAGGTGGAGACCTTTTGTTTTACATTGCCAAGAATGACAGTTGGAGCGAAAACGGCAGGCTGCTCAAGCTGGGGCGTGTCCGTGTGAAACTGTCGCCGAATCCTTTTGCCAATGGATTGCCGTTCAGGCAGGAGTTGAAGTTGCACGAGGCAGAAATCGAGATCTCTGCGGGTGAGGGAAGTTCGGCGGTCACGATTAGGGTTTGGGTCGACGCCAATAACCCGGTGGTTCGCGTGGAAGCGGAAGGCAGCAAGGAATTCGAAATGCAAGTGAATTTCGAAACCTGGCGCGAGACCGGATACAAGCTTAAATCCACCACAATGAGCGATATGCTTAATTTCGACAATGGCTCCACTAGTACACCTGCTGAATATGATCCGTATCCAACTATAGTGTATCCGGATGTCATTGTTCCGGGAAAAAAAGACCGCATCATCTGGTACCACCATAATGTCAAATCTCTATGTGAGTTGGCAATGAAGGTTCAGGGGTTGGAAAGCTTTTACAATACAATGGTCGACCCACTGTTGGACCGGACATTTGGAGGGGCAATACAGGGTGATGGGTTCGTGTCAGTAATCAATAAGGGTGTATTTGGAGAAGGCCGTGATATTCCTCTATATCCCACAAAGATGATGGCATACAGTGACAGAGAGTTGAAATCGGAACAGCCAAGAACTAAGCACAATTTTAACGTATATGTGCTGGCCAAGCATCCAATAACGGTAACAGAGTGGTTAAAGAAGCTGGATGAAGTGGTGGAGGAAGTTGACGCAATTGATATTGAGGATGCCCGAAGAGCACACCAAGACTGGTGGGACAATGTATGGAACCGCAGCTGGATTCGCGCCGGCGGCGATGATGATGCGGAAAAGGTAGCGAAGAATTACACGCTGTTGCGATACGTTTTTGCGAGCAGCGCCAGAGATATCCATCCTATCAAGTTCAACGGCTCCATATTCACTGTTGAAAACCCCAATCAAGGGGAAAACGACCCCGATTATCGTATCTGGGGTCCTGGTTTCTGGTTTATGAACACCCGAACCTTGTACTGGCCAATGATGACATCGGGGGACTTTGACCAGATGCAAGTTTACTTTGATTTTTACATGAATGCGCTTCCTATGGCAAAGGAACGAAACAGGATTTACTACGGACATGAGGGTGTCCACTTTCCTGAGCAACTATATTTTTGGGGTGCCTATCCCACCGACCACTACGGTTGGGACCGCACCGGCAGGCACGTTTCCGAAGTAGAATGCAGATGGACGGCCAGGTTATGGCAGGGCGGCCTCGAACTCCTGGCGATAATGCTGGATTATTATGCTTACACTCAGGATCAAGAATTCCTTAGAGACAAGCTACTGCCCATGACAGAGGAGATTATTACCTTTTACGATCTGCATTACAAACGCGATGATAAGGGAAAGCTTTATATTAATCCAGCACAAGCTCTTGAGGCCTGGTGGGATTGCGTGAATCCTATGCCAGAAGTTGCAGGTCTGAGGTTCGTATTGGGTAAGCTGTTGAGATTGCCTGAAGAATACACAAGCTCACAACAGCGTCAGAAGTGGCAGCGCTTGCTTTCGGAGGTACCAGAGTTGCCCACAAGGACACTTGACGACGGAAGAACCGTTCTGGCACCGGCGGAAAAGTTCACCGTGAAGGCTAATCGCGAGAATGCTGAGCTGTATGCAGTTTTTCCGTACCGGATTTACGGCGTGGGAAAACCTAATATTGAGATGGCACAGTTGACATTGCTGAATCCGTTCGAGGAGCATTTCAGCAATGGTGCATATATCCCGTATCTGGGTTTGACTGAGCAGGCGCGGGATTACATTGTCGGCCGGACTCCCCGGGGTCAACGATCGACCGGGAATAGCTTCCCGTACGATCTAGGAGGCGCGGCCCCGTCGTCTATGACATTGTTCCAGGCGATGCTGATACAGTGCGAGGAGGAGAAGATAATTCTGTTCCCTGCGTGGCCGAAGGAATGGGATGTGGATTTCAAGCTGCACGCACCGTACAAGACGGTGGTTGAAGGGACATACCGCAATGGCAAGCTTGAGCGGTTGAAGGTCACACCTGAGTCGCGGACAAAGGATGTTGTCCAGATGCTGCCATAGGCCGCGTCCCTCGCAGACATCCAAACTTTAGTCGTCGTGGCCCTACGGGGTTTGCCGGATGCATACCACACTACGAATAAGACCGCTATTAAACCCTTGCCAAGCCCGACGCGGCGGCGGAAAGCCGGAGGAAGTGTCGGGCTTGTCTCCATGCGAAGATGGTTCTGTTAGGAACGTGCGCCTGCGGACGCCCGAAGGCCGGGCTGGCCTGCCCCTCGGGAATGAGGCTCGCCAACGCCTTCAACTAGCCCTGGCGCAGGCAACCAGCATAGTTCTGGGAAGTGGGAGAAGTAACGAGGCTCTCATGTGTAGGAGGCAAAGAAATGCAATCTGCAAAACAACGGATGTCTTGTATCGCTTTTTTTACGGCCATTGTACTTGGTTTGGCAATTAGCACAACCGCACAAGCATCCGATCCTGTCGACCGTTACAACGTTGTATGGGACAGTCCCAGCGCGAATGCTGCCGGCTCGATGCCTATCGGCAACGGCGATATTGCTCTGAACGTATGGGTTGAAGGGAACGGAGACCTTCTGTTTTACATTGCCAAGAATGACAGCTGGAGCGAAAACGGCAGGCTGCTCAAGTTGGGGCGTGTTCGGGTAAAGCTCTCGCCCAATCCTTTCGTTCAAGGCTTGTCATTTCAGCAGGAGTTGAAGTTGCACGAGGGAGAGATCGAGATCACTGCGGGTGAGGCAGGTTCGGAGGTCACGATCAAGGTTTGGGTCGACGCCAATAATCCCGTGGTTCGCGTTGAAGCGGAAGGTAAAGAGAAATTCGATATGCAGGTGAATTTCGAAACCTGGCGGGAAGCCGGGTACAAACTCGATTCTACTACTATGAGTGACATGTATAATTTTAATACTGGTGGGTCGGCCCCCTTAGAAAGCACACCCGCTGACAATAACCCGTATCCAACCATAGTGCATCCGGATGTCATCGTTCCGGGAATGAAAGACCGGATCGTCTGGTACCATCACAATGTAAAATCGGGATGTGAGTTGGCAATGAAGGTTCAGGGGCTGGAAAGCTTTTATGAAACAATGACGGACCCACTCTTATACCGTACGTTTGGAGGGTCAATACAAGGTGATGGTCTTGTGTCAAGAATGGAGTCCGGAGAGGGTTGGGACGACTCTGTTACCGGAAGGTGGACGCCCAATGACAGGATATTGGAGTCGACCCAATCACGCACAAGACAAAGTTTTAATGTTTTCCTCCTGACCGAGCATCCGGTAATGGTAAGAGCCTGGCTAAGAAACCTAGACAAACTTATTGACCGGATTGATAAAATCAATATCGAGGATGCACGGAAAGCACACCAGCAGTGGTGGAATGATTTCTGGAACCGCAGTTGGATTCGTGTTACAGGCAACGATGACGCAGAAGAAGTCGCGAAAGCGTACACGCTGCAACGTTACATTTTTGCCTGCAATTCAAGAGGGACTTATCCCATCAAGTTCAACGGCTTCATGTTCACGGTTGAAGATCCCGATGAAGGAAATGCCGATCCCGATTTTCGAGAATGGGGTACGGGTTTTTGGTTCATGAACACTCGATCCTTATACTGGCCGATGCTGACTTCAGGGGATTTTGCTTTGATGGAACCTTACTTTAATCTATATCTGAACGCTCTCCCGATGGCCAAGGAGCGAAACAGGATTTACTTCGGTCATGCGGGCGCTCATTTTCCGGAACAATTGTTTTTCTGGGGAGGCTATCCAACCGACCATTACGGCTGGGACCGCAGAGGCAAGCATATTTCGGAAGTCGAATGCAAGTGGACAGCCAGGTTATGGCAGGGTGGTATAGAGCTTACTTTGATGATGCTGGATTATTACGCTCACACCGAGGACAAGGAATTTCTGAAAAACAAACTTATGCCCATAGCGGAGGAGATTACCACCTTTTACGATCTGCATTACAAACGGGATGAGAGTGGAAAGCTTTACTTTTACCCGGCACAGTCTCTTGAGGCCTGGTGGGATTGTGTTAATCCCATGCCTGAAGTTGCAGGTCTGAGGTACGTGTTGGATAAGCTATTGAAACTACCTGAAGAATACACAAGCTCACAACAGCGTCAGAAATGGGGGCGTTTGCTTTCAGAGACACCAGAGCTACCCACAAGGAAGCTTGACGACGGAAGAACCATTCTGGCACCGGCGGAAAAGTATGCAGACAAGCATAATCGCGAGAATTGCGAGCTGTATGCCGTTTTTCCTTACAAGATTTACGGTGTAGGGAAAGATAATCTTGAAATGGCCCAGTTGACGTTACAGAATCCATTCCCGGACCATTTCGACAATGGAGTTTACATGCCGTTTCTGGGTCTAACGGATCAGGCGATGGATTTCATTGTTCCCCGGTCTCGACCGTCGAGCAGTATGCGCTTCCTATACCTCGATCTGAAGGGAGGAACTGCGTCGTTGTCCTATATGCAGATGTTCCAGGCGATGCTTTTGCAATATGAAGAAGATAGAATAACTCTGTTTCCTGCGTGGCCGAAGGATTGGGACGTTGACTTTAAGTTGCACGCACCGAACAAGACGACCATCGAAGGAACTTATCGCAAAGGCGAGCTGGAGCGGTTGAAGGTGACTCCGGAGTCGCGGGCAAAGGATGTCATCCAGATGCTGCCTTAGGCCGCCAGACATCCAAGCTTTTGTCCGCCATCGGCCACGGGGTTTACTGGACGCCTCCTACGGGTTTCCTTCATCTCATGACCCCTGACGCTTCCATCTTCCCCCCAGTACGCACGTCCCTATTCAGTAACTTTTCTCCCCCACCCTTGGGATTCTCCAGGGCCTGAGACATGGAGTTTCTTGCTCAATCCAGCGGCTGTGGCCGGAATGACCCTGCGCATTGGCTTGATCTTGTCTAATATCAGGCAGCTATTATATTAAAAGTTTGAATTCTATATTGCAAATACAGCAGAAAAAGTCTTGACATGGGTTCGGATGCTGCTGCAGAATGTATATAAGTTGAATACAGTAGTGATTTTTTCGGTTTGTCTCCTATCAATGTTACATGATTTTAAAGTAAATGGATACCTTGGAGAAGTAACGTCCGCATTTCAGGCAGAAAGGAGGGTGTCTTCGAACAAAATTCGGGTTGGAGTGTATTAACAGATTGGTTTAATTTAGATATGTCGTCCGAGTTTCAGGTAGAAAGGGAAGACAAAATGAACAGAAAAGGTTTTACGCTGATTGAGTTGCTTGTCGTCATTGCCATCATCGGCATCCTGGCGGCGATCCTGCTACCGGCGCTGGCCCGCGCGCGGGAGGCCGCCCGCCGTTCCGCCTGCATGAACAACTTGAAGCAGTGGGGGATCTCGTGCAAGATGTACGCGAACGAAAACAAGGGTAAGTGGCCGAGGCTGGAGAATAAATTTACCTCCGGCGTAAGCTGGATTACGGGGGGTGGATCTTCAGCGGTTGACGAATGCGACGCTT
>SDBV01012301.1_pt1 | contig 10975 bp, 12 predicted proteins | sample 2277081 | NCBI WGS metagenome assembly SDBV01 (sample SAMN10402039, study PRJNA504765) | marine sediment metagenome | isolation source: marine sediment core GS10_PC15, 223 cmbsf | place: Arctic Ocean: Southern Knipovich Ridge | collected 2010
GGCAGGCCTGGGCAGGGGCGCCGGGATCTCGGTCCAAGCGGACGGTCCACATCTGTCTGAACTCCACCGCCGTTCCCGATGATCCCGATGATCTCACTTGACAATTGGCCGGCAACTGGCGAGCCTTGGGAGGAACACCGACATCATCACTTATCCACCTGGGAAGGGAGAGAGGCATGGGTCTCGAGACTCAGAGGGAGGGCCTGAGAGCACTCATAAAGGCGGGGACGGAGTTGGCCGCGCCCGCGATCCAGGAGCTGAGAGAGATAGTCTCGTCCTCGTCTTCCGTAAAAAAACCTGTTTCGCCGATTTCATCGGTTTCCTTGACATCTGTGGCCAAATGGGGGCTGTTTTTCAAGGTGGAGAGTTCCGCTCTCAAGGCTAGCAGTTCGTCCTTTATAGACTGAAGTTCGAGCTCGATTCTTTCCAGATTTGAATCGCCAATTGGTGGCGCGGATTCACCCGGGAGCGTGCTTCGTTCTCCTTCTTGAAGATCCGATTCGAGTGAGACAAGATCGTCAAACGTACCATCAGACAGTTGCTCAGAGTCATCAGGCATATCCTCGGCAAAGAGATCGAGAGCATCGTCCTCGAGGTCGAGTGAATCAAGGCCTAAATCTGCAGCTAGGTCGTCTCCTTCATTTTCGACAACGAGTTCCATGAGGTCCTCTTCGATGTCCATCTGCCCTATATCGTTCAATTCTATGGTGTTGAGTTCGTCATCCGCTCCGGACAGTATGTCGTCGGACTCATCAAACTCCAAACTCGACACGTCGTCTATGTCCAGAGCTAGATCGTCATTGGTGTTCGGAATGCTGAAGCTCTCAAGTTCGTCATCGAGGTCCGATATAGGCGAATCAAAATCAATATCCGGGAAGTCGTCAAGCTCCGTATCGGCCAAATTGCCCAAATCTTCGTCGGTATCGGTGAAATGCTCGACATCGGAAGTGGACTGGGTATCGGTTGGGCGAGCGAGGGTGGGACCCAGCTCAATGTCGACGGGAAAGTCATCCAACGCGATGTCTGCGAGGTCACCGAGGTCGGTTTCTGATTCGGTTTGTAAAGGATCGTCTTCGAGCTTGCCGAGAAGTTGCTCCTCCTCGTCAGTGAGGACAGCGCCCCTGTCCTCGTCATCGGGAGAGAGAGGGTCCAGGTCGAAATCGTCGACTGCGGTCGTTTGGCCGACAATGTCCTCGGGAGCTACTTTCACCCAAACTCCGTACTGTTCGAGATCTGCGTCGCTGGATTGCTCGGGCTGGCTAACGACAGGCCTATCTTCTTGATCATCAACTAGAGGGTCGTTTTCGAGATCTGCGGCCATGCGCTTCTCCTGGATATATAGTTCACAGTAATGTAATCATCGGCAAAAGGCAATGCAGTGTTTACAGAATAATACGTCGAAGAGTCCGTGGAGAATCTTATCCTCTCAAGAATCAGCCGCTATAAACCGTTATTCAATATATGAAGATGAGTCACCGCATGTCAGCGGCGGTTTTTGCTAGTTTTGTGTGTCACTCTCTACTTGTTTTTGTCTGGGGAGAGTCAGGGCTCATTCAGATGAAGGAACTTCTAGGAGCCCGGAACAGACTTGAGTCGAATATTCAGCGCCTCGAACAGATCAATCATGATCTTGTTATTGAGCGAGACGCCCTACTCTATGACGAGACGACAATCGAATTACGTTCTCGCGTGCTTGGATACCGCAGACCGGGAGAGATGGCTGTGAGTCTGCCTTCACGCGGAAGGAAGGATACGACTTACACACTTGGTTCTTTTGTCAGACGGATTGAGCCGACAAGCAGCAGCCACTTTGTATTCAGAGTGATTGCGATTGCCGCAGGCGCGGCGGTTTTCGTAATCTTATTATTTCCCAATCGGCATGACAAACATCATAGATAAAAACAGCGAGTCAGCAGGGATTGAACTCAGTCGTTGCCTTACGCAGGGCGGCATTGCGATTTCGCCCTGCGACACCATCTACGGCATTCTCGGTCACGTACCTGAAACAGAGGAGAAAATCAGATCCTTGAAGGGAAGGGCGGAGGCGAAACCATTCATTGTGTTACAGTCATCAATGGAACTTGTCATAGCAGCGTCGATCCAGGAAATCCCAGAACCTCTTCTCATGTTGTGGCCTGGCCCATTGACGCTTGTGGTTGCAACTTCGGGAGGCACAACAGGCTTTCGCATACCTGCAGACCCTCTCCTTCGGGATGTTCTTCGCACTACAGGTGCGATTTATTCTACCAGCGTTAATTTTGCAGGTCAGCCGTCTCTCTTTAGAATCTCCGAAATCATCGAACAATTTGCCGGCCAGGTTGATCTGGTCGTTGACGGAGGGGACATGATAGGACGATCTCCATCGACTGTGTTGGATATTTCGACAAGTCCCTATCGGTTGTTGAGAGACGGAGCGATCAAGCTTCCAGAGGACATTCGCGCTTTATGTCGGGATTGAAACGAACCGTCGTTGCAGTACTCATATTGGTGTTTCCCCGCGTTCTGTTCGCGGAGGTCGATCAGGCTGTGCCTGACTATTCCGAGACAATGGCAAAAAATATCCTGTTCCCAGGGCTGGGATTTAGACTGCTGGGAAACGAGGTGGAGGCTCGGAGGTACTACGCCTCGTTGCCGCTGTCTCTCGGCGGTGCCGGATTGGCGTTAGCCGGCATACTTGTATCCTCAGGTTCAGTTCTATTTGACGTTCAATATCACGATGGCGAAACGTACCTACTAAGATACAATGAGCAGCTTGATGGGCTCTCACAGGTGATGCTGTACTCCGGTGTCGTGCTCGGCCTCTACGGCAATCTTCTCGCCACCTACAGCAGCTACGGTGTTCATAGAGACTATGTCGACCGGTTTGGCGACCCATTTCATGACGAGCCCGTAACGACGGGCCGGGCGACGTTGCAGGAGGTAATATCGGCGCCATTTCGAGCTACTAACATATTCGCGGGCGATGTGCTTCCTATCCTCGGTCTGGCAACGATCGCGGGATTCTCGATAAGTGACTATCGGATGATGGGAGAATTCTTCAAACAGGACAGTGTGCCGTTTATGGGTTTTATGGTCCCCCCCGCGGCAGGTCTAGGGCTGCGTCTTCTGTCAAGCGCACTTCTGGTTGCCGCGAACGCTTCTTGGGAAGAAATCGCGTATCGTGGGTTGAGCTTGGAGACCAGCGGGGAAGTCTACTCATCCTTGAGTTTCGGACTTGCCCACATAACCAACATGCTTGTACCCGGTGCCTCTGTCGAGGGAACGTTGTTGCAGACACTCTTCGCTACAGCTTTCGGCTACTATGCGGCACAGCGGGTGATGGCGCGTGAGTACGATTTTTCACATATGGTCGCGCTGCACTTTTGGCACAACACACTCTCGCTTGTTTTGGGTTACCTTGCCGATCCGGAAGAGGCACAGAGCTTTTCGATCCGTTTCAGATTGTAGAGTATATCCAAAATGTGTCCTTGGACACGGCCCACATCAGGGAGATCCCTATGGCTAGCGAACCTAACCTTGTCGGCTCCGCAAACATATTTTGAAATCAGCACTACGGAAGCGATGTTTTTGGAACTATCAACCAAAACCCCGCCATTTGGCATTGACAGAATGGAATAATGACTGGACCTGCACTATATTTATTTACGCGGTTCAACTTCCTTCGATTGGCCGGGGACACGGTGTCACGCCGTGCGGCCCCGGTTTTTTTTGCAATCTCACATGACCACTTCTAAAAACTGGCGTCTATACATACATACCCACACATGAATAGGCCAGGGGTAGAGTTACGTGCTGGCGATTCTATCGGAATCGTAGTTTTCGATATGACTAATACGTAATCCGTCGGGCTTCCATGTAGTACCGTTTTTCCGTCGACTCTCCCAGGGAGAAGCTTTTTCTGGGATAACAGCCATGTGAGATAATGTATGGAAAAAACTGCGCCTTAGCGAGACCGGGCATAAGAAGGCCCGCGTTCCGAGGGGCCATCCCCGTCTCCAGAACCGTTTCCATATCGTGTATATAGTCCACTGTGCCGCCGGCGAGTTCCAGATATTCATCAACCACATTCTGAACCAGTTCAGCTGCTCCCGATGTTTCCTCGGTAGCCAGTTTGAGGATTCCGCACACGCTGTCTGAGATGAGTCCCACAGCGGTACCCCTCGCATTGTTGGTGAGCGCGCCCGCTGTATCATCGGTGGTGGCTCTGCGAGAAAATTCCGTGCCCCTCCGGCGGCAGCAGAAATCGACGAAATCCTTTGAATCAATACCGAAAAGCAATCTGTGTATCGGCTCGAAAATGATCCCCTCGTCGTAAAGGTTGATTGCTTCTACCAATGCGAAGCGTGCAGGATGGGTGGAACGTGATGAAGCGGACAGTCCCGACTTCATATCTTCCCACATGGATTTTGCGGCGGCCAAAGAGTGATTGCCGTCTCCCACGGCGATAAAAAAGGGGTGGTCGGTTTGATAGCGCCTCTCAAATCCGACCGGATCGGCGACAAGTTCGAATGCCGCGACGAGCTGCTCAGCGAGCTCTGGGGATTGAGACCTGTAGGCGGCAACGCTGCCCCCACCTTTCATCAACCTTGTGGTGTAAACGGGCGAACTCTTCGTTAGCAGATCCTTCATCGGTTCGATGATTGTTCGCCCTGGGTCGTCGATGAGAACCATGACATGGGGCAATTCGAGGGATGCACCGGCCCGAACCGCTTTTCTGGCTGGTATGCGATCGACGATGGTCCCCTCCGTCGGGCGTATCGGCGACACTGAGTTGGGGCTGTAATCGTATTCCTCGAGGTCAATCGCAATCATGAGGCCGGTCCGTTCCGGTTTTCCGGGCAGGGATCTTACTATCAGATGGAGTCCTGGCTCATATGTGACGAAAACATCCGATGAGAGGTATTCATCCATTGCCTCGTGAATACGATCGATTCGATCTTCGCAGTCGGAAGCGCCTAGATAGCACTCGGGATAGATAAGGTGTCTCGTAGACGGAGTCTTGCTGACGAGTTCGTCTAGTTCCTCCCAATAAACAGGCTTGGATGTGAATTGGTCGCACGCAACTACCGGCCACTTCTCCAGGTTGACATGTGGGCCAGGTAAGAGCATTTCGGGCAGCCGGAGGCCGATCCTGCTGAGGCGCTTATTGAACTCTGTCATATTTGCATACCCCTTTCTCCTGTTCCAATACCCCTATCGTCCCGCTTTTGTCAATATGGCGCCTTCCGGAATGTGCTGCTTGAGCTTTTGTCTAGCGGATTGTATGATTTTGAGGTGAGCGAGATCTCCATCGACCGTCGTCAAACACTGTTGTTCTCTCCTTTCCGATTTCCACCGAGACCCGAGCGCTTGCTGCGGCTTATGGAACTACTGCCCCGCCTGGGATTCTCGCGCCTCATCATCGACTGGGGAGGGCTCTTCCCGTGGACACTCGACGAGAGATTTCAGAGTCGATTGGCTTACACGGATCAGGTTATTGCGGAGGCCGATAAAGCTGCTCGACAGCATGGTATGGAGAACATACCAAGGTTGCCCGTTGGCAGGAACATGAGCTGTTTCTTGGCGCATCCGACTTACAGGCACCTACGATTGGAAAGTAACAACCCAGATGTACTCGATCCGAATGCTCCTGGTGTACGAAAATTCATCGGCGATCTACTCGAGGATGTAATCTCGCTGACTCCCGAAATTGTGGGTGTGTATTTCGATCCGGAGCCTGAGACTCCTGTCCTCACCGAGTACGCGAAGCTTCTGGTCACAACCCTCCTGCCGGCCATCGGCCCCGAGATCGTTCGTCTTGGACTTTGCCTCTTCATGCGCGAGGATGCCATTGGTGTGGTTGACCCGGTGCCTGAGAGTGATGTGATGGAGTGGGTACGACCTGTCCGGTTCCCGCTTGGATATGCGCACCCTTTGTACTTCCCTCCGACCCTCGAGTTGGCTCTGGCTGCCTTGGCCGAGTCGACAGGAGTCGACGTCACGGATTTGGAAGCCTGCGAGCTCTCTCATTCCGGCCTTCTTCGGGATGGCTTTTCTTCGTTCTGCGAGGGTGAATCGATCTGCTGGCAGCTGATCCGATCGGCGAGGCAGATCCTGGTCATGTCACCCTCTCTCGGATATTGTCCGGCAAGAATTTTTGGTGAAATGGACGGGCTTGTACGAAGATTGCACGAAAAACTGTTGGCGATTGACGGGCTGACCGAAGAGCTCAGGGCCGGCCTCTTGCCTGCAACGTACCACTCAGTGGTGACGGGATGGCTGCGTTCACGTCTTGAACCCATCAGGGAGGAGTTGGCGGTTTTGCGGAGTCGTCAGCGACAGGTTGAGGCTTGGATGGAATCTGAATGAGTGAATACTCTGTTTCCCGGGAGCGAATGATCTCCGAGCAGATCGTTGCACGAGGAATCGGAGACAAAAGGATTCTTGATGCTTTCCGATCGGTTCCGAGGCATCTTTTTGTTCCACCAGGATCGCAGGCGAATGGGTATGGAGATTTTCCGATACCAATCGGGAATGGACAGACCATCTCGCAACCTTATATCGTCGCGACGATGACCGAAGCACTCGAGGTAAGTGCAGAACAGAGGGTTATGGAGATCGGGACCGGATCGGGATACCAAGCTGCGATTCTCTCTCGCCTTGCGGCACACGTGGACACCATCGAATTCATAGAGGTGCTCTACAGAAGTGCCCGAGGCCTGTTGGATTCGCTTCAGTGCACCAACGTGACTTGCCACCAGGGGGACGGATATGCCGGTTTACCCGCCGAGGCGTTATTCGATCGTATAATCATCACCGCGGCTGCGCCCAAAATACCGGCTCTTCTGGTCGAACAGCTTGCCGATTCAGGGCGTCTTGTCATGCCGCTAGGACCGCCATACGGGTACCAAGAGCTTATATTGGTTACCAAACAGCAGGGCCAACTAAGAACGCGCACACTCATGGGAGTCCGATTTGTGCCGATGACGGGCCAGATTCAAGACAGCCGTGGATAGCAGTGTTGCCCGGATATGATCGGCCGGCTACCACATTTCCGGGCTCAGAGGTGCTACCGGGCTACAGGCACAAGATGATCGTGATTTTGACATCATCGGCTCGACGGCAACTTTCCACTCAGAGTAGTGAATGGTTTGTTTGTGTGCATCCGTCGCTTCCTCCGACTTGTAGACTTCATACAGGATGAAGTGGGAATTATCATCCATGTCTTGCAACACATCAAAACGGAGTATTCCGGGTTCCTGGATTGACGCAATGTGGTTTTTCTCGGTGGTCCTACGAAAATCGTCTATGCGCTCCTTTACGACAAACACGTCGATAACTCTAACGATCATCTTGCCTCCTTTGCACATCGGGTTGGCGAGCAGTTCCGCTGTTTGGCCCCAGTGTGATTCCCTTATTATACTATGTGGGACACACTGCAGAAACCGCCGGAGTCATGCAGCGACGAGATGCAGACCGACGCTCAATGGAGGTGCATACATTTGGCAGTTACGATAGTCATTGGAACGGGTATTGCAGGCATTGCCGCTCTTAAGGAGCTCTCGGGAAAACACAACGTGAGTGAAATTGTATTGGTGGGAGATGAAGACCGACTGCCCTATAAAAGAACCAAGATATCTAAAAGTATCGCTCGGGGCTTTTCCAGGGACGATTTTGCGCTGCAGACTGCCGAATGGTTCTCGGAGCGAAAGATAGATATGAGGCTCGGAAGAGAAGTCCTTGCGATCCATCCCAAGAACCGCATGGTTGACCTGGATGATGGAACGCGACTGCGCTGGGACCAACTCATTATAGCGACGGGTGCCAAGGCGAGGATCCCGCCGATCCCCGGATACGATCCTTCTTTCTGCCACACTGTGCGTCAAGCCGGAGATGTTGAGGGTCTGTTGGCCGCGCTAGATGGGAAACGCTCTGTACTGGTCGTCGGAACCGGTGTTCTTGGCATCGAGATCGCCGAGCAATTGTGGACCGCCGGCCACGACGTGACAAGCATATCGGGGGGTAATTCGGTAATGCCTCGGGAACTGAATAGAGCCTCAGAGTGTATGATGATCGATCTCATGGAAAGGGCAGGTATCGATCTCAGGCTCGGCACCCGTGTACTATCCATCAAAAGTGGCGACCGCGTTGTGGTACGGACAACGGCAGGAACCCTAACGGCGGACCAATTGGTCTTCGCGGTGGGCTCGATACCGAATACTCGGCTGGCCGTCGACGCCGGCATAGAAGTCTCAGATGGAATCCTTGTGAATGAGTTCCTAAAGACTTCAGTCGAAGGTATCTTCGCGGCGGGTGATGTGGCACAAATTCGCGGCGGCGCCATCTCCCATCTGTGGCACGAAGCGGAGACACAAGGTCGATACGCCGGCCTGAACGCCGTCGGACCGCCCGTTCCATATCCGATGGAGGCCTTTCGGCTCAAATGTGAGGTCTTCGGCCACTGCTTTTTCTCCATAGGCCGCCCGGATCCTAACCATGCTGAAGGGTACCGTAGCCTCGAAGACACTGGGAGTACGTATCGGTGTTTCTATTTCAAGGACGGTCGGCTTTCCGGTGTCGTCATGGTGGACGACGCTCCGCGGTCCAAGGAGTACGAGGCGGCGGTGAGAAAGGGGCTGGCTGAGCCGGAAGTCAGGGAAGAGTTTCTCTCCTGAGTATATAGCCGGGCTTCAGCGGCAGAGAGGTCCGTATGTAATGCACGTGACCGTGGTTGGCCGCCTCTATGGGCGCGAAATCTTCATCGAGCAGTTCGAATTCGGTGTCCCGCAGAAACAGTATATCCGGGCCGATGTATTCGATCGTGTCTCTTGACGAGATCTGATTCTTGATATCGATTTGATACAGACGGGCTCCTGTTTCGGCGGTGACGGTGCCGAGAAAAATGTGGCTTCGTTGATATTCAGATTCATTCGGAACCAGAGCATTTGGATCATTGAAGTAGAACCCGGTCGAAAACTCCCTATGACTCACCTTGTATACTTCGTCTCGGTAACCCGCCACATCCGGCACATCATCGCCGGCCGCGGCATCGATGGCGCGCCTATACGCACGGGTGATGATTGCCGCGTAGTAGACAGACTTCATTCGTCCCTCGATTTTCAGAGAGTCGATTCCAGCATCCATCAGCGCACGAACGTGATCAAGCATGAACAGATCTTTGGAAGAAAGCACTGTTGTATATCCATCCCCTTCCTCTATCGGCAAGTATTCACCCGGGCGTTTCTTCTCCTCGAGAACGCGGTACTCCCAACGACATGAGTGAGCGCAGTTCCCTTCGTTCGCGCTTCTCGAGGCTATATACGATGACAAATAACACCTGCCGGAGTAGGCCCAGCACATTGCCCCGTGTACGAATGCTTCCAACTCGACATCCGGTACCGCTGTGCGGATCATTTCGATCTGAGAAAGACTCAGTTCGCGGCCGAGAATAATCCGGGGAAATCCACAGTCCCGATACCACTTGACGCTTTCGGAATTGACGCAGTTTGCCTGCGTACTCAAGTGGAGCGGTGTGTTCGGGAGCTTCCTGCGCAGCAGTGCTGCCGCACCCGGATCGCTCACTATGAGCGCGTCAAAAGGATAACGGGCGAGGTTCTCGATTTCTTCCTCGAGAACGCGGAGATCCTCGTCGTGAAAATAGATGTTTAGGGCGCCATATAACTGTTTTCCTGCTTTGATCTCTTTTAGGCGGTCGATCTTGTCGATTCCGAAGTTGTCGGCACGGGACCTGAGTGAGAAATTCTCAGTACCGATATACGCCGCGTCGGCGCCGTACCGGTAGGCGGTTTCCAACTTTTCCAGGTTGCCGGCTGGGGCGAGGAGCTCCGGTCTTCCAGTCATATCCTTGTTCCGTCTGGCGGATTGTACGCATCACGAAGCCGCGGCAAATGCCGAGACAGAAAACCCAACAAATAATACTGTATCGATCCAAAAAACTCATGCTCAAGGCGAGCGGCGGGACGAGAGATAAACCGATAATGCCATATCTCGTGACGGTAACCGGTATGGGACTCATATCCCTCCGGATATGAAAGCGAAAACCCGAATTTCCAGGCGTTCGCATAGAGCCACTTTCCGGAGAGAGTTTCGGCAAATTCGTCGGTGATCGATCCGAAATCGATTGTGGTCCCCAACTGATGTTGCGATTTTCCGGGCCGGGAGGATTCCCTGTCGGCCTGTTCCTGGCCTAATTCTCGTACATTTCGTTCGTAAACTGTTTCCTGGTAAGCGTACGAGCGGAAAGCCGACGAAAAGGTGAGGATGATCCCTTCGTTCTCGGCTGCCGCGGCCATTGCGAGCACATCAGGTATTGCCGCGGATCTGAGCATCAATCCGCTGCGACTCCGAGAAATTCGATAATCGTCGAGGTCCACCAGATCGGCAGGAATGTAGTCCTGGCCAAGGTCATGGTCCTTATCCGCAATCAAGAAAAGATCGGTCGGTACCTCGAGAACATCCCTTATCCTTTCGAGGAAACCGGACCCATTTCCGACGATAGCGTTGCTGATGTCCTCCGGAAGAAACGTAACCATGGCCTGCAGATCTTCGGCGACCAGATCGAAATGGGGATGGAGTGGAACATCCTCCACCTTCGTGCATGCCGCGAGAAGCAGCAGGGCGCATATTAATACCAGGGAATGTCCTGCCACTGAGTGAATCTTTGGGTTCGTGTTCACCGTCAGAAAAGGATCCTTGTTACATCATCCATCGTTTCCGCTAGATGGAAAGTAATTCCCTTCTTGATGTGGTCCGGTATCTCCTTCAGGTCTTTCTTGAATCCGTGAAGCGACACAATGAAGTGCGTAAACTTCCCAACCTCGATGGCCATACCCTTTTGATTCAATTGCTCGACTACATATTTCATTAGCCAGATTGAGCAGAACATATCGACCTGAAAGAATTGGTATAGGTCACAGCTTCGCTGTGTATAACTCATGGTTAGTTTTCCCTCGCGGATAAGGAAATTGTAATTGGT